>Ga0209232_1000109_pt1 | contig 50779 bp, 67 predicted proteins | sample ETNvirenome_2_60_FD_184066 | JGI IMG/M metagenome (GOLD analysis project Ga0209232, IMG submission 184066) | Marine viral communities from the Pacific Ocean - ETNP_2_60 (SPAdes) (version 2) | ecosystem: Environmental > Aquatic > Marine > Oceanic | place: Pacific Ocean | collected 2013-06-22 | reverse complement strand
GCGCTAACAATAATATTGGGGATAACAAATGTCTAGAAAACGAGCATTAAAGAAAAGAGCAGACTTTCGTAAGGGTGGTTTTGTAGACCGTAAGAAGTTTCAGAGTGGTGGTGTAGAAACCAAAACTTTAGATGTAGATACTAGCGATGCAAGCCCCGTAAGGCAAGCACAAACTGATAGAACTTTTGGTACAAGAACAACAACGACAGCACCTACAGTAAAACTAAATGTAGCAGGAACAGATTCTTCTATTCAAAGTGACCAAGCTTTTCAAATAGGTCAGAGAGCTGCAACCAAAGCTCCAGAAGATGCGACAGCCAATGTAATTGGAGCAGCACAAGTTACTGAAGCAGCACAAGGAACACAGCAAGATAGATTAGAAGCTGCACAGATGACCGCAGCCCAAGCTGAAGACTTAGCAACTACACAAGCTGCACAAGGACAGGTAACGCGAGAAGCAGTTGCTGAAGGCCCAGAGCTTTCTGAAAGAGCTGCTGCTGCTGAACGTGACACAACTCAAGAAACTCAAGCATTAGCCCAAGCCCAAGAACTTGAAGTAGGTCAAGATGCTTTTGTACAGAGAGTGGTAGGCGAAACTACAGATGTAGTACAGACAACACCAGCAGAAAAACAACAACGTGAAGCAGTTCTTGGTATGGCAGCGCCTTCTGGAGAAGAAGCAAAGATTATAAATGAATTTGGTTTTGGTGCTTCTAAGAATCGTGTGATACGTGGCACTCAAGCGAAAGAAGCTGCATCGAATAGATTAGTTGCAGAACATGGAATTACAAAATCTGTAGCCGATAGTATTTTAGAAGATGTTGGACAACTTGTAACTGATATTGATGGTGTTCCGCAAGAAGCGCTAGGTGCAGTTGCAGAGCTTCCTACCGAAGCGTTAGTATCTTCTCAAATGGAATCACTTCTTGCAGGTATGGAAGAAGGAAAAACTCCAGCCTTTGCAAGACCTGCGGTTGCTGCGGTAGAAGAAATGTTAGCTCAAAGAGGGCTTTCAGCTTCTTCTGTTGGACGAGATGCTTTATTTAATGCAATAATACAAAGCGCACTTCCAATTGCACAAAGCAATGCTCAAGCACTACAGCAACGAGCAGCACAGAATTTAAGTAATGAACAGCAAGCACTTATACAAGATCGACAAATTGCATCAGACTTTATGAGTAAGAACGCTGCTTTCACACAGCAAATGGAACTTGCTAATTTAACCAATGATCAACAAATGAGATTAGCGAATCTTTCGGCACAGAATCAAGCAGGTTCAGAAAATCTCAACGCAGCACAGCAAACAGAGTTAGCCGAACTAAACTCTAGGATGCAGAGTAATTTATTACAATCTAAACTTGCTCAAGAAATGGGCGTAGCGCAGTTAAACGTAGACCAACAAAGAGCTATGAACAATGCGTCAATGAACGCTAACATTGATTTTACTAAATTTAGTACAGCACAACAAACTGAATTAGCAAACAGTAAGTTTATGCAATCAATGACAATGGCAGACTTTAACGCAAGTCAACAATCTGCAATGCAAAATGCTACGGCTTTAGCTTCTATGGATATGGCTACTGCTGATCAAAATACCAAACTTGCAATTACAAATGCTCAAAACTTTTTACAAATGGATATGAGTAATTTATCTAATACACAACAAGCAACACTACTGGATCAGCAATTACAACAACAAAGATTACTTTCAAATCAAGCGGCTGCTAACGCTGCTTCACAATTTAATGCTACTTCAGAAAATCAAACCAATCAATTTATGTCTAATCTTGCACAGCAAATAGAAACCTTTAACGCTTCTCAATTAAATGCAATGCAACAATTTAATGCTTCAGAATCAAATCGTACAGAAGCAATAAACGCACAAAATGATTTAGCAGCCGACCAATTTAATAGTCAGGCACAGCAACAGGTAGCGCTGTTTGATCAAGAATTAACCTTTAAAAAAGATCAATGGAACGCACAAAATGCCCAAGCCGTAGAGCAATCGAATATTGCTTGGAGAAGACAATCAAATACAATAGATACGGCTGCACAAAACGAAGCAAACAAAATGGCAGCACAGTTTTCTTTTAACATGAGTATGTCAGAACAAAATTTTATGTGGCAAGAAATGCGCGATGAAGCTGCTTTCGCACAGCAAACCTCAGAAAATGTAAAAGAAAGAGCCATGCAAGTTTTGTCTTCTATTTACGGAAATACAGAATTAATGGCAAATACTAAAAGTCCAAGCTACGCAAGAGACACACTCGCGCCAAGATTAGAAAAATTACTACAATTATTTTAGGAGTTTATCATGGGATTTTTTAAAAAATTATTTAAAGGCATCGGTAAGGTTTTTAAAAAAGTTGGTAAGTTTATTAAAAAAGGATTTAAAGCTTTTGGTAAACTTGTTAATAAAGCTGGTATCTTTGGACAAATAGGCATGATGGTTTTATCTATGTATGCAGGGCCAATGTTGTTTCAAAGTCTTTCAAATAGTTTTATTGGTACAGCATTGAAAAGTGTAGGTTCAGCAGTCAAAGGACTTGGTGCAACAGCAAAAGCAGCTATAGGGGCTAATAAATATGGAAAAATTATGTTAGATGGAGTTGCTAGAGTTGCTAATGCTGCTAGAGGAGCTAAACGAATGACACTAGATCAATTAGGTTCTCTTACAAAAGGCACTACAAACATGGTAAAATCAACTATGAGAGCTGCTGGAGAAAAGTTAGGTTTTACTGTTGGTAGTGCAGCCCCCCAAGCTGGCGCAGCAATTACGCCAGAACTCACAAGTGTTACTTATACACCCGGAAGTGGTGGAGCAACGGCTGGAAGTGGAGTAACAGCTAAAGCTTCAGGAGCAGTTACAAAAGCCGCAGGAGGAGAAGGACTTGGAGCAACTGCAAAAGCTATTGTAGATAATACAACAGACGAAATGGCAAATAATTTTTGGGATGCTAAAGACTTAGCAAGAGGAGGTTTTAAAGGCGGTGATCCTACTACAAGATTTTCACGAAGATTAGCTGATCAATTTGAGTTAGAAAATGTAGAATTAGGAGATGTAACAAAACTTGATCCAGAAACTTTTACTACAACTTTTACCCCTGAGTCTAGAGCAGACCCTACTATATTTGCAGGATCAACTCCTGAAAGATCAATACTTGACCCATCAGCAGTAATGGCAAAAGATACACGAACATCAGCTATGGGGCCATTGCGACCAGATGAGATTTATAAAGCACCTTCAATAGATATTGATACTGGACAATTTAAAGAGTTTACAACAGCATCAGAGTCGTTATTACAGCCTAAACCAGTAACACCTACAGGTGCTTTAACGGACGCACAAAGAGAATTTATGACAGATACAAGTAAATATGATGTAGGTGAATTTGCAAAACAACAAGCTTTTAATTTAGAGGCGCAATCTCCAGTAGCTATGGTTCAACATGGCGCTAGTCCACTTTCTAAATTTCAGGTAAAACCATTATCAGAGGCAGACAAAAGAGGTATTCAAATTTCAACATTTGATGCAGGATTAAAGGCAGGTATAGCGGCAGCTAGTGACCCAATAGAACAAGCTTTGGCACAAGGGTCAGCCGTTGCATACGGTTCAAGAACTGCTCCTATTGGAGCCGACATATATGAACAAGTAGGTATAGGTTCACCAGCAGGTACAACTATTCCTGCATTTGGCCCTCAATTTGAAAACGCTTCTAATTTTTTAAACACTTATGGAATTAATAATCCTCAAGGTGGTTGGCAAGAGCGTACATATGATAGATGGTTAACTGAAGCTTACGGTAATCAACAAGCAAATTATGCTGTGGGAGTTTAGTAAATGGTAGACCTTACAAATAATGAACTAAGAGAATTTGGGATGCGAACAGCAAGACCCATTCCCGGTCAGTCGCTAACAGAAAATCCTGAAACTCCTTGGCCTTGGGAAACACCGCCAGAGTTTACAACAAAGGACGATGCGCTTGTGCATTTTTTAGAGTTATTTCAGCAACCAGAAAGGTACGAAGCAATTATAGAAAGTCTTCAAGAAGGTATGCCTGTAATGGATTTAGTTGAATTATTTCTTAAACAAAGTTTTCAGGAAGGTGAAATAAATCCAGACCTTATGTTAATGTTAGCGGAACCTTTAGCATTTATGATTATGGCTTTAGGAGAACGTGCTGGTGTAGAAAATATAAAGGTTTCAGAAGATCCTGATGATCCCGATGATCCCGATGAAGATGAAGATGAAGATGAAGAAAACACTGAAGAATTTAGTAAATTTAGGCAATTACTAGGTACAATAGATGAACCTAAAGATGATGAAGATTTTCCAATAGAAAAAAAACTTGATGAAATAGAACTACCATCTTTAATGGCTAAAGGAGAAAGATAATGGCAACACCATTTGCACAATCAGCAATTATACCAAGAGCGCAAGAAATACAGCGAAGAAATAAACCTAAAGGATTTTTTTCGCAATTAGGAGAAGGTATTGTTGGTGGGTTAGCTACGGCAGGTGGTCGAGCAATTGGCGAACAAGTTTTTGGAGCGCCTTTTAAGGCTATGGAACAAGCTCAAGTAGATAAGCAAAACGAGTTTTTATCTACTGAGTTAGCTGCTGAAGCAAAAAGAAATAATAAAAATATAAATGATTATATTAAACAATATAAAGCAGCAGAAGATCGTTCTATTGCTTATGGTACAAGCTTTGATGAGGAATTTGCAAATTCAGAAATGTTTACACAACCTGCAATAGCTGCAATGAGAAAAAAAGATTTTATTGCTAAAGGAGCTTTTGGTGTCATTGACGATAATGAAATTAAAGCTATGACTTTACAAGATAGAATTGCTGAAGTAAAAACAAATAGAAAATTATATGATGATATTTATAATCAAGCTAAAGGTGTAAGAAGTGAAACAGAGTTTGGTAATTTTTTAAAACGACAAGCTCCTAAAGCACAAGGGCTTTTATCAAATGCAAAAAGTTATTTAACTTCTAAAGTCAAAGGAAAAACCGTAGGTGAGTTAGCTGAACAAAGAATTATGTCTGATGAAAGGTATCAAAAAAGTTTATCAGCTTTAAGCGCTCTCAATAAATATAGAGAAACAAGAAATGAAGGACAATTTATAAAAGCTATAAATGCTATAAAATTAAGTGAGGTTCCTAGAGCTTACTATGAAAAACTTGAAACCGCAGTAGAAAATAAACAATTTGGTAAATTTTTCCAAGATGTTAGAACGACTAAAGTTACAAATCAACTTGATAATACTGTGACAGTAAGAGAAGAAATTGTTCCGGGTACAATATCTCGTGGGGTTTCTAAACTTGGTACTCAAGTAGATGTTAATGATGTTTTAAAAACGTATACTCCAAAAGCAAGAGCAGATTTTCAAAGAGAATTAAATAGACGTATAGCTTTAGATTTTCCAGAGGGCGTAACAAATTCTCAAGGTACTTCAGATAAAGAATATAATTTTAATAATTATGAAAATTACAATACAGATGATGGTCTAAAAGCAAACTTAGTTGCCTCTAAGTTAATATTAGATATGGGGCAACATAAAGCAAATTATATTGATTATGATAAGGCAAAAGCTGATGCAGCAATAGCAAATACTGAATTAAAAATAAAGTATGGTGAATTAACAGAAGCTATTACCTCAGTTTATAGCGATGACGTTGTAGAAAAAAATGGTCAAGTTTTTGTACGTATAAATAATCAACTAATAAATTCAAACGATCCTAAGTTTAAAAATAACGCGAGAGTTATTGAAGTAATGGAAAAGTATGACGCAGGGCAAAGAGAATTATCGGTACTTCGGAATTTTACAGAACACGAAAGTAAGATTGCATTAGGTTTAGAGGTAGGCTACATTACTGTAAAAGAGGGTGAGCGTTTTGTAAATGTTCCTAATGAAAAAGGAATCTTAGAACAAAGAACGGTTAAATATCGAGAAGCGCTTCCTGTAGGTGCTACGGGTGTTTTAAGAAACAAAAAGAATGAAGCTATAGGGTACACATGGAACCCTAAACTTAATTTAGATAAAGATGAAAAAGCTTTTAGTTTAAGAAATTTTGAAGCTTGGCAAGCAGATGAAGTAGTTCGGTTTTCCCCAAGAGAAATACAAAAAACATTAGAAGCTGCTGATACAAGTAGTGAAGAAGGTAGTGAAAAGAACCAAGATTCTAAAACAGAAGAACTAGTTGCTAAAGTTTCTACTCCTGAAAATACTGAAAAAGAAACACCAGTTGCTACTTCTTCGTTACTAAATTCAGGAAGAAAAGCAATATTTGATCAAATAGGAAAAACTCTTGAGTGGGGAGATCCTCAAACAATTAGCCAAGAAGAATATGATGCGATGGTAGAGGCTGGATCAACTGGAAAAATGCGTAAATTTGATTCTCCGGCAGTAAGAGAACAAATAGCTATGGGAGCTGTACAAGGCCCGAATGATCCAAGATTATTTAAAACTAATAATGACGGTACGCTCACTATGTTTTTTCCAGTAAGTATAGAAACAAAACCAACGCAACAGCAACTAGCAGGTAGGTAAGCATGACAAAATTTAGTTTTGAAGCTGATCTTCAAGGTAATGTTATTGCTAAAAATATTCACGATCCTAGAACGGGTGAGATTTTAAGAACTATAAACCTTTCAGAAGAAGAAAAAGAAGAGTTTGCTAATCCTGAATCTCAATTTAGCAATTTAGAATCTGCTGATATTCTTGTAGATGAAGAACCTGAACCATCGTTTCTTCAAGATGTACAGCGTGTCGGATTAAAAACTGCATTTGGCCCTGCACAACTTGCAAGTGATTTAGTAGTACGTCCTTTTTCTGCGGATAAAGAAGCTTACGATAAAGCAGCAGACGCATTTTTTAGAAAGTCTAAAGAAAAAGTTTTAACAGCTTTTGGAGAAGACGATGTTACTGATGTGATTGATCCTCAGACGGGTAAGATACGTGGGACTGACACGCTTGCTGGAACAGCCGTAGATATAGGAAGCTACTTGGTTGGTGGTGGTGCGGTCTTTAAAGTTTTAAATAAAATAAACCAAACTCGAAAACTTGGAAATGTTACGAAGGCTGTTATATCAGAACAAGTAGCAGAACAAGCTTTGTCTGATCCTGACTACAACCTTGCAAACCTTGCAAAAGATTTTATAGATGCAGACGTACCTTATCTTGACTACTTAGCTGCTGACGAAGAAGATGATGTACTTTTAAACAGAGCTAAACAGTCTATTGTTGGCGGTCTTACAACAGGGATAGTATCTGGTTTAGTTAAACTTGGATTCAGTAGATTAGAAGTTGAAGATTATTCTAAACGAATATTTAACAAAGACCCCGAAGATTTGTCACATGAAATAGAACTTCCTGAAGTTGTTGAAGCATTAGTAAGAGATCAAAGGTCTGCACAAGTACGTAACCCAAGTAATGTAGTTCAAGAAGTTTCAGAGACAGCGCAAGATTCCAGCGAAGGCGTAGCTCAAATGTTAAAGCAAAGTGAAAATTCTTTAACAGGTAGGCTACAATGGATTAAACAAAGATTTTTTACTAAAGAAGGATTTTATTCTGAAGAAGCTTTTAAAGCTAAAGAAGCTGCGGTGGCTGGTTCAAGGCAACTTGTAAGCTCTGGAGTCCACCATGCAAGAAGACTACAGCGTTTTATAGATGATGAGTTACTTGCAACTGGTGATGAAACAATTGCTAAAAGAATTATGGAGCAGCTTCAGAATAAATCTTTACTAGGATTATCAGACGAAGAAAAAATAAAACGTATTGTTGCTTCAGGTTTATCAGAAGATATAGCTCTTGAAATAGTTTCAGCACGTAATATTATTGATGATTTATCGAAATACATTGTAGATAATAATGTAGCTACTGAAGGTGTGCGTGATGCAATTATAGGTAATATGGGAGAGTACGTAACAAGGTCTTATCGTTTGTTTGAAGATGCTAATTATGTACCTTCAAATTCTGTTAAGGAAGAAGCTAAACAATTTTTTGTTGACGGATTAGTTAAAAAACTAAAATTAACTCCAGAAGAAGCAACTGCAAAATTACCTGACCTTGAACAACGGGCAGATGAGTTAATTGAAGATTTATTAGACAAAGGCGAGTCTTCTAATCTTTATGATTACATGACAAAAGTTCGCAAAATAAATAAAAAAGTTTTTGCACAACGAAAAGACATAGCTCCCGAAATACGCAAGCTTATGGGCGAGATTGAAAGCCCTACAGAAAACATTTCAATAACTATACAAAAACTTGCGAACATAACTCAAAGCCACAAGTTTTATTCTAAGCTTAATCAGTTAGGCGGTAGCACACCTCAGAGTCAAACTTTATATAAACAGGCTATGGATGATGCGCGAGCAGAACTTACAGATGTAGACTTTATAAAATTAAAAGAACAGTTTGATATTGATGTACCAACAGGCACATTGTTTAGACTAGACGATGGGAGAACTGCATCTTTAATTAAGAGAAACGAAAATGGCAGCTTTAGAGTCAACGCAAGAGATCCGAAAAGTGGTGTTAAAAAGCAAGTAACTATATCAGCAGATGAAGCCCAAGACGGTTTTATACCACGCACGAATGTAGTTAAAACACTTGCAGATGAAATCTATGCGAACAAGTATAATGGTAGAATGACAGATGCCTCTTATCTAAAGAAAAGAAAAGAAGGTAGCTTTACAGAAAAAATTACAGGAACTAACTCAGAGATTGATGGGTTGTTTACTACACCAGAACTTGCAAGGTCAATCAATAACCTTGAAGATACACATATGTTTTGGGGTGCGTTTAAACAAGGCGTAAAAGGCAATGAGTTAGGACGTTACTTATCAGGGGCTAAAGGTTTAAGTCAGCAGATGAAAACCGTTTATGACCACACTACGCATTTACGTAATGCTTTAGGTGGTTATCAGTTTGGTTTAGCTAATGGAATTAATCCTTTAACCCAAGGTAAGTTTAATCAAGCTACTTTATGGAACGAAATCTTTGAAGGTAACAATCGTATTTTTGATACGTACTACGAAAGACTCCAAGGTTTAGGAGTTATCAATACTTCGGTAAGAGCTAGAGAAACAAGGGCTATGCTAGACATTGCTTCAGAGGCAAGAGGCCCAGAAGTGTTAGCAGGAAAGTTAGAAAAACTTGCTGAAAAATTTCCAAGTTCTAAAACTGCTATTAAGTACGGACGTAAGCCAGAACAAATATACATGGCTACTGATGACTTTTTTAAGATGAACGCATTTGCAGCAGAACTTTCTTCCTTGAAAAAGATTAAGCCTAATGCACCTCTAAAGCAACTAGAAGAGGAAGCAGCAGAGATTGTTAAAGATACTTTACCTAATTATGACAGAGTTACGCAAGGTGTCAAAGCTTTACGAGAACTGCCGATAGGTAACTTTGTTTCGTTTCCTGCTGAGATAATACGAACAAGTGCTAACATTGTAACAAGAGGCACACGAGAAGCTGTCGAAGGAATAAGTACAGGTAATGCAGCCCTACGTAATCGAGGTATGCAAAGGCTTGCTGGTTTCAGTGCTTTGAATGGAGGGTGGTTTGCGACAGGTTATTTAGGTTCTAAAGCATTAGGATTAACTGATGCAGAAAACGAAAGCTATCAAACACTTTTAGAAACGGATTACGATAAAAATCATAACAAAGTTATTTTAAATATAGGTGGAGAACACTTTGCAATGTCTCCAACTTATATAAACTCTTATAATATATTTCAAGATATAGCACTTGGTATACATCAAGAGTTAGCTGATGGTAAGTTTGAAGGAAAAGATTTACCAGATCGAGTGCAAGATGCTACAGTAAAAGCTTTGTCTGCTGTTATACAGCCTTTTACAGATGAAGCAATGTTTGTTGAAACAATGGGTGATATTTATACAGCAATCAAAGATGAGCAAGGAAGAACATCTGGCGGTAAACAAATTATTAAAGACCCTAGTGATGCTTGGAGTGTTGCATGGGGTTCGTTAACCCACGCAGGTAAAGGATTTACTCCGGGATTTGTTACAGATTTTAAAAAATACGGAGAAGCTTTGTTTGAAGTACCTAACGAGTATACAGGACACAAAAGAAGTCTTGGCGCTCGTTCTGTAGAAATGTTATCAGGTCTTAACTTTACTAAATTTCATGCTGACGATAGGTTTTTAAGTCACGCAAGAACTTATAATCGTGAAAAAAACTATGCACGAACAAGACCTACCGCACGTTATGGGAAAGAAAGCGATGATCTTTTTCAAGAGTGGACAACCTATACCGCAAAGAAATTTGTAGCTGCACAGCAAATGTATAAACAAATACAAGCAATGCAAAATTTAGGTTTTGATAATAGACAAATATTTGATTTAATGGAAAAAGGAGGATTAACTTCTCGTTCTGAAAATATACTACTTATGCGAGGTAAGTTTTCTGCGGATAATTTATCTAAAAGTCAAAAAATAAAAATGATTGGTAAACTTAAAGAGCAAGGAGAAGAACGCCCTGCACAACTTATTACTAATTTTTTAGATTTTGCAAACAATACAAATTTAAGTCCAAAGACTAATAACTCAGCTATTATAAATCAAACTATCATGAAAGAAATGTCAGCTAAAGAGTTTAGAAAAAACTTTGAAAAAGGCGGTAAGGTAGATGTACCTGATGCGAAAGAGGAGCCTGATGAACGCATAGATAAAATGACAGGGTTGCCTTACAACCAGCAAGCAGGTGTGTTAGGTATGGACGAAGAAGACCCTCTAAGACGTTTAGGATTCTTTGCTGGCGGCACTTATAAAATACAAGCAGGTGATACACTTTCAGAGATTGCAAAACAACAAGATGTATCTCAAGAAGAACTCCAGCGTATTAACAGAATTGAAAATCCAGATGTTATACGAGCAGGAGAAACTTTAGAACTTCCTAAACCAGACGAAATAATTAAAACTGCAATTAAAGAAAAACTTACTAATCCCGTAGTGCGGAACAAAGACCCAGAAGCTGAAAAAGTTGCTTATGAAATAGGGTTAATGAATGAGGATGAAAAGAAACACTTTGAAAATAAAGTTAAGTTTACTCCGAAGGCACAAATTGATACGTTTGAAAAAGATGATTTAAGATATAGGCAGCGTTTAAACCCAGAGACAGGGAAAAAAGAAGGGTATGTTAGTGGACTCATAAGCAGGTTAGATGATAGACTAAATAAAATTGGAAGAGATTTTGATGAGGGGCAATACGGAGCAGGTCAAGCAGCACTACAGCATACGGCTGCTGTTATGGAAACTATGTTTATGCCTATAGGCGATTTATTTTCTGCTATAATACCTGATCGTGTTGAAAAAGCTATTGGAGAAAAAGTAGGGCAAGCTGCTTCGGCAGTGATGGAAACTGAAACTGCCCAAGACATTGCTAAGTTTTTAAATGAAAATCCAGAATACAAAGGATATTCTAAAAGTGCATTAGCTGGTCTTTCTATTTTAGGTACAGTTGCAGGTGGTTCAGCCATAGGTGGTACAGCACTTAGAGAAATTACAAAAGATATTCCAGTATTACAAAAAGGTTTTTATTCAGTAGGTAGAGCAGCACAACCATTAGTAATGACTAAATCATTTTTAACTACAGTACCTAAAACAGTTAGAGATAATTTATTTAACGCAAATTTAAAAACTGAAGGATTTTCTCCGACAGGACGAAAAGAAGTTGCTGACTTATCCGCAAGACAAAAACAATTTGATCATAAAGTTTTAAAAGGTGGTATGCACACTGATGAAGGTAATCCAAAATATTTTAATGAAAATAAAATACCGTATGATGAACCTCCAAAAAAAGGTACTCCGCTTTATGATGCTGAAGGAGAACCTATTTTAATTAAAGATAATTTAGGTTGGACTACTGCTGCTGTAATTAAAACAACTAATATAATGGAACAGCTTGGGCAAGATTTAGGTTATTTAATTAAAGGCGCTCCCACAGAAAAAGCATATGCTTTTGAAAAAATGAATGATATGATTGATGATGCTGCAATTTCAAATGCTTTAGGTAATAAATATAGGGATAAAGGAACAACACAAATTAATAAAGTTATAGCAGACCGCTATGCTAAACACGTTAAAGCTGTAAACATAGCGCCTAAGCATTTACCAGAACTTGCAACAATTCCAAAAATAGGTAGGAAATTAACAGCAAAAATTCCAGACAACTCTGAAAATACTATTTTTAAAGTATTGTCTGTTGATGGGCCTACTATAAGTGCTGAAGAAATTTTTAGAGTTACTGATAGAGAAAGTTCTGGTTTAATGAAAAAATTATTTTACTCTTACAGAAGTCGAAAAAAGTTTGCTAATTTTATAAACTTAACGAATAAAGATGGAACTTTTAAAGATGCAGCAAAAACAGGTAAAGCTATTACGGAAAGAAATAATATTATTAATAAAATAGATGACGTTAAAAAATTAGATTACGACTTATCAGATGCTATTATTACAAAAGCTTCGCCAGCTCAATTGAAAGCATGGATTGAATTTGATGGCATTAAAGACTTTTTACCTTTTAAAATTGTGAAAGATTCTTCAGGTAAAAATGTTAGGCAACAATTAAGTGAAAAAGAAATAGCCGCTAAAAATAAACAATTAAGAGAAGAAGCTTTACAAGCTAGATCAGATACATTTGGGCATCGTGTAAATGAATTAAATGCCCAAGGGCTTACTAGAGAAGAGTTTAAAGGTAAAAATTTTAAACCTAGATATTTTACTATGACCGACTCAAATAAATCTAATGCTAAAGAACTAGGAGGCGTGAACCAATTCTTTATGATAGATTTAAAAACTAAAGATGTTCATATTGGCATCTCTGATAAGCATGATGTTGGGCCTAATATTGATCCTTTAGGTGGTAAAAGTTTAGTAGCTGCCATGCCATTAGTTACACGTAATTTAGTTGATTTAAAATCTAAATCTAAACCTAGATTAAGAAATTATCCTGAAGAGGCAAGGGCCGCTAAAGAAATGTTATCTAAAATGAACGCTACAATAAAAGACGGAAATATGGTTATTGATGGAGATGTTAATCCAATTTTAGCAGATAGGATTCCAGATGTAAAAAAAGGAACTACTGCGCCTAGAATAATTGATGAAGATATATTAGATGAATTAGAAAAAGCTAAGTTAGTAGATGGTGTATGGTATCGAAGTGATGGTAAAACTAAATTACTTAAGCACGAATTAAACACACCTGTTGTATTAAACAATACTGCTTTAAGTTTTTATAAGCCTACAGAAGTAGATATGGAAAAAGTAGCTAGAAGACTTGCTAAAATAACAGCAGTTACAGCTCCTGTTTCATCTGTTGGTTATCAAGAAACACCAAAAGAAGGAAGACTACAACGAGCGTTAAAAAAGACTAGGAGCTAAAAATGCCAGATCCATTAACAATTACTGCTGCCATTACGCTGGCTGGTAAGGCTGTGAATCAGGTATCTAAGTTAGTTCAGAGTGGTCGTGAGATTGAAGACTGTATGAGTCACATAAGCCGTTGGTTCGAGTGCTGTTCGGATGTAAACAAAGCAAGAGAACGTGCAGAAAATCCTCCGTTCTTTAAAAAGTTAGCCAACGCTAAATCGGTTCAGGCTGAGGCTATGGACGCAGTTATAGCACAGAAAAAAATGCGTGACCAGAGAGCGCAGCTTCGAGAGCTTATCATGTGGCAATGGGGTAAGGACGAGTGGGATAATTTACTGGCACAGGAGAAACAGATACGCGAGAAACGCCAGAAACTTATACATGACCGCATTGTTTTGAAGCAGAAGATATTTGATTTTACTATTGGTATTGTAGGGATTCTTGCAATACTTGGAATTATTATAGGATTTATTTGGATTATTTCATTAGGAGGGTAGTTATGAGTTTAACATTTCACAGTTCTGCTGCTCAAAAAGTTAAAGAAATTATCCACGAAGACCCTGATGTAAACGATAATATAAACTTAAGAGTCTTTATACAGGGTGGTGGTTGTTCTGGGTTTCAGTATGGTTTTACCTTTGATGACCAAAAAGAAGATGATGAAGCTGTCACAACTGATGGTGTTACGTTAGTTGTAGACCCACTGAGTTTACAGTATTTAAACGGTGCAGAAATTGATTACTCAACTGATCATTTCTCATCACAATTTGTAATTCGCAATCCAAATGTACAGACAACTTGTGGATGCGGAAGTTCGTTTGCAGTTTAAAATAGGAGAAACAACTTTGAAATATTTTACTCCAGAAGAATTACGGTGTAGCTGCTGTGATCAAGATGGTATGAACGAAGCATTTATGGAAAAAGTTTCTACGTTACGAAAACAGTTAGGTTTTCCATTTATTGTTACGTCTGCCTATCGGTGTGTTAAACATCCTATAGAAGCCCGTAAAGACTCTCCGGGCGCACACACAACTGGCAGAGCCATAGACATAGGGGTGTCTGGAATGAGTGCGTATCTGGTGCTACAAGGGGCTTTAAAAGCTGGTTTTAGAGGTATCGGAGTACAGCAAAAAGGCGAGGGCAGATTCATACACTTAGATGATATCGAAGACTCTGAAGACCGCCCAAGACCTTGGGTGTGGAGTTACTAATGAAACGGACAATCCCACAAGCAGTTGCAGAAACGGTTGTAAAGTTTCCGAAAGGTACGCGAGAAGAACGTGAGACTCAAGGTATAGAAGTACAAAGAAAAACTATAGATAAACAATTTGAAAATGTTCAAAAACAAACAGACAAATTAATAGAGGAGTTATTCAAATGATACAGATGTTAATCGGCCCTGTTGCGAAGATAGCTTCAACGTGGATGGAAGGGCGAGTTAAAAAAGTAGAAGCAGTTACTCGTATGAAAGTAGCCAAGGCAGAAGCCGAAGCAAATGTTATGGAAAAGAAAGCTACTGGCGAAATAGATTGGGACTTAACACAAGCTGAAGCCAGCGCAGATTCTTGGAAAGACGAGTGGCTTACAATAATCTTTACACTTCCGTTAGTGTTGTTGCTGTTTGGAGAAGAAGAACGTGTATCAAATTTCTTTGCTGCTCTAGCAGATTGTCCTGATTGGTATCAATACTTACTAGGTACAATTGTAGCAGCCAGCTTTGGGTTTAGGGGTGCTGCTAAGTTTATGGGTAAAAAGTAATGAAGGATTTCCCAATAGCAGAAGTGCATTGGGGAGATGCTTGGATTAAATCAGAAGACTATCCTTTAAAAGATGCACAACAACTTAAGCCCGTTCAACGCAAGACGGTAGGTTATCTTGTTGGCGAAACAGACGAAGCTATTATTCTGGTAACAGATTTATACACAGAAGAAAAGGATAAGGACACAGTAAACACTCCTATGGTAATACCTATAGGCATGATTTCGGAGTGGTATCAAATTGGAAATTAGTTGGATAGAAGCTATTGAAACTATTGGAGTTCCTGCGGTGGGTGCAGGAGGCTTAGGATACCTTGTCTGGGTGCTGTTTAAATCTTTAATTACTGGTGTAAATAAAAAGCTAGACACGCAGCAAGACATGATAGTTACTTTAATAGATAGAGTCAGGCAATTAGATAATGACCTGATACGTATTGACGCTATGTGTCGCTCAGTGATGGGCGTTAAACCTGATGTAGATAGGATAGCAAGGGCAGATGGACGTAAAGACAAACGTAAAGATTAAGAACGAATTAATAATCATTAACGTATTAGTTATGCTAGGTACGTTGTTAATGATACTCAACGGTTATTTAGTAGGACTTTTATTATGGTGGAGTTTATAAATGGCAGCAAAAAAGAAAAAATCTAAATCAAAAGTAAATGAGGCTGGTAACTATACGAAGCCAGCAATGCGTAAAAGATTATTTAATAAAATAAAAGCAGGAACTAAAGGCGGTAAAGCTGGTCAGTGGAGTGCTAGAAAAGCACAGATGTTAGCACAACAATACAAGAAGGCTGGCGGTGGATACAAATAAACAGTTAGAAGAAAGTATACGTAAAGAGATTAGAGATTGGTCTAAACATTCTCTGGAAAAAGCAAACGAAAACTATAATGGGTTCCCTGCTTGTCCCTATGCAGCAAAGGCTTGGATAGATAACAAGGTAGATATACAGTTTAAATACGATTTGTCACCAGAAAAACTTTACGAAAACATATCGCATTACAACGACAAGTACGAACTTATTATTCTGGTAGACTTAGAGTATGAACTAGAACCCGATAGGTTTCATGGATACTTGGAAGGTATTAACGAAGCTATATCAAACGATGCTTTCCAAGATAAAGATATTTATGTTATGGGGTTTCACCCTGAAGATGACACTAATGAGATTATCGAATCAGATTCTTTTGAGACTGAGGTAGATGATGTTTACTCTATGATTTTCATACAGCGATTAAGCCTTCTCGAAAGAGCTTCAGAGAAACTCCGAAGTAAAGGATACTATGATCGCACCTATGGAAATTATAAAGTAGATGAGATATTACAGAAACGCAATAAACTTTTTAGGAGGTTAACATGGCAAAAGGAACAAAGAAAACGGGCATGAAAAAAGGCGCTAAGAAAACTCCAATGCGCGGTGGAGGTATGGCTAAAAAGAAAATGATGGGCGGTGGAATGGCTAAGAAAACTGGCATGAAGAAAGGTATGCGTGGCGGTGGTATGGCTAAGAAGAAGAAGTAATGGCACTCAAAAAATCTCAGCGTAGTCTCAAGTCTTGGACTAAACAAAAGTGGCGCACTAAATCTGGTAAGCCTTCGGGTAAAACTGGAGAGCGCTACTTGCCTGAGAAAGCTATTAAAGCTTTAAGCGCTAAAGAGTATGCCGCGACTACGCGAAAGAAAAGAGCCGATACAAAAAAAGGTAAGCAGCATAGCAAACAGCCTAAACGTATCGCTAAAAAGACAAGGGGGTATCGTAAAAAATGATGCGAGAAGACTTTAAAAAAGGTGGTAAGACTAAAGACTCACGATTAAAACGTGCAGGTGTCAGTGGGTACAACAAGCCCAAGCGAACCCCCAACCACCCTACCAAATCCCATATTGTTGTAGCCAAAGAAGGTGATAAAATAAAAACCATTCGCTTTGGGCAACAGGGTAAGAAGGTAGGAACAGTAAGGGGTACGGCTGGTGCGCCCAAAAAAGGAGAGTCAGCTAGAATGAAAGCAAAACGCAGGTCGTTCAAAGCCCGTCATGGGAAGAATATCCGCAAGGGTAAAATGAGCGCTGCTTTTTGGGCAGATAAGGTTAAATGGTAATGGAAGATGTGTTCCAAATAATAGAGACTCCAGAAACCTCTACCATGCGTATCAACGCTGATGCAATGAACCATATTGGAGCGATGTTTATAAAGACAGACGATATAGAATTACGTAAAGAGCTTTTTAAAATGATTCAAGAACACTCCAAGTTTGTTTTAGAAACCTCCCAAAAGATAGTGATGAATCGTAAACTTAATATTAAACAGGTTAAGTAGTTATTTTAAACTGTTGAGTTCTGTTTCAAGGTACGAGTGAAGCCCTTCAAGTTTGGGCTTCGTATCTCGTATTATCTTTTGAACAAAGGGTGTGTCGTGCTTATCAAATATCGTAGATACTTTTTCTACAGGTAAGTGTTTAAACTCTGTAACAAGATTACCCTTGCCGTCTATAAAAACTCCAAAGGATATTATGTTTCCCTGCTTACTCATGCGAAACTAACCTGCTCTGGATTACCTCGAAGCCCTGCTTTCATATAAGAAGTAGAGCGCCCTTCAAAAAAGTTCTGGTGTTCTACACCTAGCACATCATCCAACCAATCTAAAGGGTTTTTACTTATCTTATAGTTTGGTTTAAGTCCAAGCTGTAACAACCTACGATCTGCTATGTAGCGTATGTAGGCTTTCATGTTAGCTCTGGACAACCCCTCAATATCTCCCTGTTCAAATACCAATGTAAGAAACTGGTCTTCAAGGTCTACCATATCTCGACAAGCCTGATAGATTTCTTTCTTGAGATCGTCAGTCCACAGCTCTATATTTTCTTTAATAAACTCTCGAAACAACTGAGTCATGGCTTCAACATGAAGTGACTCATCACGTATCGAGTACGTTATGATCTGACCCATTCCCTTCATCTTTCCGAATCGTGGAAAGTTTAAGAGTATAGCAAAGCTACTAAACAATTGTAGTCCCTCAGTAAACCCACTGTATACGGCTAAAGCTTTCGCAATACTTTCCTTATCTTTTGTAGCTACCTTTATTTTATTTATGTACTCATGTTTTTCTGCCATTGCTTCGTACTCTGCAAACGCTTTGTACTCTACTTCAGGCATACCAACGGTGTCCAACAGTAAGCTGTATGCGTGTTGGTGTATGGACTCCATGTTAGCAAAGGATGCCATCATCATACGGGCTTCTGGTTTCTTAAAGATACGCATATACTTATCAATGTACCCTGAGCCTACGTCCACATCTGACTGTGTAAACAATCTAAATATTTGTGTCAGTAAATTCTTTTCACTGTCAGCAAGGTCTTGCCAATCTTTTACATCATTATGTAATGGTACGTCCTCTGGAAACCAGTGCATTTGATTTTGTTGGACGTAATAATCAAACATCCAAGGGTGATCAAATGGTTTATAATAATCTCTGGTACTAAGTAAGCTCATCTATTTCCTCCCGAATAATTCTAAGTTTATCTTCTGCCTCTGCAATCTTGCCTACTAATTCATCCATAGATTCTAAAGGCTCAGGGTGTTCTGCAACCGCAACTGTACTATTAAAATAAGTTTCAAGGTTAGCCCTCGCAGTTGCTTCTTCTGCAATATATCTTTTGTGTAGTGCGTTTAAATATTTTTCTTTCATTACTTACTCTACCACGTAATGTAGTACATCATATATTTTGTCCAGTATTACAATTACTGCTACAAGTTCTACAACAACTATCCCTAATATCCAGCTACATACTTCATCGTTCATATCGACTCCTTTAAAAAAATAATGTTTTGCAATTACCTGCTATAATAAAACAACAGGTAGTTATGTGTAGTAGTACCCAACCTGTTCGGATGTACGCTACTTTGTCGGCACGTTTTTTGTCTTTAAAAGCCTTTGTACCTAAAGCTTTACACCAAATATCCCACCAGTACCAACTACCCTTCACAAGCGATACACTCTACATCTTCTAGATTGATTCGCGGTATTTTAATGTTAACATTTTCAGCGTTACGTGCTGCATCAGAGCGTAGATAGTACAAAGACTTAAGATTTTTTGCGCCATACCAGTGTACGTCATTTACATACTGAAGAAAATCATCATGTATGTCTTGTGCTTCCGTAGCTTTTGGAGGAGCAAAGAATAAATTAACGCTCTGGCTTTGGCAGATGTATTGTTGTCTTTGGTGTGCGTGTTCAACCACCCATATCTGGTTTATCTCTGGTGCAGTTTTAAATATTTCTTTTTCTTCATTCGTTAAAAAATCTAGGTGCTGCACTGATCCTCCGTTAGCAGAGATGTCTTTCCAAACCTCTGGAGTATTTTGTTTCTTAAACTTCAAAAGTTTCTCTAGATATTTGTTTTGTACTTTGTATGAACCCGTTAGAGTTTTGTGAGTATAGACGTTAGCCCTCGTAGGCTCAATGCTAGGAGATGTGCCATTACAAATAATGGAGCTAGAAGCGTTAGGAGCAACAGCCAGCAAATGAGCATTGCGGAGTCCACTACCAACCATGTCAGGTGCTTCACCCCGACTCTTAGCAAGCCCTTGACTCGCCTTGACAGCCCTATTCTTGATGTGTCTAAATACTCTATGGTTAGTCGAACTCGCGAATAAGCCCTCAAAAGGTTCGTCCTTGCTTTGGAGGTAACTATGGAACCCCATCGCTCCAAGGCCAATACTCCTTTCTCGATAAGCTGAATAAGCCGATTTTTTATATCCATTCTTTCCCTCCTTAATATAATTTTTAAAACGATCTGCGTTCGCTCTGTAGGTTCCTAGTTCGTTAGTGTCTACTGCGCTGTCAATAAAATGTTCGATAACATTATCTAGCATAGTTACTAGGTCTTCTATAAATAACTCTTCAGTTTCCCAATCGTCAAACTTTTCTAGGTTAACACTGGATAAACAGCAGACTGCGGTACGTTCTTCGTCAGTCGGTAAAGTTATTTCAGAACACAAATTACTTTGGCGTACCTGTAATCCTAAATCTTTTTGTTGTTGTGGTAGTGCTTCATTGCAGTTGTCTAGATTAACAATGTAAGGCTCACCAGTTTCAGATCGTGTGTGAAGCATCTGCCACCATAAATCTCTGGCACTTACACTCTTGACTGCCTCTTTACTTTTAGGGTCAATCAATCTCCAATCTTTATCTTCTTTGACTGCTTCTAAAAATTCGTTTGTGATGTTAACTCCGTTATGTAAATTTAGACACTTACGGTTTAAGTCACCACCAGTAGTCTTACGCATTGCGATAAACTCTTCTACTTCAGGGTGACTAATATCCATGTATGCCGCATAGCTTCCTCTGCGTGTAACGCCCTGATTAAAGGCTAACATTTGGGAATCTACAACGTGCATGAAAGGGATAGAACCAGTAGACTTGCTACCGTTAGAAGTGCCAGTACCGTTGCTGCGAACATCACCCCAATATCCACCGACACCTCCACCTGCGCTTGCAAGCCATATGTTCTCATCGTAATGATCAGATAAACCAAACCTTGAGTCAGGAACATAATTAAGAAAACAGCTAATGGGAAGACCGCGAGTGGTTCCCCCGTTACTAAGTATAGGGGTGCTAAACATAAACCAGCATAGACTTGCGTAGTTATAAAGTCGTTGTGCAAGATCATAGTCAGTTTGTTCTTTGTACGTTGCGCCAAAGACCGAAGCCCTTGCAAAAGCTTGTTGTGCATAAGTTTCATTCTCCCAAAAGTATCTGTCTTGTAATGTGTTAATTGAAAATTCACTCAGTTCTTTTTCGCGTCCTAAGTCTATCTGAATCCCAAGATATTCCTGTGTCTTCAAAGTCATCTTCATATTTCCTTTTCTTTGATTTAGTTTTCTGTTTGTGCTTGGCTTGTTGGTTGCGGTTAAATTTAGCAGTCCGTTCCGCTTTGCGATCTATCACTTGTAGTGTCCTCCGACTCTCTATGTATTTCTAATAGTTTATCTTCGTACCATTTAGCTTTCATTAAATCTTGCGTGGGGGTATCTTTGTATTTAAATCTCCATCTATACTTAAAAGAATTACCTCGCAAAAAACCTATGAACTCTTCTTTCGTAAGCATAGCTTTCATTGCGTCAATACATTCTATGTCTCCTTTTGTATAATGTTCAGGTGAGTTTACAAGTTCTTCTCGTATTTCGTATGAAGATTTTTCGAGGTCTCCAAAATAAAAATCATCTCTACTATTAAACTTCATACTTATCCTCCAATTCTTTTAATTCTTGTTGACGTACATTAAATTCATCAGCTTCTCTCGACTTAGGGTCTATCCATTCGTCAGGTAAAGTTTGTTCTGTGTACCAACGAAAATCATTGGCAGTAGCCCACTCGCCATGCGTTCGTTTAGTTCCGTCTTTACGTACCTTAGCTCCCGGCATAGGCGCTGCTGCATTGGCAAACAGAAAGACTAACTCCATGTTAGCAGGTAAGTGTTTTTTTACCCAGACATATTTAGAATACTCTGCGTGATCCCAGAACCTGCCTTTAGATTCTAACAGAATTATCTTCCCTTGTAAAGTCCTTGTGAAGTCTGGTTCATAAGTGTGCGGTATTACATAGCTTACTTTATCTGCATGGTGGCTCCAATCTTTTAATAAAGTATCGTGCAGTATGTACTCCCAGATACTATCGTAGCCTTTTATTTTATCTTTGCGTGGTCGTTTTACTCGTGCCTTACGCATTACAACACCGCGCCATTAGACTTGACTCTACTCATTAAACTTTGTAAGTCTTCGATTGTAATCTGTTCAAGAGTATATCCATTCTTTAATAATTTTTTAATACTTTGTTTAGCCCACCGATAAGTATAAAAGGCCATGTAATACGTGCGATTAGACTCTATATATTCTTCGCGAGGAAGCATTTGCATAAAGTTTTGTTCGTTTACTTTTTCTTGTTCTTTTTCAGATACCAAACTTTTAACCCAATCTATGAGTAAAGTTTTAGCTTTATTACTTATCTTTTTAGTGCATTGTTTTCGCATTTGTTACCTCCTCTACGTTAGGTGCAGATACCACCTTTGTTAAATACGTGATACCTTTTGCGTACTTAAACATCCGAAGCCCTTGCCCATCGTTAGCGTCTTTGTTACACTCTATCTTATGTGAGCAGTACACACAACCTATTGGAAGTTTCATATTACCTTTAATACCTGCTGGTACAGGTTTGTAACATTTTTCTGGAGGCTTACCAAGATTAAGAAGAACATCAAGTAACTTACCGATTAAGGTTTTAATATTTGGCTTATCTAAATCGTCAGGTTGGTATAAAGCAATCTCTCCTGATTCTTTATTCATAGCTAAGAAGCCACCGTTCTCTGTACCTTCCGCACGTTCATAACCTGCAAGCTGACTTATGTATCCAAATGGATCGTCATCTCTTAACGTGCCGTTCTTAAATTTTTTAAACCCAAACCCAGATGCAGTTTTGATGTCGATAACTTCGCCATCTATCTTACAATCCATGTGGCCTACAACCCCTTTTACTTTAACTTCTTTTTGTTCGTCAGTAACTTCGTGTCCTGAGAGTTTAGTTAAGAATATTAAAAGATCTTCCATGATATGACCGTAAAGAAATTTCATTTGAGTTGATGGATGATGTTGTATTTTTCTACTATCTTTTTGGCTGTAGTACAACTGCCTTGCAGGTCTACCTATGTTAGACATTCTTAATTTAAATTTGTTATGGTTCTGTGGGGTTGCCCAAGTCTTAATTGTACGGGCTATCTTTTGACCTAGTTCATCTACCAGTTCATCAGGAACTTTTCTTTTACCGTCTGTAATATCTGTTACTGTTTGATATATGTCTTCAACTAATGTTGATAGATTTTTCTTCGTAGAGTTTTTCATAGAAGTTCCCAACCTTTTTTATTTGCGATGGCGTTGCTTGATTTTTAATTGAGTTTGCCATCATGCAAACAACAATCACGTTACCTTTCTCGTAACCTCTTCGGTTATCAATACGATCAAGGCTTGGAGAGTTTTGCCAGTTATCGAAACCAACCTTAAATGGTGTACCAAGTATAGGACAGCATTCTCCTATTTGAATATCGTCAAGAGTAAGATTAAAATATATGTTACGTTTCTTTGCTCTGTTACGTGCCTTACGTAACATAGTTACTCTGTACTCTCTGTTTTTTGGGTTAGACTCTATAGCCCTGTATCTTTCTTGTCTAGTGAGTTTCACTCCAGTTGCCTCCTATTTTATATTCACCGTCCAGTGGACAGTTAAGGTTATAGTATACACCAGCAGCACGTATTGCGTCAACCCCTAGCTGACCTAACTGTTCTGCTTCTTCTTCGAGGACTTCTACTTGCCATTCATCGTGTACATTGGCTACGCAATTTGCAAGAAGATTATTTTCTTTAATTAACTCATCAAAGATTATCAAGGCACGTTTCATTACGATAGCACCTGCGCCCTGCAACAAAGAATTAAGTGCTGCATGAGCGCTACGAATAAATATCTTACGCCCATCTAGTCCCTTGATGAACCCGTTTTGTTCAGCCTCTCTTGTAATGCGATTTCTAAAAGTCTTAAGTGTTCCGAAATTAGCAAGAAAAGATTGCTTAACTCGTTTACCCTCTGCTTTGCTTCCTCCAATGACGCTTCCAATTTTAGCATCTCCAGCTCCGTATAAGAAGGCATAGATGAAAGTTTTTGCCTGATTTCTTGATTTAAGACCTGCCCTTTTTTGATTAGCTGTGTGTATATCTCCGTTGATAATGTCATCTGTAAACTCCTCATCATTTAAATAGTGCGCTAACATTCTTAACTCAAGTCCACTTGCATCAATACCCACTAACTTAAACTTGTCTGCTACTGTCCAACAAGATCTACACTCTTTACCGTAGGGTGAAGCCAAGCTAGGAATCTGTGCCATGTTAGGATCTCGATGAGACATACGCCCTGTAATAGTCCCGTTAGTAATAACAGAACCATGTACTCGCGCCGCTAACTCAACGCATCCTTCAGAGTTTGCTATGAGACTTTCAGGTAAAAACGTCAGCCAAGAAGATACCTGTGCAATACGTTTCTGCAACATTAAATACTTTGCAATCAACGTGGCTTCGGGTATGTCCTTAACTTTATTTAATATCCTCTCATCAACCTTGGGTTGTCCTGTAGGTGTGAACTCTTTTGGCTTCCAACCAAACTGCTGTAAGTATTCACCTATCTGTTGTCGTGAACCTAACTTAAATGGTTCTTCTGTTTTCCTTACAACAGTGGTAGATTGTCCTTTGTCAAATATGTCGTACTCCTCATCAGTCAATCGAGTCTGCTTACCTTTGGTATCAAGCCCCATCTTACGTAGCACTCCATCTTTAGTGTGCTGTGGGTAGATAACTCGTTTATCTATTCTAGGTTTGAAAGTTTTGTGTACTTCCTTTTCAGTCAGTTTAATTTCCTTTTCAAACTCTTCGAGTAACTTCTGAGCAAGTGTTACGTCTAACATAAACCCATGCTCACGTTGGTCAGTAATTACTTTGTAAGTATCACGCTCAAGGTTAACGCTCTCTGATGTAAAGCCTTTACTCTCACGCTTCAGAGCCTCATAAACTTTTAAGTTTAATTGAACATCGTTGGCACAATACTTCATCATCTCTTCAGAGTATTTATCATACTCATTAAAGTCTATCTTCTGAAACCCAAGCTTGTAGCCCCACGCCTCTAGGCTATGTGATGCTCGTACTGGATTAAACAATCGTGACAGCACCAGTGTATCTACAATCTTTTTGTCAGCCAAATCAACGCGATATAGTTTTTTAATTACAGGTATATCAAACCCAATAATGTTGTGTCCGATTAATTTGTCTGCTTGCATTAAATAACCAATGCCGTTACTAATATTATTTACATCAAAGTTTTTCTGTTCCTGTGTATCTACATCAATTGCAGATATGCAGAAAATTCTATGTGGGTCAAGCCCATCAGTCTCAATATCAAATACTAGGTTCATAGTTCTATCTCTGTATCATCCTGTGGAAAGGTTTCATTTAGCCTACCAGTTTCGCGGTCATAAAGCAAGTGCGTTGCCATGCCTACGTCACCTGTGTACCGCGACTTCAACACTCTCATGTGTGTCGTATTGGCTTCGTCTGGGTCATCAGACTGTTGGTCACGCTCTAAGGCTATGACGCAATCAGACAACTGAGCAATACTCTGTGACCCTCGCAAGTGCGATAAGCTCACTGAGATTCCGTTCTCATGTCCACGATTACCATCGACTCTGCGTAAGTGACTCACCAATATAAGACCTGCTCCCGTTTCTTCTACGATACTACGAAGCCTTGTCATAATATTATCTATTGCCCTACGCTCATCGCCATCAGACATGGCAGACACTAGCATATGTAAGTGGTCTACGACTACCCATTTACATGAGCAACCAATAATCAAAAACCTAAGCTTACTGAATATCTCATCAATGTCAGTGATACCAAAGTGACTGTGAATCCATACGCGATCCTTGTTCTCACCATCGTACACGTTATCAAAGAACTGGTTTAATTGTTCTTCGGTAAACTCATCTCTTACTTGGTCAATGTACAAACGAGCATTAGCTTCAATCGAAAGTATACCATCTACAGTACGCCTCCAGTCTTCTTCTAATGCAATGATACCTACGTTGTCTTTAGTGTTGGTAATGAGCCAATGCTCAAGCTCTCGTGTAACAGAGGACTTACCCAGACCTGTGCCGCCCGTCAATGTCATAAGCTCACCACGCCTTAATCCATGTAGCTTTTTATTTAAACCTTCCCATGGATAAGGTACGCTGTCTTTTGATTCTCGATTATTAAACTCTGTTTTCTTTTCAGAAATGTTTAGGACACCAGAAGGTGTGTAGAGTTTAGCGTTCCACCATGCTTCCAGATAACTACGCCCACGCCCTGCCTTCAGCATATCGTTGGGGTCTTTGAAGTCATCGGGTAGCGAAAGTATTTTAGCTTTTCCGGGAGTTAAAAGTCTTGCGACTTTTTTGGAAGCTTCGAGTCCTGCCTTGTCGTTATCAAAGTTAATAACTACGCAGTCAAACTTTTCAAGAAACTCAATCGAGTTCTTGACATCCCGTACTGCTCCTGATGCACCAGACTTAACGCTTACGACAGGCCACTTAGAACCCATCATTTCAAACGCGGCCATAGCATCGCACTCACCTTCGACAAGTGTTATAAACTTCCCAGAGTCTTTAAATAATGATTGGCCGAACAGACCTGTACCCTGTGAGTTACCTCGCCAAGTGAAGTGTTTACCTTCTTCTCGAACTTTGTACGCAGTAACCTCAGCCGCTACGCAGTATGGATAGAAATGTCGTATCACTTTTCCTTCGCGGTTGGCGATACATTTTACGTTATATTTTTTAGCTGTGGCTAACGAAATGCCACGATCATTGAGAGCAGTAAAGCTCCCTTCAATTTCGTTTACGCTGTTCATGCGATGTACCTTTAGTTCTTCGATAGTGCCTCCTGTTTCATAGTTTGGTATTCGTTTGTTACAACTGAAGCAATAAGCTGAACCATCTTCGTTGATAGAACACGCATCGCTTGAGTCGCATACGGGGCATGGTTGATGATATTTAACGAAGCCCATCGTATCCTCCTGTAATTAAAATGAAGGGGTAGTTTAACGACATACCCCGAAGGTCAACTTTATTTTAAAGTACACCTCCCTCTACAGATTCGTCTGTAAACTCCTCATATGGAGTATCACCTAGTAACATATCATCTGTGAGTTGTTCTCTAATACGGTGATTAAAAGTAATCGAAGCCGCTTGAAGCACCGCAATTTGTTTGTGTAGTGTTTCAATCTCAGCCTGTAATTGTACTACCTGATTAAAATAACTTTTAGCTTCGTCCTTAAAGTTATTTGGGTCGTACACTTTATCATCGTACTTATACGTTACACTCATAGCTCATCAACTTCCGCTTCTTCTGCAATCGTATCGAACTCATCACCATCACCAGAACTGTATTGTACCAAGTCTATCACTTGAACAGCTTGAAGTTCAAGACCCTTGTACTGCTGGCCGCTACGGGTTATCTCCCAAGGTCTTGCTTGTACCTTAACCTTAGACCCGTTGCCTACCAGACAATCCATTTCGTTCTTGTCTTTATCAAGAAGTCTTGGAGCTTTACGCACCATACCATTCGGGCCATTGACATTACGTTTGATTGTAATGGTCGGGCCTTCTTCCTTATCGAACTTCACATTGAACCCTTCTTTCTTAAGAGTCTGTGCAGTATCGTTATCCAATACCAAGTCAATTGAATACTTAGGTTCAAACCTAGTATTTGGAGTGGTGATGTTAGCCCACATTGCAGTACCTTCATAAACCATATTTAGTTTCTCCTATGTGTCGGTTAAAAAAGATGTGCCTATACTAGCACAAAAGAAAGAATATGTCAACCCCTGTCTACTAGATAATTTATATAGTCTGTAATCATAGTGTAGCAGTACGTGTCATCAATGTACTGGTTCTCGTTCTCAAGTAAATCTTCTTTGTATTTTTTACTTACAAAGTTTATAAACAATTCTTTAGCCCTATCGTTTGGACATTTAACGCCTAAACTCAAACCAAATATCCTAGCCCACATATCCTCCGCGATGTACTCGATGTTTTTATTTAAGTCTCGCAGGTTCATGATGTCTTCAGGAAGTTCCATTGTATCTCTCCATAAGTCTGTCAAATTCTAGTGTGGTTAATATATCAATCTCATCATCATCTAAGATTGTACCCTGTGCTTTTAGGTTTTCGGCTTTTACCATAGCGTTGTCAATAGCTTGGTCAACTGCCCAATCTTTAAATAAACTACTCATGCTGCTGCCTCCATAAATCTAGGTGTGGGTCTGTCAGTCCATTTTGCAAAAGACTTTTTGTATTGTACATAATAGTTACGGTATGCGTCAATAGCATTGTCAGCTTTAACATCATCAGGCATACACTGTGGCATCTCTGTAAGTCCTACGTGCCAATCAATATTGTAAGGAAATAAAGTTAAATAATACCGTAGCTTTTTAAAAGTCTTATGTACTTTTTTGTAGCGATACTCATACTCTAAACTTAACTCATACCATAAGTTGGAAAGGTATCTGTAGTTGTCTCTAGATGCTCTCACCCACACCGCACTTGGATGATTTATAAAGGAAGCCTTATATAAATTATTTTCCATTTCAACGTCATCAAGTCTCCATCGTTTGATTCTACGCCCACTACTGCTGTCGATGTACTGCTCCCCATCAAGTACGCGATGTGCTGTACTCAATAGCTGTGCATACTCGACAATCATTTTGCAAACGTGCTTGTCACAGTGCATCTCTGCATTGACCCAAGGGTTCTCGTCTAAATAAAATATGTTCATGATATCTCCTACGATATATTCTGTAACGCCCAGTGTGTCATATCTTTTTTACCTTCAAGCACATCTTCATAGGTACGTTTGAGTATCCTTAACCTAGCATAGATTTCTTCATCGGTCAAGTCTTCGTCTTCATCAAATAGTATTTGAATAACATCATACCTAAATTTCTTTAACGGTAGATGTTCTTTCGTAATAAAAGTGTTTAAGAGTTTCGACATAATTTCTTTAACCTCCTCGTAGTTTTGTAGTCTATAATTTTCATAGTTACTCTTAGTCTAAAAAAACTATACCGTAAGGGTAGCATTGAGAACCACCAGTTTAAATCCGATAATAATCTTGAAAGTTTAAGCAACATTTTGTACCTCCATGTCTAATCCAAATTGTTCTGCGTATGCTGTAAGTATAACATAATCTAAATAAATTTCAAGGGCAACGTATACATACCTTTCATTTACATTTCGTTTACCTGCATACTGGTAAATCTGCGACGGACGATTCCATCCACCATTATTATACAGGTCATAGTACGCATTACATACCACTCTATAATGCTCTAAGTGTCTGTTCTTACGAGGGTTTTTAACCCTACCAGAAGCAGGTAGCAACTTCGCAAGCTCACTTGCATAACACTCGTGCCTACCGTTACCATGCCAGTAACTAGCGTAAGGCAATACTTGTCGGCTTGAGTGTGTTGAATCTATAAGCTCACCGTCATACTTACGTACTGCATCACTGTTCATGTTCCAGAATTTTTCACTACGATTCATGAGCATACTACCTCCGCATCTGTTTCAATCCATACCCTAGCACCACATGATAGCGGCTTATCAGGGCTGTATATAATCTTACTCGCACCAAGTATCTCTACCTCGTGTGCATATTCATTAGAAACTACAACTGTCTGTGTGTTCTCTTTGTAAGTCTTGACAGTAATCGCAGGGTCATTTGTACCATGCTTCTTGTTACTGCGTATCTTACCTTGGTGTATGTGTATTCGTTTCATGTAAACGCTCCGTAAAATTATTTAAAGTAAAGCAGTTTAAGGACTTGCTTAGGTCTAGCTTCGGTGTTAGGTCATCACCTCCTTACGCAACCTTCAACCACTCTTTAATCGCAGTCGTAGCTCTTTCAGTCCTGCGTTGCCCAAGTGCAATCACGTTTTTAGATTTAGACGGGGCGTGGGTAGCCCAATCCGTAATCGCATTGTATACAGCCCACTGGTTAGCTCCCATGTTGGGACGGTATCTATTATTAAACACATCGTAGAGGAATGTCAAGCAATTATTTTTGACATTGACAGGCTTGCCATACTCTACAATATCTTGTAGCAATACATTCAAATCACCAGTGTAGTTCGCTGTGTTCGCAAACGCTCTTGCTACATCATGCCTACCTACTGCTGTACTATACATTTTCTGCCACAGTTCCAGTTCAGTCTCAAGAACATTCGCAGTCTTACCTAGCATACGAACACCTGCATCTATGTCAAGCTTGTTGGTGTGTCGTGACTTGTAAATACTCGCAGGGTTGGTAATCATAATCTGTGAGTTCAAGCAAGCCCATTGCTGAAAACCCAAAGATAATATAAAACTCCAAACTCCATTGAAGCTCGACAAGGCCATGACTTTAACGCTACCGTAGTCATTATCAGGAGTCTTAAAACTCGTAGCCGGAAGGGTATATTCTGCAAGGCACATTCCTCCATTGGGTGATACCTGTATGGTTTCTTTGATACTATCGCAGTCCAAGTTAGAACGCTCTAGCATATCGCGAGTCCTGCCTATCATGTCAGGATATTGTACGGGCTTGTATCGCTTGCCATGTATTGCAATAGGTTGTCCATTGTCAGTACGGTAGTACACTTCTTTAGTAGGAAAACTCTGTATACCTGCTGTATTTTTATATAACACTTCAGCTTTAGAAACTGTAAAGTCAGCCTCGCCACAACCATTATCCCTAAGTGCTTGAATGTGTGAGTGATTATTAAACATCGTTTGCATAATGTATTCCTTAATTTTAAAAAGACTTGCGGTGATTCATCTTGTGCGTATTTCGGGGAGTGTCAGGTCGCTACACCTTTTCCGCAAGCCATCTCCCAGATGCCAAACCAGATTAACAAATCGGGGTTAGCTTGTCAAGTTAATTTATAATAATATATCTCTTGACATTTGTTCTAAAATATGTTATAAAACTCTAGAATGGTTTTAAGATATAAACAATTATTATTATTTATTTCTTAAAGTTTTTCTGTAGAGCTTAAAAGAAACTCTTTTAGCACACTTTGGAAGTACTGGTCGTACTGCAAAGTATATAGAATTACATAGTTCTCTCAAGATTATTCACCTCCTTTTAAAAATTTTTCTTTTAGTTTACTTTTAATTGTACTTGAGTCATCAAATCCAATCACTTCAATATGGTCATCAAACCAATCAGACTTATTCTTTCTTGAATAATCTTTAGAGCTTTGATGAGCGTGAGATTTTTTTAGAATCTCTGGAGTTCCTACTTGTTTTCTCATGTTACCTCCTCCACTGAAACAATTTGTTCGTTCTCGTAGCTTTTTGTTGAATCAGTTTCTACTGAAATTAAATAAGCATAATCGCCCTTAAGTGCTACTTCCTCGTAAAACTCTCCTGATTCAACTAGTTTTTTTGCGTCCTCTGTAGACTCAGCCTCGACTAAATGTATGTCGTGAGATGTATACGATGTTACTACTTCAAATTTTTTCATTTTAAAAACCTCGATAAAATAAATCTAAACTTAAATCTTGGGCTGCTTTTGCCATTAGAAAATACTGGCTAAGTGCCACGAGTCCCAATAAGATTACCACGAGGCAAGTTAAAAGTAAACCACAATTTTCTTTGATTACTTGCTCAAGCTCTGGCGAGGGCTTCACGCCCTTGCAGAAGCCCACCCAGAAATCTTTTGCTAATGTTTTTATGTTCATTAAAATAACTCCATTTGCCGTGGGTCTTTATGTGGTTGCGTTTGGTCAAAAGCAAAGTCCTCCTCCCTCGTGGCTATGTAGTTCTGCACTAGCTCAAGGTCATTATAGATATGTACAGCACGTTCCTCTACCGATGCCTCGCAGTAATGCTGGAACTCTGAAGGAGTTATGTAATCTAAAATCTTTTGCAAAGATTCAGTCAATAACTCGTATCGTTTGCTGTTGTCCCAACGGTTGTCCTTATGGACACTATTCTTTTCAATCATTATACACACCTCCAGTATATTCTATCCAAAACCTACCTAATCTAATTAAATAACCTACGCCAAACGGGTTAGGTGATTCCTTCCCAATGTACCACTGTGACACTCCACGAGTCAACATAATATCAAGACAACTTTCTTTAAAATAAATTAGGATACCATGTCCCTCTTCCTTCCCGTATTCACGGGCTACTGTTGTGATTCTAAACATTTTTTGGTAGCTCCTCTATTTTATTTAAAATATTGTCCAAATGTTTTAGTGGTACGTAGCCAATTACATCGTCAGTGATAGGTGTATGGTAACATACAGCACCACTAGAATCTAATACTGCTACTTCGTAGAGTCCTTCCGTACCGCCATAAGAATATTCAGTACGTACAACACTCGCACTATAGCCGTTATCAAAATCATGTACCTTATGGTAATCTATCACAAATTTTTCGTAGCCATTTTCAGTAATCTTAAACATAATTATTTAACCTTTTCGATAATCGTTGAAACGCCACTGTTGGTATAACATAATAAACAATCTTTACATTTTTGTCCAGTACAATTTTCTTGATACCCCTTGTGTGATACGTTATTAAACACTCGATGAAAGGGAGCTGGCGGAATGTTTACGACCTTGTTAACCACTGGATTACTCCAGACTAACTGTAAGTTAGCAGGTATTTCGTGCTTCTTAAAGTATGGTCGCACTATCGTAACCCGTTTGCTCCACAGTGCAAAGTTTTTGTCAGGATTCGCTTTCACAATCTTCATGAGATTATCAAGGTGCATTTCGTTTATCAAGTCACCGTGAGCAGACAAACGTATGTACTCAACTCTCTTCTTGAACTTAGGCATCTGCTCTGGCTGTAGTGGTGCAGTACTTAGTACATCGCTGTTGTGTTGTAGTGCAGGTTCAAGTGCAGGGTACACACCATTATCAAGAGTCTTGTGGCTGTAACAAACCTTGCAAATCCATTCGTCTAAAGGTCTTTTAACATTCTTCATTTTCACACAAAACTCATTCGTGCGAGTATTCGTAGATACCGCTTGAAATTTATCTAATTTTGTACCGTCCATATTACTAACTTTAACTTGTGCTAACATAATCACCATAACTCCATAGGTTGTTCACCACGATTCCATATCTAAACTATCACCACTATTCCAGTGTGTCAAGCTAATTTATTTTAATACACGATTGCCGCAACAATTCCAAAGAATCCACACAACAAAATAAAAATATCCATTCGTCAAAACTCCAACACTTGATGGGCTTTCACAATAGCCCAGAAAACTACCAACAGTCAACATAATATCATAGACGCACGTATATGTTACACGTAAAGCCCCCAAATAAGCCCGTAGTGCAACGCTACAGTGTAGACTCACCCTACCCTATAGCCTATGGGATAACGTACCTTAGAAGCCCAACAATAAACTTGAGACAAAAAAAAGCCCGTACGATGACGGGCTATAAAACTATGTAGTTTTTGGAGTGGCTAAGAAACGGCCACCGTTAACTCTTCAAGCATTAAATCATCTATCTCTACAGCTTCACGTATTACGTTTGGCATTGAGCATATAGAGCCGTCTAGAAAGTATTTTTGTAGCGTGCCGTGAGTGATAAACCCGTTTGAGTTTTTTGGATTGTTTGCAAGTATAGAAGCCCGTATTCTATCAATTAAAATCTTACGATTAACGGGTAGTTTTATCTTCAATTCATTCGCAAAATTGAAAGCCCAAACACGAGCTATCTTCTGAATGGTTGTGAATTTTGCAGCCTTGTTGTTGTCGCGTATGTAGTTATTCATGATATTAAAATCCTTTTTTTAAGTTAAGAAAATAGGCTAAAAGCTACACTTGCATATTGTGAAAGTGCGTAGAATCCTAGGGCAATCACAATTAAACAAGCTATCAGTAAACACTTACAATGTTTTAGCACGTAGATAAAATCATTCATAATATTAAAATCCTTTTATAGTTGCGGTAAAATCTACCATAAAGCCCGCTATTGCTAACGGGCTATAGCTAGATTCTACACCCGCCAATCGTGAAACCATTCGTTATAGGGCATATGCTCACGGGTAAGCCCGTTCGCCCATAAGTAATCCTGATAATCCTGCTCTAATTGCCAGTCATCGGCAATTAAATCTAGGGTTAATTGAACGGGTGAAATGTTAAAAAAGCTCATAATTTACGCTCCAAAATTGTTGTTTATTAGTTCCATACGTTCGCAAAAGTCTACAAAAGACTCTTCTTGATTACAACCGGATTCGATGTAAAGAAAATATAACTCTTCTTGGTTGTCGTTTTCTTGTGCGTCTAGGTCGCAATCGTCATATGCTCCCGTTATCATTTTATCATAATCAAAGTCGAGTTGATTATTGAATTTTTCTAAGTCTTTCATTGTGTTTAACTCCAACTAAAAGGTACAACATATCCTGCGCTCAAGTATGACGGTTCTTTTAAATCACACTCGCAAAAATTAATTAAACATAATGTCGTGTAGCGTTCGTCACAATATGCGTTGTGAGCGTTGTATTCTTGTCTCATTAATTCAGAAACAATTTCACCGTTACACTTGGAACATTTTTCTAAGTCTTTCATTGTGTGACCTCGTAATGTAAAAAAAAATTTCGTTTGTTGCCTAGCCTATAGCAAAGCCCGTGCCAAGTTAACTAAGTAGTTGTTTTAAAACGAAAAGATAATTTTTAGGGCTTTGGCATGGTGAAATTTTAATATAGTTTTGCACCGTGTTAGTGCAATATTTTGTATTTTTGCACCATAACTGAACAAATGGCGTTTAAATACGAATGATTCTCACAAAATTAAAGAGTGATTCCTTAACAATCAATGACTTAACTTGCACTACTTTGAAGCATGACCGGATTCTTTGGAGTTTATAGCGTTAATGTTAAAGATTAACTTAATTGATTTATAGAATATTGATTAAGTCTTTGAATTTATAGAGAGTTTTTGAGTATTTTTTTGGCGGGTTTTTGTCATTTGTCAAGTCTTTTACTTTGTAAACTTGAAAAAACTCTGGAATCTTTGGGCTTTTCTCTGGAATCTCTAGAGTTCTTTTGAGTATTGCGCGTGATATTTTAGAATTTTCTAGAGTTTTCTAGAGTCTTATGCGTTACGTGTGCGTTAAGTGTACGGGTAGGCAGGAACACCCCCACCCCCACTCCATATATATACTAAATCATATACAATTTAAGCAGGTTTGAGTTGTAAAGTAGCCACCAAGACTCCAGAGGCCCCTAATAGGGGGTAAAAATGCTTAACGCTCTCTATTAGGGGGAGGATTGTTTAGGCAAGACGCAGAATATCTTCGTAAGCCTTTATAGCCTTAGCGTGGGATTGAGGTAAGAGTGGAGGATGGGACTCCAGAAGTTCTGAAGTGCTTGCAACGAGGGGAGTTTTGGTCGGGGTTTCAGAGTAACCACGGATTCCAGCTACTCTTGGAGGGTTCATTTCTTCTTTAAAACCTCTTATACCTGCTACTTCTTTTTTATCGTTAAAAGGAGCGTGGTAATCATTACGTATAGGAGGTTTTGTTTTTAAATCGTGTGGTGTTTCCATGTATTTTGGTCGGGGTTCTAGAGTTATACTACTATATGTTTAAGCCTCGGTGGTGTTATCCCACATTATAGGGTTGTATTTTGCATTTGTCAAGCTTTTTTTTCATTATCTACTTGACAGATCCGAAATCCAGCCCTATAATATATAGACATGAATAAGAATAACAAACAATTAACAACTAAACAGCAGAGTTTCCTTGATAACTTAATGCTAACAGGGGGTGATCCTAAGAAGTCTGCGGAGCTTGCAGGTTATTCCAGTCACTGGCAAGTAGTGAAAGCACTAAAAACAGAAATCATAGACATGGCTTCAACCATTCTTGCTCAGTCTGCACCTCAAGCGGCTCAGAAGCTCGTAGACGTTATGGAATCTAATGACCCTATACCACAAGCAAGTATGAGAGTACAAGCAGCACAAACGATTTTAGACCGTGTAGGGCTAGGTAAAAAAGATACTCTTGATGTTAAGCATGAAGTCTCAGGAGGAGTCTTTATACTACCAGCAAAAGAGGAGATAATCATTGAGGCCGAAGCTCGGTAAAACTCCTTTTGGATATAAGCCAAGCACAGAAGGCTCCAAGGAACTCGAAGAGGTTCCAGAGGAACTGGAAGCATTGGATAAGATTCAATCACTGTTGGCTAATAAGTCCATATCATTACGAGATGGAGCAGCATGGATTACCTACAAGACAGGGCGTAATATCAGCCATCAAGGATTAAAGAATGTCATCAGAGAACGATATCACAACTCCGAAGGAGTCAGCACATGATTGGGAATTGTTTCCAGAGAAATATGTTACAGATGCTTCAGGATGTTTTGTACTTAAAAAGGATGGAACGCCTCGTAAAAAGTCTGGCAGGGCAAAGGGTTCAAAGGGCAGAGGATACAACTACAGCTCAACAACAAAAGCTCGTATGCAAGCCGAGCGTTCTGTTAGAAATAAGCGAAGAAGGGTGGAAGCTGTCGAATCAAAACTGCAACGGCAGAAAGCTTCACTAAAAAACTCTAAAGCGCTTTTAAACAAACTCGATAATAAAGGAACCAATCGAGTTGCAACAACAGATGTTATTGATGATGTTTCTCCAGTAGTTAAGGAGGAAGTTAATAATAACATTTTGTTTAAGCCCAATGACGGGCCACAAACAGAATTTTTAGCTGCACCAGAAATAGATGTACTTTATGGTGGAGCAGCAGGGGGAGGAAAGTCTTACGCGATGTTAGTAGACCCTTTGAGGTACGCGCACCGCGCGGCTCACAGGGCTTTAATACTCAGACGTTCCATGCCCGAATTACGAGAACTTATAGACAAGTCCCGTGAGTTATACCCACAGGCATTTCAAGGCTGTAAGTTTCGAGAGGTAGAAAAACTTTGGAATTTTCCAAGTGGTGCAAAAGTAGAGTTCGGTTTTCTAGAACGCGATGCCGATGTTTACCGCTACCAAGGCCAAGCCTACTCATGGATAGGGTTTGATGAAATCACTCACCTACCAACAGAGTTTGCTTGGAACTACTTAGCATCACGGTTGCGTACAACGGACTCAGAGATCACACCATATCTTCGTTGTACAGCCAACCCCGGAGGTGTAGGCGCACATTGGGTAAAGAAGCGGTATCTCAGTCCTGCACCACCCAACGAGTCTTTCGAGGGAGCTGATGGCTTAACTCGAAAGTTTATTCCAGCAAGGCTCGATGATAACCCGTATCTGGCAACAGACGGACGTTACCAACAAATGCTGGAAGCCTTACCAGATGTTCAAAGAAGACAACTCTTGGAAGGTAATTGGGACATTACAGAGGGCGCTGCCTTTACAGAGTTTGAACTAGAAAAACACGTTATTACTCCCTTTGATATACCAATTGGATGGGAACGAGTCAAAGGAATTGACTACGGGTACGCCTCAGAAAGCGCTTGCATCTGGGGAGCAGTAGACCCAACAGACGGTACTCTGGTAATTTACAGAGAACTATATCGAAAGAATTTGACGGGCGCAGACTTAGCCACCGTGATTACACAGATGGAAGTCGAAGACCCGTATAGTGTTCAAGGCGTATTGGATACCTCGGCTTGGGCAAGAACAGGAACTACGGGGCCAACAGTAGGGGAAACTCTACAACGTGCAGGTCATAAGCTTCGTAGAGCAGATAAGAATCGTGTCCAAGGAAAAATTCAAATACATGAATATCTTAAAGTACAGCAAAGCGGAAGGCCACGAATACAAATTTTTAATACTTGCCCTAATCTGATACGCGAACTTCAAGGTCTTCCTCTGGATAAGAACAATCCTGAAGATGTCGATACTCATGCACCTGACCATGCCTATGACGCATTAAGATATTTAATTATGTCAAGGCCAAGATTAGCTGACCCACATAGTCGGTTAAGATATTTACATTTACAACAGGCATATACGCCTTCAGACTCAACATTCGGATACTAATAGGAGAAATATTATGGCGGTAGTTAACATTAGAGATTCAGGAAGAAACACAGCAGATGTCGCTGATGTACGCAGTCTAGCTGAAAGAGTTCAAAAACCTTCCGTTACAGAAGCAATCACAGCAGCAAATACAATCACAGCGTCAGAGTCAGGTACTCGTTATGTGTTAAATGTAGCGGCAGCTAAAATACAAACTTTACCAAGTCCAGCAGCAGGACTAGAGTTTTGGTTCTACATTGGTGCTACTGAGCCTACAGGAACACATACAGTTGTTACGGCTTCAAGTGCAAACATTATTGTAGGTAACGTATGTTCTGCGGAAGATGCAGCAGGAAGCGTAGCAACAGTGACAGATGGGGATACTATTTCCTTTGTAGCTAACAAAGCGGTGCATGGAGATTTTGTTCATGTATGGTCTGACGGAACTAACTGGTATTTAGATGGTGCGTGTAAAGTCCAAGACGCGATTACACTTACACAAGCTGGCTAGTAATATATGAATGAAGAAAATACTCTAACTGCCAACGAGATTTATTTTCAGGAAGTTGAAGATGAACACGGTAAGACGCTCAATCTTGACGAGTCCTTGCGTGTTAGTCTTGTTGGTTTGCTTATGGATAGGTATGCTTCAGCACAGTCTGCAAGAGATCAAGACGAGACTCGCTGGCTAACTGCTTACCATAACTATCGTGGGCTATACGGAAAACATATACGTTTCCGTGAATCTGAAAAGTCTAGAGTATTTGTTAAGGTAACAAAAACGAAAGTTTTGGCTGCATTTGGACAACTAGTCGATGTAGTTTTTGGTGGAAATAAGTTTCCTATTGGTGTATCCGAAACCAATGTTCCAGAGGGGATTGAAGAACACGCACACTTTAATCCTTCTCTGGAGACTACTCCACCACAGATGTCGGAAGAAGAAGAACCAACGGAGGAACTAGATAACCCATTTGATGTGGGATATGAAGGGGATGGCCGTGTACTAAAACCCGGAGCAACTTACGGCTCAGGTAAATTTGAAGTAGTACGCCCTGAGAAAAAATTAAATATGACAGAAGGGCTAAGTCCTATTCCAGAAGCCTTAGAAGTAAACCCTGCTCAACAAGCAGCAAGGAGGATGGAAAAGTTAATTCATGATCAAATTGAAGAATCCAATGGCTCTAGTGAGCTACGGTCGGCACTTTTTGAATGTTCTCTGTTCGGTACAGGAATCATTAAGGGGCCATTTAACTTCAATAAAACACTTAATAGATGGGCTGAAGACTCCGAAGGTAGCAGAACATATACACCTATTAATGTACGTGTTCCTCGTATTGAGTTTGTATCCATTTGGGATTTTTTCGCTGATCCTAACGCTACAACTATGGACGAAGCAGAATATATCTTTCACCGACATCGTTTAAACAGAAGCCAGTTAAGAGCTTTGGGAAAGATGCCTTACTTTGATAGAGATGCTATTCGTGAATGTTTGAACATGGGGCCAAATTACGTAGAGCAAGACTACGAGCATGAGTTGCGTGATGAAGATGGTGCAATGGATTATGGTCAAGGACAATACGAGGTGTTAGAGTATTGGGGCGTAATGGATGCAGAGTATGCCCGTGAAGTTGGAATGGAACTTCCAGAAGATGTAGACGATTTAGATGAAGTACAAATCAATGCGTGGATATCAAACGGTAAATTGTTACGAGCAGTTGTTAATCCGTTCACACCATTTAGAGTACCCTATCAAGCGTTTCCTTACGAAAAGAATCCTTATAGTTTTTTTGGTATTGGTGTAGCAGAAAACATGGATGACTCACAACAGATAATGAATGGACACGCAAGAATGGCTATTGACAACCTAGCACTCTCAGGTTCATTAGTATTTGATGTAGATGAGACTGCTTTGGTAGGTGGTCAAAGTATGGAAGTATACCCCGGAAAAGTATTTAAAAGACAAGCTGGAGTTCCCGGAACTGCAATAAACGGATTAAAGTTTCCGAATACATCCACAGAAAACATGATGATGTTTGATAAGTTTCGACAGCTTGCAGATGAACAAACAGGTATTCCAAGTTACTCGCATGGTCAAACAGGCGTACAAAGTATGACAAGAACTGCTTCTGGTATGTCCATGTTACTTGGTGCAGCATCCCTTAACATAAAGACAGTAATAAAAAACTTGGATGATTTTTTATTAAAGCCTTTAGGCGAATCGTACTTTCAATGGAATATGCAGTTTCTTGAAAAACAATTAGGTGTAGACGGAGACTTAGAAATAAAAGCTACAGGTACAAATAGTCTAATGCAAAAAGAAGTGCGGTCACAAAGATTGACCATGTTTCTGCAAACGGTACAAAATCCTGCGGTTGCTCCGTTTATAAAGATGAACAAATTAATTTCTGAGTTGGCGTATAGCCTAGACTTAGACCCAGATGAACTCATGAATGATCCAGAAGAAGCTGCGATCATGGCACAAATTATAGGTATGCAAAATGGACAAACAACTGGCGAAGAAACTCCTACCCCTGATCAACAACAAGGAGGCATGGGAGGCCCTCAAGCTGTACCTCCACAACCGCAAGACCTTGGAGCAACAGGTACTGGCGGTGGCAACATCGGAACTGGAGTTGTTCCGCAGTCAGGGGAAGCTGAGTTCTCTGGTACTCCTAGAGCAGCTCAAGGATAAAGTAGTACAGGAGCTTAAATAATGGCAGATAAAAAATTAACAGATTTAACAGGTGATGGTAAAGTAACTCAAGCAGACGTACTTAAAGGTCGCGGAGTTTTTCAAGAAGGTGGAGAAATGGTAATGCCACCAGAGTTAGCCACCGAAGCTCCAATGACAGAAGCTCCGACAGAAGATGTACCTGTAGATACTTATCCAAATGCAACGCCAGAAGAACTTGAAGCAGCAGACCAAAGACCTGATGCTGAAATGGAAGATAACTACATGGAGTTCGTACTGAGCGAATCTCTTAACGAAGAAGAACAAGATTATTTAATGAACGCTTTAGAAGGTGATCCACAACTAAGCATGATATTTGACAAGGTTGTAGATACAGCTTCTGAGTTTTCTGGGGCAGGAGAAGTCCAAGGCCCCGGAGATGGTTTATCAGACTCAATACCTGCACGATTGTCAGATGGAGAGTTTGTGATGACCAAAAAAGCAACAGACCAGATCGGAGCCGATAACCTGCAAACAATGATGGATGACGCAGAACGTGCTTTTGATGGTGGTATGATGCGACAACAACGCCAACTCGGAGGTTTTATAGCTGACGAGAACGCGAACACGACTATGACAGGTGGTGTAGACAAAGAGTTAATGAAACTCATGGCTACAAAAGCTAATAAAGCGCCCAGTCTTAGTTAATTTAAACCAACGGCTACCTTGACAGGACAAGCCCCATAAATTTTTTCATCGGCCAAAAGAAAGAATTAGTATGGCTACCTTGTAGAGTACAAGCCCCGTAGGAGATATATTATGAGTGAAGTAACCCAAACACAGGAGGAAGAGGCAAATCCGTATAACATGAATAAACCTTGGCATACGCCAGACGGTGAAAAAGTAAATACTGCGGATCAATTGTTTTTTGAAAAACCTAAGAAGGCTACCCAGAATACGGCCCCTGAAGAGGAAGGAGAAGAAGAAAAGACTCCCAAGAAACGAACCAATTATAAAAAAAGATACGATGATCTCAAACGTCATTATGATGATAAACTTTCTGAATTTAAACAGAGGGAGCAGGAGTTGCTGGCAACCGCTAGACCCCAATACCAAGCCCCTAAAACTCAAGAAGACTTAGAAAAATTTAAGGAAGAATATCCTGATCTGTATGACACAGTAGAGACTGTCGCACACTTACGAAGTTCTGAGCAAGTAGAACAAATTGAAGCACAACTTAGTACGATAAAAGAGCGTGAAGCTCGTATTATACAACGTGAAGCTGAAGCTGATATACTTGCAAAACATCCAGACTTTCCTGAACTCAGGAACTCTGAAGAATTTCATACGTGGGCTGAAGCGCAACCAGAGCAAATACAAGAATGGATATATAAAAATCCAGATAATGCTCAGTTAGCGTCAAAGGCTATTGATCTTTTTAAACTTGAAAATGGTTACAAAACTCAAACTAAATCACAGTCTAAACCTAAAGGTTCAGCAGCAGATATGGTGTCTACCAAGACAACTGCTATAGATGCTAAACAACCTAAGATTTGGACTGAAGGGGAAATCGCTGCGATGTCTCTTGATAAGTTTGATAAGTATGAAAATGAAATACGAGAAGCTATATCAGAAGGCAGAGTAGTAAAAGGTTAATTACTCACTAGGAGGATATAAAAATGGCTAGTAATACTTCAGACCAATTTTTTGAGCCAAGTACGGATACCAATGCTAACTTTGGTAACTCTGTAAGTGGCCAAACTAATTCATTCTTTTTACCAAAGGTTTATTCCAAGCAGGTTCTAAACTTTTTTCGTAAGGCTTCTGTAGCCGAAGCGATCACTAACACGGACTATGCTGGTGAAATTGCAAACTTTGGTGATAGCGTAAGAATTATCAAAGAACCCGAAATCACTGTGGATCAGTATGAAAGAGGAGGCACTGTCTCAGCAACTAAACTGACCGACCAAGAAGTAACTTTGGTTGTTGACATAGCAAACGCATTTAAGTTTATCGTTGATGACATTGAAACTCAAATGTCCCACGTTAACTTTCGTGACGTAGCAACCTCTTCAGCCGCTTACGCATTGCGTGATGCTTTTGATGCAGGTGTAATTATTTCTATGTTTTCTGGAGTTTCCAGCTCAAGCCCAGACCATGTACTTGGTTCAGACAATGCTACTGACCTAGCTTCTGGTACGTTTGACGGAACAGGTAACTTGGACATAGGTTTTGGTACTGATGAACACGACCCAATTGATGTCATGGCAAAAATGGCTCGACTGCTTGACGAACAAAACGTACCCGAAGAAGGACGTTGGTTCTTGGCAAGTCCTGACTTTTACGAAGTGCTTTCTCAAAGCGCCTCTAAGCTTTTGTCAGTAGACTACAATGCTGGTCAAGGTTCAATTCGTAACGGACTAGTATCTTCTGGTAAGTTGCGTGGATTTAATATGTATAAAACCAACAATATAGCAGACACTAGCAACGCTGCTGGTAAGTGTATTGCTGGACATATTTCTTCTACTGCTACTGCTCAGACGATCACTAGCACTGAGGTTCTCCGTGACCCTGATAGCTTTGGAGACATAGTACGTGGACTACACGTTTATGGCGCTAAAGTTCTGCGAGGCGAAGCACTCGTTTCAGCGTTCTACGGAATTGACTAACATGGTAAGGGGGCTTAACCGCCCCCAAACCTTTTTGGAGATTTTTGTATGCCACAACTAGGATCAGACGAGAAACCAATTGTCATGCACACAGGAACGATTGTCAGTAAAGAAAGTCGTTACCGTAAAGGGTTTGACAAGAAAAAATATGATGAGAATTACGACCGCATTTTTCGTAAAAACAAAAAAGATGCACAAGCAGACACCGAAAGGGTCTAAACATTTACCGAAAGGAAATAGGAGATATACTATGAATACACTCGCTTTATCTGATTTCAACAATTTTTTAGTAGGCTTTGACCGTTTACAACGAAGTTTTTTAAACGGTTCTAGTCAAGTAGAATACCCAAGATTTAATCTTGTTAAGATTGACGATGATGAATATAAAATCGAAGTAGCTTTAGCAGGTTGGAATAAAAAAGACATCGAAGTTGTTCATTCCAGAACAGATGCTAAACTCACAATCAAAGGCAAGAAACAATCGTCTGATGAAAAAGATTCCTACTTACACAAAGGAATCAGTGGCAAGTCTTTTGTACGTGACTTTGCACTTGCAGAACACGTTGTTGTAGAAAATGCTGAGTTTACTGATGGGCTTCTAACGGTACTTCTTAAAGTGAAGATACCAGAAGAACAACAGCCAACTTCAATTACAATAAATTAGAGGATACTTAAATGTTAATAATGTCTATGATGGAAGAACCAAAACCTGAAGAAACTAAACAAGTTAAAGAAGGTATTGAAAATTATCAAAGCATACATGAATTAGAAAACAAATTTTACAATGCTGGTAAAGCCCAAGGTTCTAAGTTTAGTATGGAACAACGTATTAAAACTTCTTACTAATGGCAACCACTTATCTTCAATTAACGAATGAATTGTTAAGGGAGTTCAACGAAGTTGAATTAACCTCCTCTAACTTTTCTTCGTCTGTGGGTGTTCAAACTCATATTAAAGATTTAGTTAATCGTGCTTATCTTGATATGGTTAATGAAGAACCGCAATGGCCTTTTTTAGCTGTAGGAGAATCAGGTTCTACTGACCCTATGTATGGTAATGTTTACGTAGAAACTACCGCAGGTACACGTTGGTATGAATTAAAAGCTGCTTCAAGTAGCATTGTAGATGACTATAGCTATGTAGATTGGGATAATTTTTTACTAACGACAGTAGGCGTAAGTGGCGAAAGCGCACCTTATACAGTGCGTAACTTACGGTTTACAAGTATTGAAGAGTGGAAAGATTTCTTTAGAGTAGCGCAAAACAAAGATGACGCTGAGGAAGCAGAGGGAGGCACACCTGATAGAGTAATTAAAAGTCCTGACAATCGAAAGTTTGGATTATCTCCAATACCTGATCAAGTATATCGTATTTATTATTATGCGTATAACTTACCTACAGAACTTTCTGCACACGGAGATGCTATAGTTTTTCCAGACCTATATGTACCCGTATTAGTAAATCGTGCAAGATACTATATGCACCAGTTTAAAGATAATCATCAAGGAGCTGCATTTGCACTAGAAGACTACAAGCGTGGCTTAAAAACTATGAAACTACATTTAATGGAGCCAACACCTAACTATGTTAAAGATGATCGTATAAGGTTTATGTAATGCCAAGTCAACCATATGCTGTACCATTAGTAGGAGGACTTAATACAAACGTCAATCAATTTCAATTATTGGCGCAGCCCGGATTTGCCCGTGACCTAGAAAACTTTGAAGTAGACATAGACGGTGGCTATAGAAGAATTAACGGTTTCTCAGCTTATGGTGGTAGCGATGCAGCAAGACCGAATAGCACTAATGCTATTACAGGTCTTTTTATTTATGCAGGTGGTGTAATTGCTGCAAGCGGTACAAACATTTATTTTACGACAGATGGCGAAACATGGTTACTAATGAACCGTAGTAGCGTAGATGCAAGTGGAGATAACTATTCTACATTTTCAGGACGTTCTACAAATACTAGAAGCAACCAAGGGCAAGCAAACTTTGCACTGTACGAAGGTACTACAGAACATGGTGAGCTTCTTATTACTGATGAAGGAGGAAGCTCTAAACCACTCTACATTAAGATTACAGGGACAGGCGCATTAAGTAATCGTACATTTTTTGTCAAAGATGTTACTATATCAGGTAGCCTTACTGCAAAGGTATGTACTATACACGATAAACATTTGGTCGTAGCAGGAGATGCAACTAATCCTAATACAGTTTATTATTCTGGTACAAATGACATTGATGATTTTTCATCAACAGGTTCTGGTAGTATTGTAATTGAAGATAAAATTATAGGTTTAAAATCTTTTCGTGATGACTTAATTATATTTTGTTTGAATAGCATACACAAATTACAAAATATAAATAACTCTTCAACGGTTGCAGTAACACCTATTACTGAAAATGTAGGGTGTTTAGCAAACGGTAGTATACAAGAAATTGGTGGTGACTTAGTATTTTTAAGCCCTGATGGGGTACGTACTCTTGCAGGGACAGCGCGTATTGACGATATAGAGTTAAGTTCTGTAAGCAGAGCAATACAACCTGTTATACAAGATGCTGTAACTAATATGGCAAACAATATTTTTACAAGTTGTGTCATACGAAACAAATCACAATATAGATTATTTTATACTACAACTTCTCAATCTGCTACTATTTCAAAAGGTATCATAGGTACAATAAGAGACAAAGGATTTGAGTGGTCAGAAACTAAAGGTATACAGGCAAGAGCTATAGTATCTGGGTTTGATACCGACAACAACGAACAATTTTACCATGGCGATAACGATGGGTATGTTTACATTCACGACACTGGAAATTCTTTTGTACACGATGGAACAGAAGCTAACATCGAAGCCACTTATCAGTCTCCTGATTTTGATTTTGGAGACTATGGAACTCGTAAAACAATTAATTATGTAAAAATATCTTTGTCTCCTGAAGGTACGTGTGCGCCTAAACTTAGAGTTAGCTATGATTATGAAGATACAAATGTACCGCAACCAGCCGAGTATTCACCAAGTGTAAGAATACCAGCAGTATTTGGTACAGCAGTATTTGGTACAGGAGAATTTGGAGGAACAAAAGATCCCATGATACGTCAAACAGTACAAGGCACTGGAAACACAACAAGTTTTAGGATACGGTCAACAGACAAAAATCCTCCGTATGCTATAAATGGTTTGTACATAGATTACACACCACTTAATAGGAGATAGTTTAAATGGTAGCTTATACACGACAAAGTACAATTACAGATGGAGATACAATTACTGCTGCGTTATTTAACAACGAATATAACCAGCTATTATCTGCATTTTCTTACGCTTCTTCAGGTACTACAGGACACAAGCACGATGGAACGGCTGGAGAAGGTGGACACGTTCCACAGATAGGCGATCAAGACTTTCTTAATAAAATAGTAACAGACAGCACTAACAACCGCTTTGGTATTTTTGTACAAGTATCTTCAAGCGCAGTAGAACAAATACGAATACAAGATGGTGCAATTGTACCTGTAACAGATAACGACATAGACTTAGGAACAAGCTCAGTAGAATTTAAAGATGCGTACTTTGATGGTACGGTGACTACCGATGCACTGGTAGCAGATACTGCCGACATTAATGGTGGTACAGTAGATGGTGCTACAATTGGTGCAAGTTCAGCTACTACAGGTGTATTTACAACCATACAAGGCTCTACTATAACCGCAACAACCGCATTTGTACCTGACGCTTCAGACGGAGCTGCACTGGGTACAAGCTCTTTAGAATTTAGTGATCTTTTTCTTGCAGATGCCGCAGTTATAAATTTTGGTGATGACCAAGACGTAACACTTACACACGTAGCTGATACTGGATTGCTTTTAAATAGCACTATGCAACTACAGTTTAATGACTCATCACAATTTATAAACGCACCTTCAGCTACTGTACTAGATATAAATGCAACTGACGAGATAGAACTTAACGCTACGCTTGTAGATGTAAATGCTAATTTAGATATTAGTGGTACATATACAGGCGCAGGTCTTATGACTACTGGTGGTAACATTGTTATTCCTAACGATGGTAATATTGGTTCTGTAGGAGATACTGATGCAATAGCAATTTCTTCAGGTGGTGTTGTGACGTTTTCTCAAAATCCAGTATTTCCAGACGGAGGAGTTCCGTTAGATGATTTAGACATAGATGGTGCAACTGATATTGGGGCAGCATTGGTAGATGCGGATTTATTCATAGTAGATGATGGGGCAGGTGGAACAAACCGTAAAACTGCCGCTTCTAGAATAAAAACCTATGTAGGGGCTTCAACAGGAGGATTTGCAGTAGCTAATTTAGATATAGATGGGGCTACAGATATTGGGGCAAATATAGCAGATGCAGATTTATTTGTTATTGATGATGGAGCAGGTGGAACTAATCGTAAAACAGAAGCTTCAAGAATTAAAACTTATATCGCTGACGTAACTCTTACTACCGCAGCACAGACTAATATTACATCATTAGGAACACTTACCGCCCTTACAGTAGATGACATTGGGGTTGACGGTAAAGTTATTACCATGACAGGCTCTACTAACGACACAGCTACTTTAACTGTAGGTACAAATGGTACACTTACCATTGAAACAGTAGACACGGCTGCGGCTGCTGCAAACATTCAAGTTACCGCAGATGGTACTTTTGAAGTTGATGGCACAACAATAACTCTAGATTCTTCTGGAGATATTGTGCTGGATGCAGACGGTGGCGATGTCTTTTTTAAAGATGCTGGTACTACTTTTGGTAGCGCAACCAATACTTCTGGTAATCTTATTATTAAATCAGGAACAACAACGGCTCTTACTTTTAGTGGGGCAAACGTAACTGGTGCAGGTACATATACTGGTGGCGGCACAATGACTACTGGCGGTAATATTATAATACCCGATGATGGTAACATAGGTTCTGCTAGTGACACAGACGCTATTGCTATATCCTCTGCTGGATTAGTTACTATTTCTCAAGACCTTTCTGTAACCGACGATGTAACTATTGGCGATGATTTACTATTAGATAGTGATGCGGCTGTTTTAAAATTTGGTGATGACCAAGATGTTACTTTAACCCATGTAGCTGACACTGGATTATTACTTAACAGCACTATGCAACTTCAATTTAATGACGCATCTCAAAATATAAATGCTCCAAGTGCAACTGTACTAGATATTAACGCTACTGATGAAGTAGAGATTAACGCTACATTAGCAGATGTGAATGCTAACCTAGATGTTTCAGGAACATACACAGGTGGTGGTCTTATGACTACTGGCGGCAATATTGTAATACCAGATGCAGGAAATATTGGTTCAGCGTCCGATACGGATGCTATAGCCATATCTTCGGCTGGATTAGTTACTGTTTCTCAGGATTTAACTGTAGGAGATGATTTAAAACTAGCAAGTGATGCAGCAGTTTTAGGATTTGGAGCAGACAATGATGTTACTTTAACCCATGTTGCAGATACAGGGTTGTTATTAAACAGCACAATGCAGCTACAATTTAACGATGCAAGTCAAAATATAAATGCTCCAAGTGCTACTGTTTTAGACATCAATGCAACAGATGAAATTGAACTTAATGCTACGTTAGCAGATGTAAACGCCAACCTAGATGTCTCAGGTACATATACTGGTGGTGGTACAATGACCACTGGTGGTAACATTGTGATTCCTGATGATGGCAATATAGGTTCGGCTAGTGACACAGATGCTATGGCTATTGCGAGTACGGGCCAAGTTACTTTCTCTCAAAACATTAATCCACCGCACCCAGCTAGAAATTATTTAGTAAATGGTGACTTTGCCGTGTCCCAGCGTTTAAACGGGGCAGTAGCGACATCTGCAACAACTCCTGCAAATAGTGACGATACAGTTTTAATTGATAGATGGATATTACTTTCTGATGGAAACGATATTGTGGATGTAGGTCGATCAGTCGCGAACCGAACGGATATGCAATATGTCGGCTACAATGTGGTGGAGACAGCAGATAAAAAGTTTGGATTTGCTCAAATTATTGAAAATAGAGATGCCGCGCAACTTGTAGGCGGTAGTGCAGTTGTCACGCTATCTTTTATTGCAGCCGTAAATAACACATCACGATTAGATGACATTCGTGCTGGCATAGTATCTTGGTCGAGTACAGCAGATTCAGTCACTAGTGATTTAGTTAATTCTTGGGGTTCTGCTGATGCTAATCCAACTTTAGCAAGTAACTGGACTTTTGAGAACACGCCAGCAAATTTAAGTGTGGGAACATCGTTTGCTAGGTATTCGGTTACCGCAACAATAGATACTAGTTCTACTACCAATGTCGCAGCCTTTATTTGGTCAAATAGTGTTGATAATGATGTAGATGATATTTTTTATTTAGGAGGTTGTCAGTTGGAGTTGGGCAGTTATCCTACGCCTTTTATCACAGAGAGCTACCAAGAAAACTTAGCACGATGTCAAAGGTACTATGAAATAATTCAAATACAAGGTTACGCAAGAGTAGGAAACAGTATAAATACTAATGATACGAGAGGTCACGCATTTGATTTCAAGACCGAGAAAAGAACTAATAGTATTACGATGGGACATTCAACCATAGGTCGTTCAAATGGTCAGTTTTCTTTTACAAGTGATTCAGGCAACTATGTTTCTACTGATCCAGATGATATTGGTGCGTACCTTACAACAACTAATGCCTCTATCTATGCAACGTCAAGCACAAATATAGCAGGATTGACGAATGATAGTATTTCCAGTATTTATGTAAATGGTGTAGCGGAATTAAATTTTGATGCGGAGTTATAAATTATGAAAATAGAAAATGCACATTACACAAAAGAACCTTCAAATCCTACTGGGTCTGAAAAAATTATTGGTATAAATTGTACAATTGATGGTAGACCATTTTTTGTTGCGATAGGTGATGAAATTAAAGATGCAGATGGTAATGTGTTAATAGAAAAAGGTCATGCCAATAGACACTATAGAGAAATAATGCAACAAAAAGATGCTGGAATCATAACTATAGCCGACGCAGATTAAAAAAGGAGAAATACTATGCAACCAAAAAGTCAAGGATACTTAAACCCACCTAACGGCCCCGGAAAAATTCAAGGCGGTACAAATGATATTTACCTTCCAGAAAATCCAAAGACGGCTGGAGGTGCTAATACAAACATTTACCTACAGGATGCTCAAGGTACTGGTGGCGGTGCAAATGACATAGCCAATGCAGATCCTGCTGGAGTTGCTGGAGGTGCTAACGATATTTACCTTCCAGAAAATCAAAAGATTGCTGGTGGAGCTAACAAAAATATCTATTTAGCTGACAACAAACCTGTCTAATGGATAACGAAAGCGCTGCTATAGAAGCTCTCAAGAAAATTGCAGAACACGAAAAAGAGTGTGCTGCAAGATGGGGCGAAGCTGCTGTTGAACTTCGAGAGTTAAAAGAAACTACTAAGACTCACGCAAGACGATGGGAAAAACTCGCATGGCTGCTTGTTGCAACGATGTTAAGTTGTGCGCTAACAATAATATTGGGGATAACAAATGTCTAGAAAACGAGCATTAAAGAAAAGAGCAGACTTTCGTAAGGGTGGTTTTGTAGACCGTAAGAAGTT
>Ga0209232_1000108_pt1 | contig 51104 bp, 78 predicted proteins | sample ETNvirenome_2_60_FD_184066 | JGI IMG/M metagenome (GOLD analysis project Ga0209232, IMG submission 184066) | Marine viral communities from the Pacific Ocean - ETNP_2_60 (SPAdes) (version 2) | ecosystem: Environmental > Aquatic > Marine > Oceanic | place: Pacific Ocean | collected 2013-06-22 | reverse complement strand
GTGCTAACATTGGCGGCGCTCTTTTACATGATACCGCCAATCATTGATGCCTTTACTCTCCTCACGGATTCATTCACAAAAATGTTTGAATTAATGGTCAATAACGTCGGGGAACTTTTTCTTGTTGCTGGTGGGTTACTGGCAATTGGTGGGGCTTTCTTTTTCTTGGGCAAAATGGCAATGATGTCAGCCATGGGAATAGCAGCGGGAACATTAGCACTTGTAGCGCTAAGAGCAACCATGGCAATGTCAGGGACTAGCTTCGATGATATGTTATCAATCGGCGATGGTGTAGAGAAAATGGGCAAGGGTATGAAAGCGCTCAAAGAAGGAATATCAGGTCTCGCAGCAGCGGGCGGTGAATTGTTCAAAAGCCTAGGAGACAAATCGATGATAGTCACTGGTGATGCACAGGGTGCGACTATTATTGCTGGTCAAGGCGGAATGTTCGCTCTTGTACCTCCAAAGATCACAGTTGATGTAAATATGGACGACAATATTGAAATGGCCGCTCCAGTGGTTAATGTCTCGGTAACACTAGACGGTGACCAATTGAGGCATATAATAAGCGAAGAGATAGCAAGTACGAGGTAATATATGGCTTTTTGGAATAGACTAAACAATTTTGATAAATATCGGGGAAATGATTATTCAAAAATATATATTAAAAACAAAAATGCTTATTTTTATATTAATAGAGAAGGTAGCATGGATGAGCTTATTGTTTTTAAGCCATTTTTAACTGAGTTGTCGTATGAATTGAAATTAACAACAGAACCAATTAGTGATAATGTCACTAATGCTAATCCCTCTCAAGTTATTAAGGAGAGCGATATTGGAATAAAAGTTGCGCTAGAAGTACCAGCGACTTCTGTATCAGAGGCATTAGCAAATAGAGAAAAGGTTTCAAAATTGCTTTCTTGGCTTAGAGATCCCAAAAGAAAACCTGTAAAAGTCGGAAAAGGCACAGCCACGAATGATAACTGTGCTGCGTTATTATCTGAGATGGAGAATAACGGTTATAAATTTGACGATGGTCGAGTTGCTCACGATTTTGACGAAAGCGCAGTCCAGAGTTTAAAAAATAACAAGCCAAATAAGTATAAAATGGCTAAGATATGTTCTGCGAAAAGATTTAAAAAAAATCAACGCAAAAAAAAGAACCCCAAAGAAGGCGGGGATAAGCCAGCGGCCGGATCGGAAGAGTCAAAAAATAGCACACAGACTTCATATGCTGGTGAAAATATGGTGTTTAGAATTAGTTTTGCAAATTTAATTCAAAGCGGAAAATACGATAATGAAAAACAAATATTGAGTAGTGAAAAAACCGTAACAGATAAGAATTTGTCAAATTATGCCTTAAGATGTTTTCTTAGTAACGTGAATGTTGATGTTGATATAGATATGGGATTTTTTGAAGTAGATGGCGATATGATTCCTAAATCATATAAGGTTTCATTTGATGCGGATATGCTTAATCGATTTGAGCCCGGTGTAAAATTGTCAAAAAAGACTGATGGTGGGCCAATTAAGAATATTCTTGGATTCTATAACAAGAGCGATAATACTTCAACAAATAGATATAATTCTGAAACAAACTATCATGAACACGATTCACAGTATTGGCCATTTGGAATTGTTTCAAGACCAGATCAGGGCAAGTTTAATAGATCTATCGAACAGCAATATACAAATAAGTCGGGAAACAAAATACAGTTTAAAAAATATAAACACAAAATAGATTTCTATCCTTTTGTTAGCAAACTATCGGTTGCAAGGAAAATAGATGGCAAAGGAATGCAAGAATTTAAACACCTGACTGGTAAAGACAGGATTGTATTTGATACAAAGATGCCATCATACTCGTTGGGGTTCAAAACTTCCGCTATCAATGTCGCACATTCAAGACAAATATTATATAACTATCAAAAATTAATGAGGATGATATACCCTACTTATATACCGGGCGATACAGCCTTTGCATTTATATTCGTGAGAGTTGGTAACCTTATTGGCAGCGGGACAAGCTTTTTTAACGGCAAGGGCTTTGTGAGATGTATTTGCAATAGTTTAACAATAAAGCCGCTGTTGGATTTTGGATTTTTTGAGCAAAATGGAATGCTATTACCTAAGCAGTTTGATATATCACTGACTCTTGAAGTCAATGACCACGATTTTGGAGCCTAATAATGCCTAAATATATTGGAAGAAGAAAATATAATAATGATGAAGATCAATATAGTGACTTTTTGGAAGACCGAGGTGTCACCAACATTGAACACTATTTAACTTTTGTTCTTGGGGAAAACTATGAAACAAATTTTCCCGCTAGACAACATGTATGGAAAAGAGGCGATAAGTTATATAAGCTTGCATATCAATATTATGGTGATTTAAAGTATTGGTGGATTATTGCCTTATGGAACAATAAACCAACAGATGCACATTATACAGTTGGTGATGCGATCGAAATTCCATTTCCACCAGAAGAAATTTATGCGAGCATAGTGAGGTAAACATGGCAAATAGATCAGGTACAACAAATACGCCCTCACATCCCCTTACAAATGATCCCAATTTGAATGATTTTGACGTATTGGTTTCGTGGTATAGAAAACAAAATGTTAATATTAATCAGTTTGGCACGGGCGTTGATAATCTTAGGCAGTATATTATTAAACCGGATCCAGAACAAAGTGCTGCTAATTTATATGCAATATGCGATATAATAAACACTTCTGCAACTGGTGAAGTTATGGGTTTCCTATCGGCACTAAAGGGTAGTGATAAAGCTAAAGGAGAATTACAAACATACGCTGATTTATTTAATTGGGTTTTAAGTGCCATGGGTCTCTCAATTAGTAATATTGTTAATCCATTTTTAGAATTTGTTACTAGCACCATAGGTATAATTAAAAGGAACCAATCGCAACACAAAGCAAGTGATCTAATGCCGCCATCGTTTGCACCCGGCAAAGGCAAAGGCTATAGAATGGGTTCGGTTCTTTATTTTAGTGGCGGGGAACCCAAGGATATAGTAGAATTCTTACAGTTTGGACGGGTCCCCCCATATAACATGCTCAGTCATCAAAACGAAAAGTTCTTAAAACAAGCTCTCTCTGCTATGAATAATAGGAGGCCGTTTATCGCCACTATCATGAAATCTACAAGATTCACTGATTATAAAGATCTGGGCAAGCACGCAAAAGAAGGGGAATTAATTGCAAAGTTGTCCGGGAACCCCGCACTTCAAGCTGATACATATACATCCTTATACCAAACTTATATCAAAATCATTATGACTTGCTGTGGGTATCTCGCTATAACCGTCTCAGACAATATATCTCCGAATTATGAGGTGGCCGAATTTTTTGGGGGCGCCAATGAACTCACAGCTACTAAAATAGCCAATTTTATAAGATTCGGGGGACACAAATTTAAATACTCCGGCGGGCAGGGACAAGAGGAGGTAAAAGCATTTGCGGGTGGAGGCATTAATGCTGAATACAAAAAGCTGTATAGCGAATTTAAGAATTTGGGCTTTGAATTTGTAACGCCACGATTCAACGGCCCTAAGTTTGCATTCCACGATCTAATGGACTGGTGGCCTGTCGAATTCGTTGAGGATTTTTCTGATGATAAGCCACGAGAATTAAAAAAGAGAATCGAAGAAGACCAGAAGCAACATGAAGCGCTAGAGAAATTAGCCGGTTTAGCAATACCATACGAACAGGCAGCCAGAGCGGGTACTCAAACAGCGAGGGAGGAATTTAGAAAAAGCGTATATCAATGTATTTTATTATCAGCTATGCCTTGGTTACAAAAGTTATCAGGCGGCCTAAGAACAGGTAGAAATTCCCAAGGTGACAAAATAATAAGACCGTTCACAGATGCTGGTGGAAAAGCAATGGATAAAATGAATTATTATGAAAATTTGCCAATTCCATACGGCGGAAGAATTATTCCAATTAATGTCGATCCATACCAAAATACAATGAATGCATTAAATCTCCCGCCTGTGCAGTTTTATGAAGAGGCAGGAATTAACCAATACATTAATGCTGGTGGGATGATTATTAATGATCTTGGTACAAGAGTATCAATTTCAAAAGTCGTTAAAAACTTTACAGGCTTAGATGGTAAATTGGTTAATAATGGTAATGAAGTAAAGCTGCCACTAAACTTTTCATTTGCTGAGATAGTGGATACAAAAGACGGCACCAAATTAGGCAAGAACCTTTATATCAAAAGCGAAAGAAAATCAATACAAAATGGCCCTCTCTATAGAGAAAATATTGTATTAATTAAGTCCATTCAGGTAGAATTCAAAGGTGGAAATATGGCCACTGCCAAATCTGATGTTGAAGTTAAGATGAAATTCTATCTACCCGATATTACACATTTGGATTATACTTTTAAAGATCGAGTTAAAATTGGAGATGACACCTATTCTTATAAATACAGTTTTTTAGATTTATTAACTTATACTAATAACAATAAACCAACTGGATTTGCCAGTGTATTTAGGGGCCAATATCACCCTGATTATAACCGCCTGTTATTGGAAAGCTATGTATATTATGAGACCAAAGGGACATCAGTGCCGGAGGACGGACCCTTTATTGATAAAATGCTCAGACAGACTCCTCTAGTTCTGGATATAGCTGTTGTGGATCATGAAATTAAAAAAGATTCCAAAACAAACGCAGCCGAGATTACTGTGTCTTATCGTGGATATGTTGACTCCGCCATGACAGACCCTTCCATTGATGCCTTGGCAGGGCCGAGTACAATGAAGAATAGAATTGATAGAGAAGAGGTGGTGCAAGAAAAATTAGCGAAAGGGTGCGATATAGATGAAATAAGAGAACAAATAAGATTAAACGCACAAGTCTCAACTACTGAAAATATAGATACACTTTCTAGAATTGTTAATAAGTTAGCCGAATCTAATAGAATATATCAGGTGGGCATGAAAGACACAGATGTTAGAAGCAGCTTTGCATTGTCTAATGATAAAATTGCAAAACCATGGAAAATATTAGATCCTCTAGAAAAAGCTGATATTGATCAGGAAATACATGCACAAGGGTTTCACAATTATATTAAACTACATAAAATTATTGAAGGTTCCCATCCGAAATCAGAAGAAGAATTTAAAAATTATCTAAAATATTATCCTACAAAGGTTTTGTTTCCGGAAAAAACAAAAGTGATGGAGAGTGTGACTGATTATTATACAAAGTATTGGCTATTAGGAAAAAATGCCGGCACATTGAAGAAAAAAGCAAACATAACTCAGAAAGAAAAGCTTTTTGATTTGCAATATACTAAGATTAAATTTTTCTATTTTGGTGATTTAATTGATGTCATAATGGACGGAATTCACGAAAAATCAGATGATGATAAAATGGGAGTTAGAACCGAAGCCGATAAAATGTTGTTAAGAAAAAGTAAAAATGGTGGATATTATTTTAATCCGGATCCATTAAAAGTTATATTGACATCATTTAAGTGGTATTTGCCCACTGAGAAAGGGCAATATAAACCATATACAACAAACTTAGCAGATGTCCCTATTTCATTTGATTGGTTCTCTGAGTGGTATAGGCAAGAAGTTATTGAAAAGAAACTACAATATTATTCACTTAATGGGTTTATTAATGCACTAGCACAAACAGTTATTACAAGAATTTTAGGTGATATTTGTTTCAATGTTGGAGCCGAACACAAAACACTATTTAGAGCTACGACTGATATTGGTTTATTTTCTAATGATCCCAAAGAGTTCGCATCAAATCGAAAAGGCAATCTAAGCGGCTTAGGTGAGAGGTACTATGCCGAATTAAAAAACGCAACAACCAAAATTGATAATGGTTGCCTGTCTTTTAATTATCATAGTGCCGACAAAGAAGAATATCCATTACTTAAAAAGGTACCAGACGATGGCACTCTTGGTTTGAATTCAATCCAAAGAAGCTCTTATTGTTCATACTTGATTGTATATCCAGCGAATGCATCATCATATGAATTCCAAGCAAAAACAAACAATTATTCTCAACATGACGCCGGTATTCCTGAATTTAAGTTTAAGAAAAAAGTAACTGAATTTACCTCAAACGGATTTATGCATAACGGCGCAAACGGATTGATCGAGTCGATGGATTTTTCAAAGCAAGATGCTCCCTACAGAAGAGAGGTAAAATTCTTCGCATCTAACATGGGTAACTTAGCGCAGATTTCTGGTGTATATAGTGTAAAAATAACACTATCAAAAGCTGCTTATTTTCTTTTTCCCGGACAGTTGATATGGGTTGATGCCGGTGTAAACGGAGACAGTAATAATATAAAATCAATGGCATTTGTATTGGGTCTTGGGGGATATTATCAAATTGTTTCCGTCAATCACAACATCTCATATGGTGGCGGTGTCAGCGCTAATTCAAAAACAGAAATAGAGGCAACATGGGTTTCTTACGGATTACCCGGTAAACACGGAAAACACAACTATTATAAATCGTCCCTAATTCCAAACCCGAAGGGGCCTAAGCAAGCATGCAATTCAACCCTACCGAAAGGCGTACCTAATGTACTGGAAAGTATTAAAAAAGGTGCGGCATGGTTAAAAAAGAGAGCACAAGCACTGAAGCAGCAAAAACAACTGGAATTAGATAAAAAGAAAGCCGAGCAACAAAAGCAGAACCAACAGCAGAAAAACAAGCCGCCGGCCCCCAAAGCATCCATCCCACAGAAAGGAACTGCTATTCCAATGAGCTTTACTTTCAATAGTGGTCAGATATCGGTTGACCGGTCTCACACATATGTTGATTTTTCACCAAAAGAAACAAGCGAAGTTCCTGTTGGATGCATCAATCCAGCTACCAACGGTATTGCACAATCAAAATCAAAATACAAATTATATCCTGTGCAGGTAGCAATTCATGCTGGGCCGGCGATGGCTGAACTGGACAAATTGGGAGTATCAAAAGGGCAAAGCGATGTAGGTCCGGCATACAAGGTGCTAGCCTTCTACACAGAAGATGCGAAATTGGCTTTTGTCTGTACAACAAATACAACCAGCGGATATTTATTACAAGTTGATTTGTCAATAATCAACGATATCGAGGATACAGCAACGGCAACAGTTCCTGCACCAGCCGGAACAGGAGGCGGATCGTCAGGAGGCGGAACATAATATGTACGGAAATAACTTTATGAACTCAGCAATGAGTATCGCAATTCTTAGAGCGCAATACCAAACAAGAACTTTTCCGCTTCTAGAGAGCGGCAGGCTGGATCCGGCTATCAAAGACATTAATAATATTGAACTCCAATATTATGGGAAAATAAATGATAGAGGTCTTCCAATATACATTAAAGAAGAAAAGCTTGTCAGTATAGGTCAAAGTAAAGAATTTATTAGTGACAAAAATCATCGTACATTACCTTTTGTCAAAAATATGCATGCCGCAATGAAAAACAATATACAAATAAAAATGAGTCTTGGCACGCTATTGCCGACTCAGCAATCAATAAGTACAATGGAACCAGTAATGACGTTCGTGTCGCCGAGAGTATCATATAATTCATACATTAAGAATTTGTTTAGAGATTTTAATATGTCTGTTGATGATAGTGTTAAAAAGAATATAACACATTTTCAATCATATGTCAAAGAAATTATTAATTATTTTTCTACTTTTGAAAAAGGAACTCCCATTACATTCAGTGGCTGGACAACATCTAAAGAAAATTCATTACACACAAGCGGCTTAACAATTTCTATTATGGATAATTCATATCATGATGATGGCGAGAATACTGATTTTGTAAATAATCTTTTGTTTTCATACTATAAAAAATTAGCAATGAATAAAGGCTTCTGCTTAGTCAAACAAGCCCCATGGATATTAATCGCAGATCTAAATTCACCAGCGATTAGACAATTCTACGATGATCCATTCTCAGATGCTATTAATATATTAAATAATAATTATAATTTATGTTATAATTTAGATATAGAATTATTATATAATAATTTAATTCAATTCTATAATGATTTTGTATTATTAAATCCAGATATAATAATTAGAAAAGTATTATGTACAAATAAAACAAGAGTTCATAAAAACAAAAGGAAGTTCATACCAGATACTGATATGACATATAGAAACCCCAGAAAGTATATTTCAATGTATTGTAGATTGCGTAATCAAGAGGAAGGACATCCATTATCAGAATATAATGTTAATCAAATGATAAAAAAATCAAAAACTTTCCTTGACATAACTGAAGCAATGAGTTATATTAATAATATCTTTGCTGCTGAGCTATTCAAGAAGCCTTTTGGTCTTCAAGATATGATCAGACGTTTTGACTCAAGGGTCAAAGCAAAACAAGGCATCGGCCCAACAGGGAAACAAACAAAACAGGCCATCGGGTCCGGAACATCAATGCTTGGAGGAGGTTCAAGCGGCGGAATGAGCGGAGGAGGGTCAAGCGGAGGTTATTAATGATATTTCAGATTTTAGATGATAGGAATGAGTGCTTTGGAATCTACGGTGACGGAAAATTTACATACGACAGAATCCCGGACAATATTTGGGGAACATGGAACTGGGACCACAGGCTTGCTAATCGCAATGTTGATTATGCTAGCATTTATTCTGCTGGCAAGACCCTTGCTGATGTCGCTCCAGAGAATCTCCGATCAAGACTCGAAAAAAGAGAATCAAAAATAAAATCATTTGTTAAGTCTGCGTTCATCGCCAAGATAAATATGAAAGAACATTGCTTGTTCGACGTTATTCCCGAGCAGCACCTAATGCACTATTGCGAAGTTAAAAACGAAATCTGTCAATACGTTTTCGATAGTTATCACAAACCACAGAATCATGGTTTTATGGTTGATTTAAAAGTTATGGCCCATGGCATAAAGCAAATACCTGTCATTATCGACCAAGAAGTGCTCAAAAAACACGCCAAACATGATAACAAGGCAAACGTACTGCTCAACTTCTTAAACGGCAAAAATAAGCCAATCTGCTATGATATATGGGGTTCAAAAACGGGTCGCCTCACAACTGAGAAGGGCTCCTTCCCTATCATGAACCTCAAGAAGGAAATCGCCAACTGTGTGGTGCCAAAAAATGACATCTTTGTCCAATTCGACTTAAATGGTGCGGAGATTAGAACCTTTATCTCATTATCAACCGGAACGCACCCAAAAGCAGATATTCATTTATGGAACATGGAAAACATCTTCGATAATGTAACAGATCGCACTGTTGCCAAGAAGAAGTTTCTGGCTTGGTTCTACAATCCAAACTCTGATGCAATCAAATCAGATTATTACGATCGCAGACTATTATTAAATAAATATTATAAAGATGGTTTCATTCACACACCATTTGGTCGCAAGATTGAAGCTAACGACTTTCATGCACTTAACTACCTTCTCCAGAGCACATCATCAGACAACTGCATGAAGCAGGCTGTGAAGATTTATAAGTTTATGAAGAACCGTAAGTCTTTTGTGCATTCCGTTGTTCATGATTCATTAACAATCGATTTGGCTTTTGAAGATAGGCATATACTACCAAGTGTCCAAGAGATATTCGAGGACACTGATCTCGGCTGGTTTAAATCATCCGCAACAGCCGGAAGAAACTATCGTGACTTACAGGAGGTATCATGGTTATCATAGGGTTAGGTACAGCAGGCTGCGGCATTGCAAAAGAGTTTTCATCATCATATAAAAAGGTTTATATCAAACAAAGTGATTTCCCAAAGAAATGTACAGACGAAGAATCGTATGAGTCAAATTGTCCGAATTTTTTTCGAGGCAGAAATTCCAAATTTGAGAATCTAGAGTTTGATGAATGTTGGTTTTTTGTTTGTGGAGGTTCCTTATGTTCATCGGCAACATTAAGAATACTGGAGACCTTGAAGAGTAAAAAAATAAATATTGGTTACATATACCCGGATTTAGAATGGGCATCACCCCAAGTTGTCAAGCGACACAAAATAGTGTCTAATGTCCTACAGGAATACGCAAGATCTGGCCTTATACACAGTATGTCTATCTTTTCTAATAAGGATATCTTGAGTATTGTTGGTGATCAATCAATTACCATGATGTATAGTGCAATTAATAAACAAATAGCAAATACAGTTGAAACCATTCTGTGGTTCAAGGATCAAACACCAGTTCTAGGTGGCACACATAAACCAAAAGAAATTTCAAGGATAAACACCATCTCAGTTGGCAATTTCGATAAAGATCAAGAAAAGTTAATGTTTTTACTTGACAACTGCACTGAAACAAGTTATATTTATAGTATAAGCAAACAAAAACTAGAGAAGGATAAAAACTTGTTGAACACAATCAAGAAACGAATACACAATGATGAAAGCAATAACATGACTTCTTCATTCTCAATCTTTTCTTCTGAGCATAAGCAATCGTTTTTCTATTCTCTTAAATATACACACCATATTCAACCTTGGAGGTAACCTTCTAAAAAAAATAAACTTTTTTCTTGACAAATACATTAAAATATGATATAATATAAATGAGAGACAAAATGTTTCTTATCACAATATAACCGGAGGTAATATGACCTATTCACAATATACTGGAACTTTTCGTAAAAAAGACGGCTCTATGCGCCTGATGAACTATATCAAGATCCTTGACTTACCAAAAGGAATGGTATCGGAAAATACACGCAGAAATTATCTTAGTTCAGACTGCAAGCGTGAAATCGTATATGATGTTAATGCTAATGCAATTCGAACATTTAACCATGGAACCTTAGTTGGAACTATTTCTTCAAAACATATTACAAAAAAACTTGACAACTCATAACAAACAGGTTATATTATTAATGTAAGCAAGAAAAGCTTCTCAAAAAATCACATTCAACACTGAGAAAAAAAATGAATTTTTTTCTTGACAAACATAACAAAACATGTTATAATATATATGAAGCACAATAAGAGAGGTTAAGACATTGTCGTCATCATCAAACAAAACCACAAAACGCAATCCTCTTAAGGACTACTTTGCGAGTTTCTCAAACAAAATCTCATCATTATTTACTGGAGGTACAATGAGTACATATACACAATACACTGGAACTTTTATCAAGACTGACGGATCTAAGCGCACCATGAACTTTATCAAAGTTTCTGACTTGCCTGATCATATCTTTTCTGCTAAACAACGTAAAGAATCTAGTGGTGAAATCCAAGTTGTCTTTGACACTGACAAGAATGACTTTCGTGTATTTAACACTGGCCGTGTAGTCGGCGAAGTGCAATCGCAAAATGTGACTTACAACTTTAATAAGTAGTTTAAACTTATTCAATAACAATCTCGGCGAGGGGCTTTTAGCCCCTTGACCTTAGTCTTTATAGACAAAAAACTTAACAAAAGGTAAATTATTATGGCTATTAATATAGAAGCAATGAGAGCTAAGCTCGAACAATCCCGCAACGGCGGAAAAAAACAAGATAACACAAAGTGGCGCCCATCTGAAGGCGACCAAACTGTTAGAATCCTTCCCACAGTGGATGGTGACCCTTTCAAAGAGTTCCATTTCCATTATAACGTGGGCAAGAACCCCGGTATTCTTTGTCCTAAGCGCAACCATGGTGAAGACTGTCCTATCTGTGACTTTGCTAGCAAACTATGGCGTGAAGGCGTTGAGAATAACGACGACACAGCTAAGCGTGAAGCCAAAAAACTATTTGCACGCAAACGCTACTACTCTCCAATTATTGTTCGTGGAGAGGAATCAAAAGGCGTAAGAGTTTGGGCATACGGTAAGACTGCCTATGAAACCCTACTATCTTATGTTCTTGACCCTGACTATGGCGATATTACACACCCAGAGACTGGTACAGATATCGTTATGACATATAACATTCCCGGAACCCCGGGATCATTCCCAAAGACATCCCTTAAGCCTCGTCGCCGCCCATCTGAGTTATGTGAAGATGTGGAAAATTGTGATGAATTAATTAACTCTGTTCCAGACATAGGAACACTCTTCCAGCGCCAAACAACCTCCGATGTACAAGCTTTACTGGATGAGTATTTATCCTCCGATGTTACCTCCGAAAATGCCTCGTCTGAGACAGAGAAATATAATAAGCTGGGCGCTGTTGATGATGCTCTAAAGAGCTTCATGAATCAAGACTAGTAGGTTTGGGTTGAGCGCCTTGGTGTCCCGGCGCTTCTAAGTAAGTAGGGCACCTTTTTTTTGGTCTTTAGAAGATTGGAAATAATAAAAAAGAAAATTTCTTTTTTCAGATCTTAAACGATTTGGAATTTAAATAGTTTTAACTAAAAGGATTAAATATGGCTATTGCGAATAATGCAAAAAAGATAAAGGCTTCCTTCGAAGCAGGAAAAATTGGATATAAATTTATAGAATCTCTACGAAGAGGCAGGTATAAATTAGTCACCACAATTGGTGACTTGATTGATAATTCTGATGACGCAAATGCGACAAAAATTCAGATTATGACTACCGGGCCTTCCAAAGAAATAACATCAATTATTATTGCCGATGACGGCAGCGGGATGAATAAAGATAAACTGTATGGCTCGTATACGCTAGGATTTGAAAGAAATAGAAAATCTACTGAGATTGGTAAGTTTGGCTTAGGGGGCACATTAGGCAGTCTAAACATTGCAGCCCACAAGCTAACTGTGACCAGAGATGCGTCCGGCGTTTTGTTAGCCAGACAATATGATATAAATCAGGTGCGTATAAATGACCAATGGGGTACATCAGAAGTTCAAGTTACACCAGAGATGACTGACATGTTTAATGAAACTCTCGGAACAAAGTCCACTGGTACAATAATTGTGTTATCTAAATTCGATCTAGAAAATTTCAGTACGAGGCGAGATAATATTGAAAGAAATATAGAGAAATATTGTTCGCAAGTTTATTGTGAAAAGATTATTAATTCTAAGTTACAAATAACAATTAATGGCAATGTAGTCCCCTCTATTGATCCATTATGCTGGTATAACAAAAATACTATTAAAGAGGTCGATGAAATAATCCCCGGCACCAATTCTAGAATTAGAGTGGTGGATCTTACGAATGTCCCAGTCGCTGCCGCAAAACAATTTGATAAAAATCAGGGCGGTTATGTTTTTCGATGCGACAGAGTAATAAAAAGCAGAATTTGTAATAATGACGACTGGTCTAAGACATGGCAAAAACATCCAAATTACAGATATTGTAGGTGGGCAGTATACTTTGATGCTGATGACGATAAATATTTTGGTGTAACTTTTGATAAATCAGATATTTCTATAACTCAAAGTATGCAAGATAAAATACAAGAGATCGTAATGTCAAAAGCGAGACAAATACACAATAAAACTAGTATTATGTCAACCGACGTTGACACCGAAAAGCACCTCGATACGATGGCAAAATTAGCTGAAGGGCTCCAAAATACCCCTTCATTGGAAATAGATGTTGAGACTAATGACAAAGGGGAGATTGAAATTGGAGAAGTAATAAAACTACCAACCACAAATTTGCCTGAGCTAAAAATACCTAGCTATATCGTGCAAGAAATATCTCTGGGGCAATTATCTGAACCATTTAAATTGAATGCCAACCCCAATAAAGAAGAATCAAGATATATATTGAGCCTGAACACAGACCATAGATACATATCTAAGTTTTGGCTACAGTCCTCAGTTGAGACAAAAAATGCTGTTACAGGATGGCTATTGCCATATGCACTTTCAATATTTATTCAACCAGACAGTGCCGATGGGTGTGATTTGGTTGATTTTAGAGACAGCTTCAATAGAAAGCTGATAAAGGCAACATCTAAAATTGATAGATCTTAAAAAAAGGAGTAACCGTGGGGCAAGTATTAAAAATGAAAACTGGTAAAATTAACGTATCAGAATTAGCAAAAAAGATCAATAAAAAGATGGGTATTGAAGTTGCCCATGATCTTTCGAAATCAGATCCGGTATCCGTAAAGGATTGGATTCCCACCGGATCTAAATGGTTAGACTTGATTATCAATCCCGGTAATGAAGCAGGAATCCCTGTCGGTAAGATTACTGAGTTAGCTGGCTTGTCTGGCTCAGGTAAATCTTTCATGGCAGCACAGATAGCAGCGAATGCCCAGAAGAAAGGCATGTTTGTTGTTTATTTCGACTCAGAGTCAGCTATTGACCCTTTGTTCTTAGAAAGAGCAGGTTGCATTAAAGACCAAATGCTCTATCAGCAAGCCATAAGTGTTGAAAACGTATTAAATACAATGGAATACATCATGAATGAATATTCAGGAGCACGTGTTCTATTTATTTGGGACTCAGTGGCCGCAACGCCCTCAGAAAAGGACTTAGAAGGTGATTTTAATCCTCAGTCGTCAATGGCTGTTAAACCTCGTATCTTTTCAAAAGCATTCCCAAAACTTACAATCCCCCTCGCCAATACCGAATCAACACTTATTCTTATCAACCAATTGAAGACTAATATTTCTTCAAACCCAATGATGGCTCTTGTTGAACCATTTATGGCTCCGGGCGGCAAGGCAATCGAATATTTCTCTTCTCTCCGTATCTGGCTTACAAAGAGAAAGTCGAAAGCTTCCTTCGCTATCGATGAAGATGGGGTAAGGGTTGGATCTCAAGTTAGATGCTTGATTAAAAAATCTCGCTTTGGTTCTGAAGGTCGTGATTGCGAATTCAAAATCATGTGGGGTTCTGAGATTGGTATCCAAGACGAAGAGTCTTGGCTAGAGATTCTAAAGCGTTCGAAATCCCCGAATTTTAGCGTTGCTGGTGCTTGGTATACCATTACACCAAAAGAGGGAAAACCCTTGAAATTTCAATCAAAGCAGTGGAAAGATAAACTAAAACAAGAAGATTTTAGAAACGCTGTTATTGATTTGTTAAATGAAGTTATGGTTGATAAATATAAAACATAATATTACTTCTTGTTGTGATATTTGGGTGCCTCCGGTCTTTTGGATCGGGGGCATTTTTTTCTTGACAAAGTAGGTAGAACGGGTTATATTATATATATTGGAGGTAAAATGAGAAAAGCAATAGAATTATCAGATTCAAAGCGTGTGTTAATTATCGACGCACTTAATATGTTTTTGAGATCGTATACAATTATACCAAGCATGAACCCGAAAGGTATGCCCAATGGTGGCACCGTTGGTTTCATTAAATCTCTGCAAAAATTGTGTCGTGATTTCCGGCCACACGAGGTAGTTGTGGTTTGGGATGGTCACGGAGGTTCAGAGAAGAAAAGACAAAAGAACAAAGCCTATAAGCAAGGCAGGAGACCTGTGCGTTTTAACCGCAGAATGATTGAGCTTTCAGAGGAAGACACTTACAAGAATAGAAGAGATCAACAACTCAGAGTCCATGAGTATCTAAACGAGATGCCTGTTGTCCAGCTAATGCATGATTATGTCGAGGCAGATGATGTAATCGCTTATGTATACAAAAACAAAAAATATAAAAATTGGAATAAGATTATTGTCTCATCTGATAAGGACTTCTACCAGTTGTGTGGCGAACCTAACACTTTTATATGGCGTCCTATACAAAAAGTCCTGATTAACGGCAAACAGATAGAAATGAAGTTTGGAATTCACCCAAATAACTTTGCCCTTGTTCGAGCCATTGAGGGTGATAAATCTGATAATCTTATAGGCGTACCTAGAATTGGAATGAAGACAGTAGCAAAATATTTTCCTTTCCTTGAAACAGAGCAACAATACTCTTGTGACGAGATTTTTACACATTGCTTTATGACCACAGATAAAAAAAGTGTACATAAAAAGTTGCTAGAATTCAAAGAACGTGTTATAAGTAATTATGACATCATGCAATTGTATGAACCTAATATTTCTTTCACGGGAAGAAAGAAAATAGACAACACGATAAAGGACTTTAACCCATTGTATTCTATGAGCAAAGTAACACAAATGCTTATGGAGGACGGACAAGGGTCACTCAAGCTAACCGACTTGTGGTCGGTATTTAGAAAAAATATTATATAGTTATTACACTCGGAGGGTAATATGGAACACAAACAAGAGACATTTCAAAAGTTTGGAAAATCATTTCAAGAGAACCTGTGCCATTTAATGATACAGGACAGAACATTCTGCGACCAGATTTCAGAGGTACTGAACGTAGAATTCTTACAATATGAGCATCTTAAAGTATTCGTACAGATGCTATTAGACTACAGAACAAAATATAGACAACATCCATCTTATGAGATAATGGCTTCCAATATTACCTCCGGCCTCGGCGCTTACACTGAAGCGTGCCAAAAGCAGCTAAGACAATTCTATTCTAAAGTCATTCAGCAAGATGAAGTATCAGGTTCTGAATTTATCAAAGATAATGCGATCGACTTCTGTAGAAAGCAGGTTCTGAAAAAGGCTATGATTGAATCCGTAAAGCTGCTTAAGAGTTCCTCGTTTGAAGAAATACAGGCAGTCATTGAAAACGCCATGAAGCTTGGCACAAATGTTGATTTTGGTCACGACTGGCATATGGATATTGATGAACGCTTTCGAATTAAATCGAGAGACCCAGTCACAACTGGATGGAGTCGCTTTGATGATATATGCAATGGTGGATTAGGCAAAGCAGAGCTTGGTGTTGCAATCGCCCCAACAGGCGCTGGTAAATCAATGCTTATGGTCCACCTTGGGGCTACCGCTCTCAAGGAAGGAAAAACAGTTGTTTATTATACGCTTGAATTGGCTGACACTGTTGTTGGTCAACGATTTGATTGCTGTCTCACGGGAGTTAAGCTTGGTGACCATTTAAGAAATAAAATTAATATTGTCGAACAGGTAAAAGACGTTAAAGGCCACCTAATTATAAAGGAATATCCAACGAAATCAGCAAGCGCACTAACTCTTAAAAGTCATTTAGAGCGCTTGAAAAAGCGTGGTATTAAGCCGGATATGGTGATTGTTGATTATGCTGATCTACTAAAGCCAGTAAAGAGCTATGGCGAGAAACGTCATGACTTGGAAGGAATATATGAAGAGTTGCGAGGAATCGCTCAACATTATCAATGTCCCGTATGGACATGCTCTCAGACTAATAGGGGTGGGCTAAATGCAGAAGTTATTACAATGGAGTCGATCTCTGAAGCGTTCAACAAGTGTTTTGTTGCGGACTTTATATTCTCGCTATCGAGAACGGCGCAGGATAAACAAGCTAATACAGGAAGATTTTTTGTCGCTAAGAACAGAAATGGACCAGACGGATTGGTATTCCCGTTATTTATGGATACTTCAAATGTATCGATAAAGGTTTTAGATAGAGCCGATGAAGACGATGATAAACCACAAATGTCATCAAAAGAGAATCTATCATATTTAAGAAACAAATACGCAGAATCAAGAGGTAAATAAATGAGTGTAGCAAATGAAATATTGTCGGACATAACTGTCCATATGAAATATGCAAGATACTTGCATGAAGAAAATAGGAGGGAAAACTGGAACGAATTAGTAACCAGAAATATGCAAATGCATATTAAAAAATTTCCCAACCTCAAGAAGGAGATAGAAGAGGCTTATCGATTTGTTTATGATAAAAAGATTTTGCCTTCAATGCGATCAATGCAGTTTGCCGGTAAGCCAATCGAGATCAGCCCAAATAGAATATTTAACTGCGCATATGCTCCTATCGATGATTTGCGAGTATTTGGTGAAATTATGTTTTTACTTCTCGGTGGCACTGGTGTCGGATACTCAGTACAGAACCATCATGTCGAAAAACTACCATCAATACTTAAGCCAAATATGAAGAGAGCTAGACGTTTTCTGATTGGCGATTCTATTGAAGGGTGGTCTGATGCTGTTACTGCATTGATTAAATCATACTTTAAGGGAACGTCCAAGCTGCGTTTTGATTTTTCTGACATTAGGGCAAAAGGCGAGCGACTTGTGACTAGCGGAGGTAAGGCTCCGGGACCACAGCCACTAAAAGAGTGCCTAATAAAGATCCAAGGTATTTTAGATTCGAAAGAGAATGGCGACAAGCTTAGCACAATTGAAGTGCATGATATTGTATGTCACGTTGCTGACGCTGTATTAGCAGGCGGCATACGTCGTGCTGCTTTGATTTCCTTATTTTCAATTGATGATGACGAGATGATCGCAGCTAAAGCTGGTAATTGGTGGGAGAAGAACCCACAACGTGGCCGTGCCAATAACTCAGTTGTTATCATGAGACATAGAATTAAAAAGACACAGTTTATGGACCTCTGGGAACGCATTAAGGCATCTGGCGCCGGAGAGCCCGGTATTTACTTTACAAACGACAAAGAGTATGGTTGCAACCCTTGCTGTGAGATTAGCTTAAGACCTTATCAATTTTGTAATCTAACAGAGGTGAATGTGAGTGATATCACCACCCAGCAGGAGTACGAAGCACGAGCAAAAGCTGCGTCACTGATTGGCACACTTCAAGCCTCTTACACAGACTTTCACTATCTTCGTCCCGTCTGGCAAAGAAACACTGAAAAAGATTATTTGATAGGCGTATCAATGACTGGTATTGCATCCGGTGCTGTTCTCGACCTAGACATGACAGCAGCCTCTGAAGCAGTAAAGACAGAGAACAAGAGAGTTGCCGACTTAATCGGAATAGGACCAGCTTCCCGCTGTACCACGACAAAGCCAGCAGGCACCACTTCGCTTGTGCTAGGCACTTCAAGCGGAATTCACGCTTGGCACAACGACTACTATATACGTAGAATTAGAGTCGGAAAGAACGAGGCAATTTACAATTACTTGTCGACAAGCCACCCAGAGTTAGTTGAAGACGAATACTTCAGACCGCATGACACAGCAGTCATTTCTGTTCCACAAAAAGCACCAGAAGGCGCTATCACAAGAGCAGAATCGGCGATTGATCTCTTGGAGCGTGTAAAGCGTGTGCATACGGATTGGGTAACGACTGGTCACCGTAAAGGCCAAAACACTAATAATGTCTCCGCCACAATCACAGTCAAGCAGAATGAGTGGTCAGTTGTTGGCGATTGGATGTGGGACAACCGCAAATATTACAATGGCCTTTCAATACTGCCATTTTCTGACCACAGCTACAAGCAAGCACCATTTGAAGATTGTAGTGAAGAAGATTATGACCAAATGCTCAAATCGCTAGTTAATGTTAATTTGGGTGAAATAGTGGAGTCTGATGACAACACTGACTTAAAAGGCGAACTAGCTTGTGCTGGTGGAGCCTGTGAAATCATATAACAACGGAGGCACAATGAGTGCATTTTTCACACCATACAACCGACACTTGGTTGTTAGTATTATTGAAGACAAAGAAGAAAAGCAAAATAGTTTGGTAGTTTTGCCATCTGATTATAAGAAACCAGAGAGTCCCTTTGTCAAGGCGCTTGTTATCGAAGTATCAGCAGATTCGAAATTGCGTGATGAGTTATCATTAAACGATGTTGTTCTTGTTGAAAGAAGAATGCTGCATAAAGTAGAAATTAGTGATTATTCTTTCTATTTAATATTAGAAAATTACATTTATGGGAGAATATCTAATGAAATTGAATAAGGAAACACTCAAGAGAATGATCACAGAAGTGATTGGCGAGAGAAAGAAAGAGACATGGCTATTATCTGAGGCAACCCAGTGGAGTCAGTATGGACGCATCATGGACTTGTTTACCGGCGAAGTAGGATCAGTCGATCAGGTTGTTATTATGAGCCCAATGAACCCACACGCTAAGAAAAACTTCCCAGCAGAGCAAAATCAAGCCAGAAAGGCTGCATTTATTGCTGATATGAATACTGCCGGGTTTGGGTATCGTTTTATCCAAGGGAAGTATGGAGATCCTGAAGATTCATATATTATTCCCCATATGTCAGCAGAAGAAGCAGTGTTCTACTGTTATAAATATGCTCAGGAATCGTTCGTATATTCAGTAAGGCAAGATCCTGCGCCTACTCCGCAAGATAAAATATTACATCAAATGTGTTATGTTGATTTTGGAGAAACGCAACAAGATCCCAATTATCCCATTGAGCAGTATGGTGAGATGTATATTGTACCACCAAGTCCATCTTACACCGTCGGCCAGCAGACTACCGACATGAATGACTTTTCAAAAATGGCCGGAAAGCAAAACTTTTATAGTGCTGTTCCATCAAAGGGTGAAAAAGCTGGCCCTAAGTTCTCTATGGACTTTGACTTTGAAGCAGGCAATAAGGGGAAGATAACATCACCGATGTCTAATCCAAGAAATCCAAAATATATGAGAGAGACATATATCTCAATCAAAGAATCTGATGTGCCAAATACTCCTGAAGCAAAGAAGCTGGTTGAGACTATCAATGAAAGAAGCAATAAAATAAATGATGGGGATAGAATGGGCAGTTCCAGATGGCGACACAGAAAGATGATGCTCGGCGAAAAGAAAAAACTAGTAGAGATGATTAAGAACAATAATGACTAAATATGAAAAATCAATTAAAATATACGATGATGACATTGGTTGCGTGGATTACGTTGATCATATGGGCAGTGACATTACCATCGTTAACAGTGCTAGGGTTAGCTTTGGTGTGCAAAAGTCTGATTTGGATAGGCGTGACAAGCGACTTATTAATTACCTTATCAAGCATAAGCATACCTCAACCTTGGAGCATAATCTTGTTACTTTCAAATTTACTGTCCCTCTTTTTGTTCGCTCTCAGCATCACCGCCATCGGACGTGGAGCTACAACGAAATCTCAAGAAGATACACAGACAAAGACATGAGGTTTTACGAGCCCAAGATGTTCAGAACTCAACATGAGTCCAACAGACAAGCCTCAAACCCGGATGAACTCATCAATCCAGATATGTCATACAGTATGGGCATCACTCTTTACCCAACCTCTGTGCGCCATGCATCTGCTGCGATAATAGAGCATCATATGAAGAGTATGGAGCTTTTCAAGAAGCTAATAGAGAGGGGCGTCTGTAGAGAGCAGGCAAGAGGAGTACTTCCGCAAAACTTATATACAGAATATTACGGAACAGTAAATTTAAACAATTTGATCAAGTTTATTAGTCTTCGTACTCACGAAGGTGCTCAATGGGAGATACAAAAGGTAGCATTGGCATGCCTTGACATTGCAACAGAGCTATGGCCAGTTGCTGTAGAATCATATAGGAAACAGAGAGGTGGAATTTAAGAAAGGCGAGTTGGTCAAGCTAAGTGACTTTGGTAAGCTAATACATGGCGACAAGCTATGTTCAGTTGGTATTATACTATCAGGTCCATACGATTTAATGACACCGCTGTCTTCTCCCACTACTACTTACTATGAAGCATACGATTTGTTAGTGGGTGACGAAGTAATAAAAGGAATACCCAGAGAATTTTTATTTAGGATGACAAAAGATGAAGAAATGGAAAAAATGGCTAAACGAGACAGCACCGACTAAAAAGTATTTTGGTGATGTTCCAAGAGAGCTATCAAAGATAAGCCCAAAAGACCAGAAGTATAACAGAGCAATCACAGCAGCCATGGGCCAAGAAGACTTCAGATCAACATTTAAGGTTTGGTTTGGCCAATTCATGGTTAATTCTAAAAGAACGGGTGATATCGAGTGGTTAGCGGAAAATATAAAGCCAGAGGATAAGATCCAAGCAGCTAGAGATTTGAATATTATGAGATATATATATTCTGGCAAAAGCAAGTTTGACACTGTTGGTAAAGGTCATCACGGAATAACGGGTACATTATACGACAACCAGCCTATGGTTACGGACTCTGCGGTTGAGAAGATCGATTTTACTTTGGAACAAATTGGTATGCCCATAACCCATGAAGCACCATCGGATGCAGACCAAGAAGAAGTATATATTTATTACATTAGGCCCAACTGGTCACTGACCAAAGGGCAAGAAGTCCCACCCGAACTCAGGAGCCGTTTTGAGAAGAATGTCGCAATCTCACAGACATCTGCCTTCCAAAAGAGACAAGCAGAGTTGGACGCTCTTAACAGACAGAGAGAGATTGAAAGAAAAAGGGAATTAGCAAGAAGAAGGAGAGAAAGACGGAGGAACAAGTGAATACGGAATATCACTTTGACAAGTTAAACTTTGGCGGCTCTCTCGAATGCCTTTTACATAGCTTTCTTAACGACGAACAGGTGCTCCTTATTGAGCGCCTTTATCCGTTTGAGCTTGACACATTTGAATATAGCGAAGAAGTCAAGTTCTTGGGCTATGACAATAAGCGAAAGATCTATAAGTCGGAGATGTGGGATAGGCTTACATTCCTTATGTCAATGACCGGACAGATAATCATGCCAAACATAGTGGTGACCAATAGAAAAGAAAAAGATAAGGTTACTTTGGTCACCGAGCATAACAAGCGCATCAAGATAACTTTTGACAAAGGTGTGGCTTTTGAAGAGGTGGATTATAACAATGTGCATGTTTATGACTGGTTTCATGTTCGCTCCGGCAATAATCACCAGTACAACATGTTGCACGATAACGCACATCAGTTTGTGCATACTTTACATTTCTACAGGCCAAATCGCATTGGTTCAAACTCTAATAAAAGAGATGTCTGTGCCGCCTCATATATGCCCAAAAATCAACTTTTAGACGTTCATAGCACTGAGGGCATGGCAAGGCTAAAAACCTTAAAAATGATGAAAAATGCTGGAATAAATGGCACAAGTAATGGTTATCGCCCAAATGGAGCACCAAACCATTATCCAATCAAAATAGAGCATGCTTATCGTGAGACCATGCATGACTATAAACCAATCTACAACTTAGACCATATCATAAAAAATAGAAAGAAAGGGGGCCGTTCATGGAACTTAGCGAAAAAACTTTTTCGTCACAAGCAAATTTCCACCTTGCAGGAATCATTCCAATTGCCGGCCAGCCTTTAGAATACGGTATGCCATATCCCGATTGCTTACTGCCAATCGCACCAGATTACACAATGATAGAGGCTGCCGTTGTTGAGGCAGCTTTTGCTGGTTGTGACACAATATGGATTGTCTGCAACGATGACTTGGCGCCTATCGTTCGGTATAGGGTTGGAGACTACATCCAAGATCCTGTGCATTTCTATAACAAGTTCGACGCACGCCCAAATGGCAGAAGGAAGAGAATTCCAATCTTTTGGGTTCCCCTACATCCAAAGGACAGAGATAAGAGAGACTGTCTGTCTTGGTCGGTTCTACATGGCGCAGTCACCGCCTTGAAGGTGTCAGATAAGATATCCAAGTGGCTGATTCCAGACAAGTATTATGTGTCGTTTCCATATGGCGTCATGGACCCAAGGGAACTCAAGCAGGTTCGGAGACAAATAAAGAGTAAAAAGAATTTTTATGTGGTCTCGGATGGAGAGACGGTACAAGACAACAACTTCCTTAGTTTCACATTCGGCAAAGAAGAGTTTGTCATATACCGTAGGAATGTAAGAAAGGGAACCGGGATGTATACCTCTGATGAGTTCAATAAGTGGGGAGCCCCAACAAGTAAGCTACCAATAGAAGAACGTTGGAGTGCAAGACGCTTCCAGCCCAAAGATGTTTTTGTTGGTGTTGATATCGACGAAGGGCACAAATTCGAAACCAGCACATTTTATAATCTTGAGTGCTGGGAATCATACAGGGATTATATGCAATCTGATTTAAGTTCGACTACGCAAAGACCAACAAAAGAATTATTCGCTTATCGTGAATTTAATCGCATTGCTTCTGATCGGGACTAATTATTGTATGTCATTGGTACAAAAGAAATATAAACGCTTGCTATCAGAATTAATATACGTTAATTCTGAATACGAATACACAAAAGATGTTCTCAAAGAAGCGCATATAGAATTCGAACAATACTACCAGCAATTTTGCAAAGACCATGATATCCCAATAGATGAGTTGAATAAGAAACACTCAGAAAGGCTAAAAGAAGTGTTCCCTTCAAAAAAACCAACAGTTGATGAGCAAGGCCTTGTTAAGCAAGAAAAAACCAAAAAACAAAAAGAAAAGCCTGACAAGACGCTTCAAAAAATGTATCGTAAAGCCGCAACAATGACCCACCCAGATAAATTTTTAGATAGTGAGAGCGACGAAGCACTCGATGCTGCAAACAATTTTAGGCTACTTACTTCTGCATTTAATGAAAAAAGATGGGCTGAATTTCTTGACATTTGTCAAAAACTTGATATATTACCTAATACATATAAAAAAGTAACTGAAATAATGAAAAAAGAAATTGATGAATTAAAGAGCAAAACTGATAAATTAAAGATGGCGTTTAGTTGGCGCCTATTCGAATGCGACAACGATGGATGCAAGAAGAAGGTTATTGAAAGCTTCCTCAAGCAACTGTTTGGTTATGAAAGAAATATTATTGTAATTTAGGAGGTCAAATGGACAAAAAAAAGAAGTGTGATATATATTGTGAGAGTCACGATAGCACAAATGTATACATTGAAATTAACGATCTAACAGATTGCTGTTTTGAGATCTGGGACATTGATGGCAATACGAAAAGTAGAGCCAAAATCAGAATACCGCTTAAGGATTGGAAACAGATGCTAAAGAAGTGGGCACTAAGTAAAATAAAGAAGGAAGAGAATTATGAATATTTATAATCCACAAAGAGAGCTTATTGAGGGCATCTGGATTGCTGGTGGCTTTGTAAATGCACACTCACATCTGGACAGAGCATTTACTGTTACTAAAGAAAACATGGAATCAGTTGTTTATAACCATCTTCATCAAAAATGGAAATATGTTGATGAGTACAAGAAAGCAGCAACAGAGGATGATTTTTATAATAACATAACAACAGCCATAAGGTCACAAAAGGAAATGTTGTCGTCGCATATTGTATCCTTTATCGATATCGATCCAGTTGTTGGAACTAAGGCAATCAACGCCGCAGTTCGAGCCAAAAATTTTGCCGCTATGATGGGTATGGGTTTTAAAGTGGCATGCCAAACACTTAAGGGTATCATGACCCCAGAGACTCAGAGGCTTATTGTGGATGCTTTAGAGCAAGATAAGGTAGATATTATTGGTTCGCTTCCCGGCGCAGACAAAGGATTGGAGAGAGAGCACATAGAAACCGTGCTCATGCTTGGCAACATATTTGAAAAGCGTGTTCATGTACACGTTGATCAATTAAACTCAGCAAAAGAGAAAGAAACCGAAATGTTGGCAAGAGAAACAATGAATATGTGTATGGAAGGAAGAGTATCGGCGGTACATTCAATTTCTTTGGCTTGTCACCCAAAATGGTATCGTAAAGAAGTTTATAAAATGGCAAAAGACGCCGGACTCTCATTTATATCATGTCCGACTGCATGGATTGACGCTCGCCGCACAGAGGAGTTAGCTCCTACTCACAACGCAATAACACCAGTGGATGAGCTTCTAGAGCACGATTTGGTTGTTGCCATCGGGTCAGACAATATTCATGATGTATATAAACCATATTCAACCGGCGATATGAGAACAGAGATAAAGTTTTTACTAGAGGCCACTCACCTTTATAATAAAGAAACCCTAATTAAAATTGCGAGGCATAACGGACTAGAAGTTGCAGGATTTAATGATAAAGCTACCATTAGGGACATTGGTGAGGATGAGGGTCAACATTGATTTGTTGGATGGGTGTTCTGTTTGCATAGGCGATCATGGCATTATCATCGACAACGAAGTAGTATTAGCAGATATTCATCGCAAGAGCTATGATTACAAAATTTTTATTAACAATTGCGAATTGTTAGTTTTCTCGGAAGAAATAGAGCAAACCTCATAGTTACTATATGAAGTACTTTTGTGGCAATATCTTGATTTGTGTTGAAGATTTCTTTGTTTTTGAGAAAAAAAAAGCATATTACTGCACAAGAGAAGATGGCGAATATTTTTACATAATGAATAACACGGGCCAATTTGGTGTGCATGAATTCAAAATTGCTAAAACTTTAATGAAATGCTTTATAGTTAGGAGATACAAATGAAACAGAAATTAATCAACAATGGTGTTCTTTTGGGCATAGGCCTTAACATCGTACTTTTGACTTGCTTATATTTGTTAGAGTATAGAGTTGGATTACTGGAGTCGCAACATGACAAAACGGCGTGCCACACACACGAATAAATTTTGCGATTCCTGCGGATGCGATCCTTGCGATTGTGACTGGGGCTTATATGAAGAGCAAACCAATAAACAAACCAAGAACCATAATAAGAAAAAAGATAGGTAATATATTTATGTGACTTACCTCCGGAAAGTCCTTATACATTATATATTCACCTGCCGCCATTGCCCCCAATATAGCGATAACGGCGCCAATCATTGCTGCTGCCACCATTTTTATGTCCCCCTATCCTATATAGTCGAAGAATAGCCCAGTTTTGCCTCTATATACTTTAGGGGGTGTTTTATGTGTCAGACGAGTGTCAATTCAAAATAGGTGATTTGGTTGAATATAGAAGCTGGTATGATGGAGTGGATGGCTGGATCGCTGATGATGGATTAATTGGTGTCGTTCTGGAGATTTTTGAGATTAAGTGCGATGTTACAACTTTCATGTATCATGAGGGAGACATTCTATATGACGTGCGTGTTTATTGGTATACTGACGGGATGACTGAAGTCTTGCCTGACATGTTGCTGGACCACTATGACCCTAACACAAGGATAAAGTTTTGAAAGATTATATTAGATTAGTCATATCAGATTTGCATTTGGGAAGTTTTTACGCCAAAGAGACTCTTTTGTGTGAAATGATTGAGGAGATTGAGTTTGACGAGTTAATATTGGCCGGGGATATAATTGATTTTATCAAGATACCAACATTTACAAAGAAGACAATAAAATTTATCGAAACGCTCAAGAAGAAAGGAAAGCCTATAATTTATGTGATTGGCAATCATGATATTAATCTTGCGGAGTTCGATGGCCAAACAGTTAGCGGAATTAAATTTCTTGATAAATATGAGTTTGAATACGCTAATAGGAAATATAGAGTCATGCATGGACACCAGTTCGACACAGGTATTGTGACTTGGCGCTTCTCTATGAGCATTGTATCGATATTTCAAGATATGCTAGAGCGTTGGTTAAAGTGGGATTTGGCGACATGGCTTGTCAATAGAAAGCTGAAGAAGAGAAAGCTGAGAAGGGTCTGGAATGTTCTCGAATGGAATAAGGATGCCGATGTCTTTATTATGGGACATACGCACATCCCAGAGGCCGTAATATGGATTGATGAAGACGAGAATATAAAGACATATGTGAATACTGGCGACTGGATAGATCATCAAACCTATGCGATAATTAAAGATGGCCAAGTAAGATTAAGAAAGTGGAAAAAATAATTTGACAAGTGATATGTAATAGGTTATATATTATACATCACAATGAAAAACACGGAGGTTACTATGAGTAACATTAAATTTGTTGGGCTTCATGCCCATTCAGGCGTTGGATCACCATTTGATGGTTTTGGATTCCCGCAGGATCATATGGAATTCGCATACAAGAATGGCTCTGAAGCTCTTGCGCTCACAGATCATGGCAACATGAACGGTACATCGTATCAAGTTCTTCACGCCAAGAGGATGAAGAAGGAAGGTAAGGATTTCAAACCTATTTATGGTGTAGAGGCTTACTTCATTGAAGACATTGAAGAATGGCGCAGGACTTATGAAGAGCACAGAGCAGATAAGAAAAAAGCTCGTACTATATCAAATGAAAGAACTGGTACAAACATCGAGGCAGAAGGTGCTAGCAAAAGCAAGGGCACTGCACTGAACCGTTCCAGACATCTTGTGCTTCTCGCAATGAATCAAGAAGGCCTTAACAATATTTATAGGATGGTTTCCGAATCGTATAACGGAGATTACTTTTATCGCAAACCAAGGATTGATTATGCATTACTTAACAAATATTCTAGCGGCGTTATTTGCCTTTCCGCTTGTCTTGGCGGTGTATATGCTGGTAATTACTGGGCTCACCGTGAAGAAGGTGAGGAAGCTGTATTACAAGCTATGCGGGAAACAACAAGAAGAATGGTTGAGATTCTCGGAGACAGATGGTATGGAGAACTCCAATGGAACGGAGTCCCTGAACAACACGAACTCAATCAGTACATTATTAAAATCGCTCAAGAGACAGGTATTAAGCTAGTTTCTACATGCGATTCTCATTATCCAACACCTGTCGCTTGGACCGACAGAGAACTATATAAAAGACTTGGCTGGCTTGGTAGGGGTAAGCCTGAGTGGCTTGATATGAATCTACCAACATCAGTACAGGAATTAGAATATGAACTTTATCCAAAGAACGGCGACCAAATGTGGGAGTCTTACCTTAAATACTCGAAAGAAGCCGGAGCACAATATGACGACGACCTCATTCTACAAAGCATCGAAGAATCTCACCGTATTGCTTTTGATCGCATTGAAGGATTTTATCCTGATGATACCGTTCGTTTACCTGACTTTGTGGTTCCTGCTGGATATACTGCCGACGATTATCTTAGGCGAATAGCATCGGAAGGTTTGTTTTCCTTGCTAAAACTTAACCACCCGTCTAGTTTTGATAAGAAAACTAAACATCGTAAGAATAAAACCATTTTGGAGTACGAAGCCCGCCTTGACCATGAACTCAAGGTAATAGCGGATCGTGGGTTTTCCAAGTATTTCCTCACAATGAAATCTATTGCGGATAAGACCAATGAAATACAAATCTCTGGGCCCGGTCGAGGCTCTGCGGCTGGCTCTCTTGTTGCTTATGCTCTTGGCATTACTCAAGTGGATCCAATTCGTTATAACCTTCTTTTCTCCCGATTTTTACGGGCGGATGCGACTGATTATCCTGATATTGATTACGATGTATCTGAACCTATGGCATTAAAAGAGAAGCTTATTGAAGAGTGGGGTGACAATGTTGTTGTCCCCATCTCTAACTTTAGCACACTTCAACTGAAGAGCCTGATAAAAGACATCAGTAAATTTTATGATGTTCCTTTCATGGAAGTCAATGGTGTGACCAACAAGATGCTATTCGAAGCAACACCCTTAGCCAAAGCTAAGCACGGCATCAAGGCTGGTGTGTATACTCCTACCTTTGAGGAAGTTATCGAGTACAGTGAATCACTGCAAAAGTTTTTCGTTAAGTATCCAAAGATCAAGGAACACGTTGTTGGCCTTGTGGGTCAAGTCCGGCAGGTCTCTCGTCATGCTGGTGGCGTGGTTATTGGAGAAGACTTAGATAAGTACATGCCGCTTATTGCTAGTAAGGGAGTTCGACAAACTCCATGGTCAGAAGGCCAGAACGTGCGCCATCTTGAGCCTATGGGTTTCATCAAGTTTGACTTACTTGGTTTGTCAACGCTTCGCATGATTGAGGACTGCATCGGCTCTATTCTTCGCAGACATCATGGCGTTAGCAATCCTTCCTTCGCAGACATTAAGAAGTACTACGATACCCACCTACACCCAGATGTGTTAGACCTACATGATCAAAATGTATATAAGAATATTTTTCATGATGGTAAGTGGGTTGGCATATTCCAGTTCGCAGAGCAAGGTGCTCAGAAATTTGCGCAAAATGCAAAGCCTAGATCTATTATTGATATTTCTGCTATCACATCTATCTATCGTCCCGGCCCTCTCTCTGCTGGCGTTGATAAATCTTATGTTAGTGCTAAAGAAGACCCAAGCTCTGTAAAATACCTGAACAAAACTGTTCGTGAAATTACTGAGGAGACTCATGGATTCTTAATTTTCCAAGAGCAGATTGCCATGTTGGCCCACAAACTAGGTGACAATCTCACCCTAGACGAGGGAAACCTACTTAGAAAACTACTTACTAAGAAGGGAACAGGTAAGGGAAGTGAGGTTAAAGAACGGATACGAGACAAATTCGTCCGAGGGTGTAGAGCTAAACGGATTTCGGAGAAACAAGCAAACGCTCTTTGGACAACTTTTGAATACTTTTCTGGCTATGGCTTTAATAAGTCTCATGCCGTTTCTTATTCTATTATCAGCTATCAGTGCGCTTGGCTTTGTAATTATTTCCCGGCAGAATGGACAGCAGCCTTCCTTGAACGTGAGCCGGAAACCCGTAAAGAAAAGGCGATTAACCTTGCTAAACAACACGGATTCAAAATCAAAGACGTAGATGTAAATACCTCTGGTATGTACTGGGAGATCCTCGATAAAAACACCCTTGTTGCACCTCTAACCACTATTAAAGGGTTGGGTGCGAAAGCCATCGAGCAGATTCTTAACAACCGTCCATTCCAGACCGTTGAAGACTTTATCTTTAATGAGAACATTGTTTATTCCAAACTCAATAAGAAGGCTCTGGATGTACTGTGCAGAGCGGGAGCCCTTCGCCACCTTATTGATGACCGCTTCTCAGGAGATAAGCACTTCTGGTCAGCAGTGTGCGTAGATCGCCCAAAACGGCTTAAAAATCTGCTTGAGAACATCGAGGCATACCATCCTGAAGGTTCATTCACTGAAGAAGAGAAAATCACATTCCTGACCGATCTAACAGGTATATTTCCCATGTCCAAAGTCATTACCCAAGACGTGCAGGCAAGGATTGATGAGTGGGTGGCTCCTCCAATATCCGAATATGATTATGATTTAGGCTATTGTTGGTGTATTCCACGCTCTGTGACCCTCAAAAAGTCAAAGAATGGTCGCAACTTCTATGTTGTTGAGGTGATTGATTCCAACTCTGTATTGACCAAGATTCGCTGCTGGTCTATCAAGCCTGACAAGGATAAGCTGCACATCAACAGACCATACATGCTAAAACCCAAGTACAGTGCAGATTGGGGCTTCAGTACATACGGTGCTTTGAATAATAATTGGTTTTTGTTGGGCTAAAAGCTTGACAAACTTTGCAAACGTGTTATATTACTAAAGTAACATCACAACGGAGGCAATATGTTTGTTGCTTATTTCGGTGGCTTCAAGCCTCCACACAAAGGCCACTTGGCTGTTGTACAAGAATATCTATCGATGCCATCTGTTGAGACTGTTTATATTGTTTATGGCGATAAGAACAGATTATCAACAGATGGCAAGGTTATTCTCAATTCAAGCCATACCAGAAAGGTTTGGGAGTTGTTTATTTCAACACTAGGTCAGCCAAATCGAGTAAAACTGATCAAGGCGATTGGCAATACTTTTGTCGCCGCAGCCAAGTTAGCTTGGATAGATGAAACCGCCGGATCTACGATTACCGCTGGCTATGGTGCAAAAGAACCTGTGTATGGCCAAAGGTTCGTGAATATTATTCAGAGCCTGTCCAAAGAGATGGGCTCCCCATTAGCCAAGCCTATCATGGTCCCAACACAATCAAACGAACCAAGTGTCTCATCAACACTAATCAGAAAAGCACTCTCAACTAAAGACCTGACATATCTTAGTGGCGTCGTGCCAACTGGTGTTAGCTGTGAAGACTATATTGATATATTAAAATAATACTTGACAAATATCTAAAACATGTTATATTATATACATGACACGGAGGTAGTTATGAAAAAATCAATATTTGACCAAAGATTGGAGCACAACAAGGAAAAGCAGAGTTCCTACACCAGCGCTTTCTGGTGTGAAGACGATCCTGAACTTAGTGAGAGCGTGTGCAAACTAATGACCGCTTTTCATGCAACTAAAATCTCAATGGGCAATCAGTTGGAAGATACAATTGCATCTGTTGTGGAGAACTCTAATAAATTCGCTTATTATGACAAATCCAGCACTGATGAATTTAATTTCAGCAAGCCCGGCGATTTCTACATTAAAAGATTCAAATTCAAAATTGAGGATTTAGAAAAATATAATATTATCTTAAAAGGCAAGAAAGCGATATCTATTGATGGCTTAGCGAGGATTGGGAACACGATTTATATTGTTGAGCTAAAAGATGGGAATGGATTTGATACAAAAAAATCTCAAGGAGAAATGGAGAGTTTATTAAAGTGTCTAAACTACATGCGAAATCGCTTTGGAAACACCTATAGAATAGAGACTAAATTTGTTTTGTGGAATTGTGACAATTTGGCAAACAGTTCAGTTAAAACAACAACCAACAGAGAAAGCATCTGCACAGGCGCAGATTATTGTGATACAATTGGAATTAGCAAAAAACTTGTTGATAAAGGTAGAAAAAAAGCCAAACAAGGCAATATTAGATCATTTTTATCACATGCAAAGCAACTATTAGGAGGTAACAATGACAGCTAAAAATAAACCGTTTTTTAAGTGGTCTGGTGGAAAAAGAAAAGAATTCCACCATGTGGAGGAGCTAGCACCAAAACAATATGACACTTTTTATGAGCCCTTTTTAGGAGGAGGAGCAGTCTGGCTAGGATTAGCGCCCAATAAAAGCGTTGTAGGTGATTTTTTTGATGAAGTTATCATGTTTTATAAGACTATAGGTAAGCATGGGGATGGTTTCGTCAAGGATGTTAATAATTTCTCAGATACATATAAAAAGAAAATCACAGACAATGTTGATGACAAATACAAGAAACTAATTGATGCCAAGCTTCTTGAACAGGAAAGCCCTGAGAGAGAAAGCCAATTAAAGATCTTAAGAAAAGCAGCCAGAGAACAGTTCGGTGAAGCTGGCAAGTTATATTATCACTGGAGGGATGGCAACCATACTTCCGAATATGATTTGGCTAAGCGTTTTTATATACTTAGGTGTTTGTCGTACGGGGGTATGCTACGCTTTAACAGTCAAGGGAAGTTTAATGTTCCTTATGGTTACTACAAAACGTTTAAAAAGCTTGAATGGTCTGAAGATTTGCAAGTTTTATTTGATAATACTACTTTTCATAACCAAACTTGGCAAAAAACAGTATCAACTTCTACAAAAAACGATTTTGTTTTTCTAGATCCGCCATATACCAGACAGTTCAAAGAATACTCAGCAGACAATGTGTTTGGCAACAAAGAGCACGTTGAATTATTTGAATGGTTCAAAAGCAAGCAGTCTAAGGCAATGATTATCTTAAACAAAGACGAATTTACTGAGGGCCTTTATAAAAACTTTATTGTAAAGGAATACCCATTTAAGTATTCTGTGAAATATAGGGACCGCCTTTCTGGTGAAGACGCCTCCACATATCACTTCGTAGCAATCAACTATTAGTTAGGAAAAAATATGATCACTAAGAACAGGATAAATAATATGATTATAAAAATTAAAAAACTCCATCCAGATGCTGTAATTCCTAGTTACGCAAAGAGTGGCGATGCCGCTTTGGATCTTCATGCCGTCGAGCGTGGAAAGGCAGACAAATACGGTAACATGGTATATAAGACTGGCTTGGCAATGCAAATCCCTGATGGGCACGTTGGCCTAATATATCCGAGATCCTCAATATCAAAGACAAAACAGATGTTAAGGAACCATGTCGGTGTCATTGACTCTGGTTATCGTGGCGAGATTATTCTAAAGTTTGGGTGGTTTTCACAAGCGGCAACACCAGATAGCACTGTATATGATGTTGGTGATCGAGTTGCTCAACTTATGATAGTTCCTCATCCTAAAGTTGAATTTATAGAAGTTGATGAACTGACCGATACAGATCGAGGCGAAGGCGGATTTGGGAGCACAGGTCAATGAATCGCAAAGAACGCAGAGCAAGAGATCGAAAAATAAAAAAGTCAAAGAAGCAAAAGACCGAGCTTGAACAAAAGCTCGGACTCTTTGACCTCTTACCAGAAGAGTGTATGGTCTGCATGAAGCCGTTCGACAAAAGCGACAAACAACAGGTCCAGTCTTGGAATGTCGTTGTACGTGAGAAGGAAAAGATAGTCAGGGTTTATTGCCCTACTTGCTGGGGGAAGGCCAAGCAGTTAATAGATGAGATGAATTTGGAAGATTAACTCTTTGCTTTTCTATTACCTAAAACTAAGTATTGTAGAGTTGTATTGTACTGTGTGGGGGCTTTCTTATGAGTGATTCTGATAACAAGAAAAAGGTTGTTTTTAGCGACACTGACGTTAGACATGCACAATTAAAGGTTAGATTGCAGTATGATGGCATATCACAGGCAGAATTCTTCAGATCTTTTATTACAGGTTATTTGGAAAAAGACAAGAGTATTATGGACTTTATTAACAGATATAAGGAGAATAATATAAAAATGAGCAAACGCAACATTAAATATATCATAAGAGACAATGAACAGGCTGAAGATTTGTTGGCTAAGTTTGGAATTGAAGATGAAGAACTTGAAGATATATTTGATATTATAGCAAAATCGAACCCAGAAATATAATTTTTAGCGTTTTTGGGTTTTGGTGTCTATTTATTATGAAAACATTTTAAGGAGATTTTAGATGTCAAAGAAAGGACTATTAAATGAGGCAACCGTTCGTCGCTTTATGGGGCTTGCCGGAATGGAATCAAAACTAGTTTCTAATGCATTAAAGGAAATGTATGACAAACGTGATGATGAAAAGAAAATGGAAGAAAATATGTATGCTGAAGAAGAACCAGCAGCAGACGAAGAACTTCCACCAGCAGACGGCCCAGTAGATGACGCCGAAATGGGTATGGAACCCGAGATGGACGCTGCCGCAGAGCCAGTAGGCGATGAAGCAGAAGTTGAACTCAGTCCAGAAGATATTGGAAAACTTAAAGCATTGAAAGACGCTGCAATGGCTGCGGCTGATGTAGTTGATATGTTAGACGATGCTGCCGGCGAAGAAGTGGCTGAGCCTGCCGGGGAAGAAGCGCCTGAACTTGATGCTGCTGACGATGAAGCCGATGCTGCACCTGTTGATGCACCTGCCGATACCCCAGAAGAGGACGAGGAGGTGATGGAAGCCCTCTCTGGAATTAACCTCGAACTTAATGAGGACGAACTAGTGCAGGAAGTTGCTAAGCGTGTTGCTAAAAGACTTCTCCGTGCCAAGAAAGCCCAAGCGCAACTTGATGAAGCTCTTGGTCGCAAACGCCGTACTAAGTAATAATAGCTTCATTACTTATTTAACTGGGGGACGGAGGTAACAATCCGTCCTCTTTTATTTTGGAGAGATAATGGATTTTACTTCACTGATGGCTGGTTTCTGTTTTGGGATCGCATTCCACATTACCCTAAATCATCTCATTAATGCTGGATACTGCGTAATAATGATTAAGTCTGCAATAAAAGACTGCGTGGTACTCATGGCAAAGAACTTACAAAATGTTTATGAAATGAAATACTTGAAGGAAGAAGCCATGAGGCTGGCGGGGAGAGATGAAAAATACATTGAGTGGCAAAGAAAGGTAGATGAAAGAGAGATAGACTCGCTGAAAAGGACGTGCATTAGGAATTTTATTAACACTGTGCCGCCAAAATATAATTACTTAATAACATTCCATGACTGGAACACAGCAATGGAATATATCGACAAAACTGTCAAGGAGGCAAAATGATTAAAATTACAGACAAGGTAGAAAAGAAAGGTGAAGAAGGGACAACGGGAGCAAACGAACTCGCAGAGATGATAATGGGCTCTCAAAAGGAAATTAGAACCATTGCCCTTTTTGGCGATGTTGATGAGGATAAGGCTGGTGATATATCAATGGGCCTACTAATGCTCACAGACTTCAAAGAGTCAGAGCCACCATATGATCCGATTACATTCTATATTTCCTCTTATGGAGGATCCGCAGATGAAATGTTCTCTATTTACGATATGATGACGATTACCAAAGCTAAATGTGAAATTCACACTATTGGTCTGGGCAAAATCATGTCAGCGGCTACCCTACTACTGGCGTCAGGTACGAAAGGTAAGAGAAAAATAGGACGCCATTGTAGAGTTATGATTCATGCTGTTGCTGCTGGTTCTGCTGGTGAGTTGCATGATATCGAGAATGAGGTTAAGACGATTAAGCATATTCAAGAACTATATATTAAGGCATTATCAAAAGAAACCAATATGACATCACGAACAATCCAGAAGCTTCTTGATAGAAAGGTAAATGTTTATCTAACAGCCGAGGAAGCAGTTGAGTACGGTATCGCTGATGAAATAATTGGCTAAGAGGTACAATACATGATAGATAAGATATTTTACAATGAAGCGTCTGCTGAAAAACTTGGTTGGGCGCCTGAATGGTTCGGAGCTTACGAGTTCGATGAAGATCTCGTAAAGAAAATCAAGAACTTCCAACGAAACCACAGCCTTAAGGCAGATGGGCTTTGCGGCCCGGCAACGTTTAGAAGAATCTGGGCTGTGCGTGAGGCACAGCTTGAGGAGTATGAGCACCAAGAAGTTAGAAAGGGATCAAGCAACCACATCATTTACAATAATGAGTACTATCCCATCGAATGGGATAAGGTTGTGCTCCCTTTCAATGCTGGTGGCTTGAAGCTAACCAAAGGTTATAAGAAAGTTACAAGGCAACGTAAGCCAAAGTACTTCGTTTCCCACTGGGACGTTTGTTTGAACTCAAAGTCATGCCATAGGGTGCTCGAAAGACGAGGTTTAAGCGTGCATTTCGCCATTGACAATGATGGAACCATATTCCAGTTTCTCGACATGAACCACATAGCTTACCATGCTGGTGGGAAATACAACAGCCCTTCGGTTGGAGTCGAGCTAAGTAACGCCTATTACCCAAAGTACCAAAGTTGGTATAAGAAGCATGGATTTGGCGAACGCCCTTTGGTTGAAGACGCTCATGTTCACGGCCGCAGTATGAAACCATTTATGGACTTCTACCCTGCACAGGTGGATGCCCTCAAGGCGCTTATGAAGGCCGTTCATGGGGCAATGCCGTGGATTCCTCTTGAATGTCCTTTGGATGAAGATGGGGAAACAAGCTACACAGTTGACAAAGAAGCCAGCAGAAACAAATTCTCAGGGTTCGTGTCGCATTACCATCTGACTAACCGGAAGATAGACTGTGCAAACCTCGACCTCAAGGCTCTTTTGGAGGATATTAAGAATGAAACTGACTAATGAAGTACTTGAGAAGATGATCTTGGAAGAGATGGAGAGGCTTGATGAAGACTTTCCATTTGATGCAAGCAAATTGGGCATATTTGGTGGAAACAAGAATAAAACAGGTGAGACCGACGCAGAATTAAAGAAGCGAATTGCGGCACTCGCAAAGCTAGACCAGAATGCTGCCGATATCACTATTGATGACATGCGGATAGGGGCGACAAAGCCCACAGGCAGCGACGAGCATGATGCAGTATTAAACGTGAAAGTTGGCGGAAAGAACAGAGTGGTCAGAAATATTGCCACACAGGCTTTAGCAGGCAAATTACCTGCTTCGACTGGTATTGGCGGAGAGAAACTCGGAACAGGCCAAGACCAACAGGCCGCTGAAGTCGAACCGTCAGCCGGGGAATCAATTCCCACTATGGATATGGACTATTCTGCTGTAGATTTGAAATCAGACCTTCAAGCGAAAAAATTAGAAACCAAAGGCAAGCTCGACCAAGCTGTGGTTGATGCTCTGAAGACTTTCTTTAGCATAGACCCAAAGAAACTTGGCTCCAACATGGCCGCAGACACCCTTGGTGGTAGATTTGACCTGCTTTCTAAATTTGCGACCCTTGTTAAGGCTGATGACACTAATACATTAAAAAAACTTGAACCAGAAGAATTAATGGCAGCCGCTGTTGCCTTTAAGGCATTGGCCTCCGTCTTTATTCAATTTCAAGGCGCCTCTGCTGGTACGGTTTTTGAAACGCTCATTGCATTAATAACTGGTGGTGGTATATTTGGTGGGGAAAGTGGCGCAATTGATAATATTGCTGGTAAAAATGGCGATGTATACACCAGCGCAAAACAATACGCAGATAAGCACCATACTGCTCAAGCAACGGGAACACTCCTAAAGGATGGCGGCAAAGGCTTAATTGCCCATTGTCAGCAAGCATATATAAACGGAAAGAAGGTGTGGTATATATCGGCCAAAAAGATGGAAAGAGAGCTTGAAATTATATTTGGAGGAATTAGCGTAGATAATCCTGATAATCCCACACATTTTTTATTTTTTAAGCCCGATGGAACCGAATCTGGTAGTAAGATGAAGGTAAAGAAAGGTGTATCTTCTGCTAAAAACAATTTTACAAAATTTATCGAAGCAGCAGCCAAAGGGCAAGAAATGCGTATCCCATTTGTTGATGCAAACGAAGCCAGAAAAGTTGCCAATGTTGATAAGATGATTGCCGATGCTCTTGGTAAGCTCAACAAAGCATTCCTCACCGCTGCTATGGAATCAAGCAAAGAAGTAGACTTGCTAACAAAACAGAACTTGAGCTATACAACAGAGAAAGATAAAACGCCAAGTGCCAATAAAGCTGCTGAAATTGGCAAAACATACACCAGACTTAAGAATGCTTTCAACACAATGTTCGGGCAGAAGCATCAAGCCCAGATCTCAGAGCATAAAAACGAAAAATTAACCGAAGAATTACTTGACAAACTCATAAAAGCGGTTATATTATAATATACACACATACTTTTCTGGAGGAAAGATGACAAAACACTATCTTGATAATCAAGAACTTAGTGCAAAGATTCTCAATGGCATCAACAAACTCGCAGACAATGTAGCAACGACTCTTGGACCAAAGGGTCGTAATGTTATATTGTTTCACCGTAAGCAAGGCGTTCCCGTTATTACCAAAGATGGTGTAACGGTTGCTAAGTTTGTGGAGTTTGAAGATCACTTCGAGAATGTCGGGGCGCAAATCGTCAAACAAGCAGCGGAACAATCCGCATCAAAAGCAGGCGATGGAACAACCACCGCCACAGTATTAACCAGAGCAATCCTAAGACAGTCACAAAAATATCTATCTGCTGGTGTATCCCCCATAGAAATTAAACGTGGCATGGATAAAGCAGCCACAACCATTGTCGAAAGGTTGAAAGAGATGGCGACCCCCATACGTTCGGAAGAAGACATCCGACACGTAGCCACAATCTCAGCCAACAACGACAAAGCTATTGGTACTTTAATTTCAACAGCAGTCGATCAGGCCGGTAAAGATGGCTCGGTACTTGTAGAAGAAGCCCGCTCGATTAATACATCCCTCGATCTTATCGAAGGCTTCCGATTTGATTCCGGTTATCTTTCCTCCACCTTTATTAACAACGAGCGTAATGGAACGGTTGAGTATGAAAATCCTCTCATCATGGTTACAGATGAAAAGATCGAAACCATTGAACAGATACTACCCACCCTCGAACTGGCATCCCGTGACAACTCTCCTTTGGTTATCGTGGCAGATATGGAAGGTCAAGCCCTTGCCGCTGTCATTGCCAATGCTGTTCGTGGAACCATGAAGGTTGTTGCTGTCAAGCCACCGAGATATGGAGAGGAAAGAAGAAATATATTAAAAGATATCTGCTCCTCTACTGGTGCTACGTTTATCACACGGGAGAAGGGCCATAACCTCAGAGCAATGAACATGACCATGTTTGGTCATTCCAAATCTATTTCAATGAACAAGGGCTGGACAACGATTGTCGGAGGTAGAGGTAGTGAAGAGAACATTGAGACAAAGATTGAGGCACTTAAAGCAGAAATCCAGCAAACCGATGACATCAAGGCTTGTGAACGCATACAAGAACGCATCACTCGTCTTGCTTCTGGTGTTGCTGTTATACGTGTGGGTGCTGCAACTGAAGTGGAAATGTTGGAAAAGAAACATCGAATCGACGATGCTCTGGAAGCTGTGCGATCTGCTCAAGAAGAAGGAATCGTAGCTGGAGGTGGTACTGCCCTCCTGCGTGCTACACAGGGTCTGAGCATAACGACAGATTCACAAGAACAAGCCATAGGAGTAAAAATAATATTTGAAGCAGTAGAAGAACCACTGCGACAAATGGCCAAAAACGCTGGAAAATCACCTGATATCGTTGTAGATATGGTAAGACACCAAGATAACAACTGGGGCTATAATTTCCTTACTGACGAGCCTGTAAATATGCTTGAGACTGGTATTATTGATCCCGTTAAAGTTACTCGTTGTGCCTTGCAAAATGCAATATCAGTAGCCAGCACACTGATAACCACCAGTCATGCAATTGTCTCATGACATAACTAATTACCACTGGAGGGTATTATTATGTCAAATGAGAGAAACCATCTACAAGATATATCGACTGCGATTTTAGAGATTAAGAATGATATTGAAAGGATTGCCGAGAAGCAAGACGAAATGATACTTGATGTTAAGGAAGTAAAGAAAGCTATCTATAGTCCTGATTCCGGCCTCTATGCGAGACTTAGAGCCTTAGAACAATGGAAAGAAGCTCAATCAAAAATCCAGTGGGGAATTATAATGACGGTCGTTGGTCTGGTGACCACAACACTATATAAATTAATAATGGAAACTTAATTGGAGGTATTATGAAAGCAAAAATGTTTCGTTCTGTTGACATCAACGAGGTCCCAGCAGAGCTTCAAAAACAGTTGCGTGAAGTGACTGAAACCATAAGTAAAGCATGTGCATCTAACACTACTACTACACATGTGATGAATTTAGATATGAGTAACGCTGCTAATATTGACTGCGTTATGGAATCAATTAACAATACAAGGCTGCTGCTGTCAGAAATTGACAAAGATCTTAGCGAGGTTGCGAGTGCAATAACAGCATTTCGAGACTATGTTGTAAAAGAAGCACAAAAGCGTGAGCATGAGAAAATGCTTGAACAAGCTATGGCCAACAGGGAGCGAGAGCAATCTGCCCCAGTACCAGTAAGCGATGATGACGAATTAGCAGGACCCGATGTTATAGATGAGAGCCCGGTTTCAAGAGATTTTATGAAGAAGCTGGCAGAGATGAGCAATGCTGACAAAGGGTGATTTAGTTAGAATACCACAAAATACCTATGCTACGAATTTGGGCGGTAATACTTGTGCGCTTCGCATTACTCGCAAACCGCAGTATGGGATTATTTTGGAGGTTAGAGAAGGTAAATGTACTGTGCTGTTCGATAACGCACAGTGGGAGATAAGGTCAAAAGACTTACAGTTGCACGGAGGAACCAGTGTTTATAAAGCTTCATAGAATAAATTACCATCATGGGAAATACTATTTATCTGAGATTGTCGTCAATGTATCACACGTAACATACTTGATGGAAAATAGAAATTATCGCACTGCTCTACTGGAGGGGCGCATAGACATAGGTCTGGATAACAATGCCGTATTTACAGATATTGTTATTAATAAGAATGGGATAAGTGACACCATAACGGTGGTAGGGGATATGGGACTCATCGAGTCAAAAATCGGCAAATCGACAAAAACATTACTGAGAGACTGATATGAATGAATATTATAAAATAATTGCATGGTCTGACTGTCCATTCTGCGTCAAGGCTAAGGACTTACTTGTAAAAAACAATAAGCAGTTTATGTTTTGTTGCATAGACGAATCAACAGAGCTTCATTCTTATATAAGAGAAAAACACCAATGGCACACTGTACCGTTGATAGTGAGAGTATGGAACACATCACCTGTTGCTGGGGACTATCAATGGGAAGAAGAGTTTATCGGTGGATATTCAGACTTACTACAGTTATTTAGCACATAGGAGAATGATATGCTCAAATCTTTCAACCCTATTAAATCGTACGAGACAAACGAAATCCATAATGTCTTGTCCAATCTTATACAACAGACAGACAAGAAGTTCGTAATTTACAATGATAATATTGGATACTACTTCTCCCCCCTGAGATCGCATAAGGTTACATTGTGGCTCGATGATCCAAAGCACTATAACCTTTTTATACTGCTGCAAGACGACGTTTACATGACCAAAATGGTCTTCAAAGAATTGTTAAAGGGCTTCCACTGGGACCTAATTGAGCACTTTGAAGAAAGAGCCGTTACTGAAACCAATCCGATTGTCACTTCGTTTATTTTATTTTGTTTGCACAATTTGTCGGAGTGTAACGATGGGACGTTCTCTATGTATAGTAAGGAAAGAGTGTCTGTCCTAAAGAATAACATAGACAACATTGATTCATTTTACATTAAAGATAATGAAATCACAATGAGTAATGACGACAAGTCCAATTTCGTTGTTTCTATTGATAAGGACTTTGAGTGGAATGAAGGATTAATCATTACCAAATCAAAGCGTGTGGATCTGGAATTGATTACGAGGGTGGGTAACAAAAATATTTATTACGTTCCGAAAAGATATTAGTGTGTTTCTCCCATAGTTACTTATGGGGGGAATGTTTATGTTATTATTTTTATTTAGCTGTCTTTTGTCTGGGGAACCGGAAGTGCCAAGCACATATTCAGCCGAGTGGGTGGAGGTTGGTTTCAAGAAGCCACCATCAAAGATTATTGATTCATCTGTTAAAATTGCTATGTTTAGCAATGGGAAAGAGATTGGGCATGGCTCTGGTAACTATTTTGCACACGCTGGTAGGGACTTTATCTTAACAGCAGCACATGTTGTCAACAGCAAAGTGACCATGAAACTGACCGATGGCAAAAAGCTGGTAGATATGAGGGTAATTTATATTGATTTTATCAACGATATTGCGATCATAGTACCAGAGGAACCATTGGAGACTATAGTTCCGATGCACTGGGTCCTGAATAAATCCAAAGATTTATCTGGTAACAAGGTTTATCACTCCGGCTTTCCTTCTCATTATGGCAAACTCTTAATCAAAGGCATGGTATCAGCCGACAATGGCGACGGTATCATACTTCAATCTTTCGCACTACCCGGCTCGTCCGGATCCGTTGTTTTTGATAAACATGGTAGGGTGATTGGGGTGCTATCTGCTGTAGGTCTGCATATGAGTCAATTCTCCCCTTATCCAAGTATTCAAGAAGATGTAGTATTTATATCGAGTGTTCAACACTTGAATACAAAAAAGATAATGGAGGTGCTTAAATGTGGAGAATAGCGGTTTTACAAAATGGCCTGCTGGTACTCTGGTAGAGGACATGGGTAAGGTTGGAATTATATCAAAAGTTTTACCATACGGTGCAATGAATACCGATGTCGGTGCAATAAAGTGGAGAAAAAATTACGAGATAACGTATGTCGATGGTGATATACAAATAATAGCGGAAACAACTTTCGCCAAATTAGTATTAAGAGGCGATATTATAATCATTAAAGCAAATTAGATGGAGATCCTATGAGTATCGAAAAAACACCTTTTGAAATAGCAGAAGACAATATTAGAAAATTCACAGAGAACGCAGAGCTTCTACTGAACCTGTCAGATTTAACAAAGTTACTTGAAGAAACAAAACACCTGAGCGAGGAAGAGCAGGAAGGAGTACACTCAATCATTAATATGGCAGTAAAGAACCTATCAGAGTACCTTATTAAGAAGGGCGGGAGATGGAACTGAGTAAGGGTGATTTGGTTTCACACCGCCTTAATGATAAGATTGGGTATGGCATAGTTTTATCCAGAACGGTAATGGGCTATGGCACTCTGGTTTGTTCTGTCCAGTGGATTACCACTGGATACGTGCACACAATTGACACAACTTTTTTGAGAAAGATAAATTAGGTCAAAAAATGTCCTTTACAAATTTTCTCAACGGGTTAGATTAGGAATACAACATGAAGAAAGGAGATTTGGTAATCCACTCAGATACAGAAACTTTCCCTGACTATGATAACTTATTTGGAATAGTTGTCGATAATAGTTGGAAAGACGATTGGAGGGTCTGTTCAGTATTATGGGCTGGACGTAGCCTACTATCTATTCATTATAAACACGAACTCAAAATTGTTACTAACGAAGGAATTGAATATGGCGAATTTATTTTGGCGGGGCGACAAGCTCCCAAAAGAACAAGCAATTGAATTGCTAATGGCAGACACAGCGGATTGCACAGACAACCGCTACTATGTCAGACATGCAAGCGATGGCACTGGATCTCATCTTTGCATCTATGTCGAAACTGTGCACACTAAAGATACAACTAAATTTGTATGGAAAAAGGAGCCACCTTATAAATTTAAGGGCTGGAGAGTAATTAGGATCTTTGTTCCCATTGGTTATATTGATGGGATTTTATTAGCTAAGGAGAAAGACAATGATTAAGCCGTTCAAGATTAAGAAGAAACACCTACAAGAATACCCAGAGTTGGGTAGCGATGATGTTGGATTGTATGCTTTGAGAGTCAAGGAAGACCAAGACTTAATGGTATACGAAAACAAATCAATCGCAGACAAGGCATTTCAATATTTCAGTAACTTTAAGTAATATTATTTTCGGAGGTAAAATGAAACAAAAGTTTGAAGCAATAAGAGAAGCAATCACATTCATCAAAAACAATTGGATTGACAAAAGTGACTCCTACTGGGAGGGTGCGCCCCATGAATTTGTTGGCGCAACATTATTTGGCGGTGTAACAAAAACAGATATTAAGCAAATAATAAAAGCGATAAACTCTGGTGAGCCTATTGAAGTCGATAGTCTTTCCGGTGAGATAGCTAAGAATCGCCTCGTTAAGGTTCGGGTGATGAAATGAGAGGCTATAATTGGGGCAATGGTACGGTTAGATGTGGGTTTTGTGGCAATCATGGCCACAATATAACAAGCTGCACGGAAGTTGATAGAGTGGCTAAAAATACTCTGAAAAAGATAGAAACCAACCCTGAGTACACGCCCGATTGGAAGGAGGGCAAGTCGTTGAGAGAACTAAAAAAAAGAGAAGAGCGCAGAGCGAAACAAAGAACCACAGTAAGGAAAAAGCCAACCTGTTCTTTTTGCGGCAGTAGGCATCACAAGCGGAATAAGTGTGATGAACTAAAAAAGTTTAAGAAGAGAGTGTCGATAGCAAATAAGAATTGGCGTACTTCTTTTGTTAAGCATATGGGTGATAGTGGCTATGGTATAGGCTCTTTAGTGTCATTACCGATTGCCATGATAGACTACTGGGCTGGGCAGGGGGATACCACCGCTATTGTTGTTGGATACAACAGCGCAAAGTTAAATATGTTTTGCCTATTGATGGGGAATGGTGGCGAGTACTACTCAGAGCCAAGCATCGAGATGTTATGTGATGGTAAAGTTATAAATTGCCAGATCAATCGCTTATTTGGCGATCTCAATGAGGGCATTGTAGGTACAAGGTATTCATGGAATCACTACACCGTTAAAAGCATTGCTGCCTCCACGACAGACCTACCAGAGGAATTTTATACCATAGAGGGCGATGAGGCTTTGGAATGGTTCTTTAGCAAGATCTCAATGAAGCAAAAAATCTGGTTCCATATTGATAAACTTGTAAGAAGGTGGCTTAGATGATATGAAAGTAGGAGATCTCGTAACACTATCAAGGTATGGCCAAGCTCGCAAAATAAACAATAATTGTAAGACTGGCTATGGTATCATATTGAGAATAATACCGGACGATATTGTTGAGCGAGACTCCCTTAACTACCCCATATGGGTACAATGGTTCGAGTGCGGGCACATATTCGAGTTCTATTTTAGTCGACGAGAACTGAAGCTATATAACCCGGACAAAAAATGACCTTTACAAATTAAACGAGAAGGTTATATTATAAACATCACAAAGTCTGGAGGTAATCATGGCTTACTTAAAACCACAACAAACTGTATTCTTTGCACAAGGAAACATAACCGCAATCGTCGAGAAGGTTGCTTTTCGTAAATACTTATCCAAGCCAAGACTGGATAAGAAAACTGGTAAAAAGAAGCGTCGATGGAAGTCTATGCCATACGCAATTTGCAAAGTTTTATTAAGTGATGATACTAAGGTACTGCCCGAAAGCAATTTCCTTATAGCTGGCTATCGCCTGAAAGAAAAATTCTTACATGGTAATATGGTACTGGTGATGGACAACGAATACGTCGCAGACTACGAAAGAGAGTACGGTAACCAATGGGTATCTGAGATGATCAGAAAGGAAAATGAAAGAGAAGCGGAGCGAATAGCAAAGGCAAAGCAATATGGGGAGGCCGCAAATGCAGAATAGTAGAAGACGTAAGCGTGAATATCTGTATGCTGCTTTGGTAGTTCTCGGGTATTCAACTATAATATATGGGAGTTTTATACGTCGCTGTGTGCGTGGAGGTAAATATGAAGAAGGGCGATTTAGTTAAAGAGATAAAGACAGATAACTTTTATCTTGTTGTTTCAATATCAAGGCTATCAAATAGGTCTTGGGTCTTTGTAGAACCACTCTGTGAAGGTTTGAGGAAGTGGGGAAGGGCTAAGCATTTTGAGAAGGTGATTCGTGTATAACGTTGGTGACTTGGTAATTTGTGAGGGTGATGACGAAATCTACCTGTTTCTTGGTGAAGGCGGTTGGTCCGGCTGGGGCGAGTTTATTAGAATGAGAGATGGCCATACATGCCAAATGGCAAAAATAACGTGCAGCAAGTGGTGTTGATATGGATGTTGGTGACTTAGTATATGTAAGAAGTAAATACAAATTTATGATAGCCTATCCCCTACCAGCGATCATTATACGAATTGAGCACGGGAGATACAGAGTAGTATTTTCTGATGGACAGATTCATTTGCTACATCCCTCCCATTTAGTCAAAACGGACAAAAAATGACCTTTACAAATTGAATGAGTAGGTTATATTATAAACATCAACAACGACAAGGGAGAACAAAATGAAAGTTGGAAGTTTAGTAACAAATTACAAGCTAACTGGTGTTATAGTGACCAAGAAGCCGATAGTCCGTGACATTATCAACTGGGAAGTCGTCTGGACAGATGGAACATCTGGCTGGTATACTACCGACAGAATTGTGGTGGTATCATGCAAATAGGTGACTTAGTAAAATACCGCTTCACCGAAAAGTTGGGTATCATAGTAAAGAGTAAGCAATATACCATTAGGCCGCTAACTTTGCTCTATATAGAGTGGGTTAATGATGAAGACAATGGGTGGATAAGTGCGATGAATCTGGAGGTGATAGCATGAAAGCAGGCGATTTATGTAAAGTAATCAGTAAAAATACCCATACCCAGTGCCAGTACGGGCAGTATGTCATTATATTGAAGCCACTTAATCCACTCAAAATGGAAATGTTCGCACCGAAGTGGTTTGAAACAATAAACCAGACTACGGGCAAATGGCATCACCACCACAAAGACGACTTGGAGGTGATTAGTGAAGAACGGTAAATTTAAGGTCGGAGACTTAGTTAAGAACGAACACGATGGTATCGGAATTATTACAGGGGTGTATTATCTAAACTGGAGCTACCTTTGGGTTAGATTTATCAGTGACAAGGAATCCACAGTACATGAGAACTTTTTGGAGGTAGTATGCAAATAGGCGATTTAGTGTATAAGCTTGACAAGTGGACAAGGATCAATAGCTGGATGGAAGACACTGAACTTGACCGTTCGGACAAATCCAAACTCGGTATTGTTGTCGAGATGCCCACCGAAAAGTTTTGTAGGGTTCTGTGGCCAAACGGAAAAGACGAGTGGATTCCGACAGAGGCTCTAAAGCGGACATAAAGTGTCCTTGACACCTACTCCCCTACAGACTACATTATAAACATCACAAAGAAGCATCGGAGGAAACATGTTGGTTGATATTAACAAAATTATAGCGTATGAAAATGACGAGATGGATCCAGATGAGGTCATAGAATTCTTTCAAGAGTTGATTGACACTGGCCACGCTTGGAGGTTGCAAGGCCACTATGGCAGAACAGCACTCAGACTGATAGAGTGTGGCATTTGCAAGGAAGCACCATGCAAGTAGAAACCCTATTTTTCATTGCCAAGCTTTTGTTTTGGGGCTTCATATTGGTGGGGGCAAACTGGCCTGCAACGGACACATACACCGAACCTTCCGTTGGTATTCGCATAAAGGTAGGAGATTTAGTAAGATCGTTGTACACAGAACCACGCCTTTGGGGCGTAGTGGTTGAATTCGACGGTGGTAGGACAATTAGGGTGCTGCTGGATGATGGAAGGTTGGTAAAATGCACCAGTAACCAAGTGGAGGTTGTATCATGAAAGTAGGAGATTTGATAACCCATAGCCCTACTGGGGCCGTAGGCATTATAATTGAAGAGAGACTGGGAAGTGTCTGTGTTGTCTGGTGCTCTGATCCTGTGGATAACTGCGAAGGTGAGGAGGAATGGATAGCGAAAGTGTTCATCGAAGAATATGCGGACAAAAAATGACCTTTACAAATTCAATGAGTAGGTTATATTATAAGCATCAACAACGGAGAACAGCATGATTGACATTACTTATAAAAAATTAAAAGAACACCGTGATAGGGCATGGGACATGGGAAACAAGAAATACATGGATGTCCTCACTGACTTTATGGACTATCATGAAAAGAATGGCCGCCTTACCGAAGGTCAAATCAATTATGCACAAAGCATCTTTCGAGCTACCAGCGAGCAAGCCCTTGAGGATATGAGGTGCTACGAAAACAAACTAAAGACCGACAAAGAGTATCGTGAGAAGGTAAGAGTAGTAGCAGAGTATTATAAACGAACCCACTATCACACGGGCACGGCAACCAAAGTGTTGCAATACTTAGAAGGCAAATTGGACAAAGCCCCGTCCTTTACTATGGTGGAAGGTATGTTAAGGAACGACTACGCAAAAAATGTGTGGATAAGTCACAAAGCAGAGCCTAAGTTTCAAGCTGGTGATTTGGTAAAACTCCGAGCCAGTGCGGATGTTAGCCGCAGGATAGCACAAATTGACTCATGGATGGTTATTACTATTGGAGCCAAGCCTATTGATACTTCGCATGTATACAACGAAAAGACTGGTGGAACCAAGAGGTATGACTTGCTGGAAGTGGGCGGGACTAACGTCATAACGGTGATGGAGAAACACTTAAAGAAGCACAGAGTGCCAAAAACCAAAAAGCGGACATAATTTGTCCTTGCCAACTACTCCCCTATAGGCTATATTACTAACATCACAAAGGAGAAAACAATGAAAATCGGAGACTTAGCAATAACACATAGAGGAAACCACTGCATCATAGTCGGGCTTCATGAAAGTAGCTACGGTGCTTGCGAGTGGTATAACATAGTCTTTTGCGGCTCGGGAAATCTGCGCACTGGGTTTCCAGCGGAATGGTTAAGGAAGGTAGTATGAAAGTGGGCGACTTAGTAAAACTAAACAATATTGGCGGTGGCCTGTTGGCCAATCTGCGGGGGATCATCTTGGATATTTTTATTTCCGTAGAGGGATACAAGGTGGCTTTGGTTACATGGACAGATGGTGACGATACAAAAGAGTGGCCACAAGACTTGGAGGTAGTATGAAAGTAGGCGATTTAGTAAAATACAGAAGCTGCGGTGCTTTTGGAGTTATTACAAAGATTCGGGAAGGCAGATTCAACACAACGTCTTACACCATGTATCAAGTGCTTTGGGCAGATGGTCACATTAGCGATGTTCTCCCGAAAAGATTGGAGGTAGTATGAAAGTAGGTGATTTGGTAACGATAAACGGATTCTATAAAGGCGATGCAGTTGGAATAATCGTTCGATGTATTCCCGGATGGGATAAGGCGAAGGTCGTGCTTTGGGCAGATGGTACTCAATGCCGTTACTCCGAGAAAGCTTTGAAGGTGGTAAAATGAAAGTTGGCGATTTAGTTTATGATTATGAAGTGGGATGTCACGCAATCATTGTAAAGGTCATAGATGCGAAGCCTGTGTTATATAAGTTATTTTACGATGATGGGGACACAGGCTATGGCAACGAATCACACATGGCTTTAGTATAAAATACAAAACGGACAGAATTTGTCCTCGACAAACTAAACTATCAGGTTATATTACCATTACACTTCAACAACGGAGAACAACATGAAGTTATATGAAGATAGCAAAAACGATTACCGTAGTAAAAACCGCTGCGGCTACTGCCGTGAGGCTGGGCATAACCGCACAGAGTGCCCACATGTCGCTAAAGACTGGGATTCTTGGAAGTACTTCAAAGTGCCCGAAAGAAAACAGAACTGGTATCGCTCCCGATCCGAACCTAAGTATTGGGGTGAATGGTATGAAGATTGTCGAAAGACAATGATTATGCAGAGAGACAAAGCATTAAAAGCTTCTACTCCTGTGGTGCGGTCTGCCCCCAAGTGCGGGTTCTGTGGAGGCAAAGATCATACTCGTCGCAACTGTCCCCAGATGGATGCTTTTATCGAGCTATGCAAAAAAGCCAATCACAACTATCGTAAGCACTTCTACAACGTCTTTGTGAAGACCTATGGTATCGACGTTGGCGCAGCGGTCCAGATTGAGCATAGGGCTGGCTGGACTACAGATACAGATGAAACTTACTTTGGCTTAATTACAAAGATTAATCTTGACAAAGTAAATGTCTTTACTGCTTATGATTATGGCTGGACTCTCAACGAAAACTACGGACAGGATCTTGAGGTATGGGCTCTTGTTGATGGTGAAGAGAGGCGTATCAACATGACGACTTTTTGCAAAAAGAACGAACAACTCAACGCAGTTGTAAAGCGATCCTCATGTCATTGGAGTAAGCTTTATCTTGAAAAGGTTATTGGTCACTCCAAAACTCCACTACCAGATGATTGGGTTGAGTCTTATGATGACGCTTGGGAATTCCTTGCCAAAAAGCGGACATATAAGAGACTGAAGGAAGATCGCATCGTAGATCACATCCAGAAATGGGCCATCCTTGAGTAAGAGGACATAATTTGTCCTCGACAACTACTCCCCTACATGCTATATTATATACATCACAAAGGAGAACAATATGAAAGTTGGCGATTTAGTAAAATACAAATGCACATTTTCGAGATATTCTGGGCAGGTAGGCATCATCATCGAGGTGTCAGGTGAGAATGTCTTGGTTGAGTGGCCTGACAACGATAACGAGAGAGGGGTGTGGTATCCACATTGGCATCTATGGAGCGCATAATGAAGATTGGAGATTTAGTAAAGACTTGTGAGGGTGACTATGGCATTGTATCAGGTTTCTGGAATAGTGATGTGGATGGAACATTATATGTTGAAGTTTATTTGAATAAC
>Ga0209232_1000107_pt1 | contig 51192 bp, 56 predicted proteins | sample ETNvirenome_2_60_FD_184066 | JGI IMG/M metagenome (GOLD analysis project Ga0209232, IMG submission 184066) | Marine viral communities from the Pacific Ocean - ETNP_2_60 (SPAdes) (version 2) | ecosystem: Environmental > Aquatic > Marine > Oceanic | place: Pacific Ocean | collected 2013-06-22 | reverse complement strand
GTTAATGCGGCTAAGTTAAGGCTTGAAATCGAACCCTGCTTCTAGGAGGAGCCTATGGCGGACAACGTAGGCGGCGTTTTGATGGGCGCTGGCAGCGGTGCCGCGACGGGCGCGGAAGTCGGTTCGATGTTTGGGGGCCAGGGTGAGCTCATTGGGGCAGCACTCGGAGCCTTAGGCGGCGGACTCTCGGCGCAAGAGCGGGCCGAAGCGGACAACCTGACAGGCATGTTCGCTCCTGAGCAGGCAAACCCCTGCCCCGAAGGCTACATTTTTGACCGAGAGCAGGGCCGCTGTGTCGCCACGAAGTCTACTCAGCAGAAGCTCGCTATGCTCAAGAGCATGCAGGGCACAAAGACTGGGCAACAGCTTGAGCAAAAAATCTCTGATGCCATTTTAGACGCACTCGGCAGAGGCGGGGATAAGGCCCCGGAGGTTGACGCTGCGGCGGAGAGTTCTTGATGGAAGAGATAACCGTCAGCGCGCAGGGCCATAGAGTCAAGACGTTGGCGCAGTTACTCAAGCATGCCAATGTAGACCGAAAACTTTGGCGCGTTACATCTTGGAAGTGCAACTCATGGGAGCAAAGCACGAAGGGCGGCGAGGACACCATTACTTTGTACCAAGTGAAGGCGTACCTTGAGCGCAAGATTGAGCCTGACCGCCAACCCGCATACCCTCCAAAGTGTATGCCTCGAATCGAACGTCCACCTCGACACGATGGTCTGAAGAAATGTCTATTCGTGCCTGACTTGCAGTTGGGTTTTGCGTGGCGCGATCGCTACACTTACCTCGACCCGATGCACGACCGTACCGCGATGGATGCTGTGGTCTCGATGGCGCGCTCGATGCAGCCCGAGGTGCTGGTTTTGTTAGGTGATATGTTAGATCTCGCTCCTTGGTCCACGCGCTTCCCCCGTAAGCCAGAGTACAGGCAGACGACTCAGCCCGCGATTGACGAGCTGCACTGGTGGTTGGCGGACTTGCGTAAGGCGTCCCCTTCGTCGAAAATCCTGTACTTGGCTGGCAATCATGAGGAGCGCATCGCCAAAGCAGCGGTTGAACTTCTGCCCGAAGCGACGGGTGTGGCCCCCGCGCTGGAGACAGACCCTGTGTTGAGTCTCAACCGACTGCTTCACTTGGACAAACTGGACATCGACTACGTCGGCCCCTATGGTGCGGACTGGTGGTTGTGGCCCGAGTCGAACTCTCCTGTCCGCGTGACGCACGGCACTAAGGTGCGCGCAGGCAGCGGTGCTACGGCGACAGCTATCTCTAAGACGGCGCGCTGGTCCGAGGTTTACGGGCACATCCACAAGGTTGAGTTTGTACAGAAGACCTTCCACGGACCCGATGGGCCTCGGCAGATTACTGCGTGTAGTCCTGGATGCCTAGTGCGCATCCCAGGTCCGACGCCAGGTGTTTCCTTAACTCCCGACTGGCAACAAGGCGTTGGAGTCGCTATACTTGACGAGAACACCAATGACGTTCATATGCAGGTACTTCCAATCACTAATGGCCGGATCGTTTGGAACGGTCGCGTCTTTGAGGGGCATGACCCCTATGAGCGCATCGCTTTTGAAACCGGATGGAAACAGTTTATCGGAGATAAAAATGCCTAAGCAAAAGAAGTTCAACATCTTCAAGCTCGTTGCTCGTATCCTCCGCGTTGGCCGGAAGATTACACTTGCTCTGTCGGACGATCAGAAGATCACCCCAGACGAGCGTGACGAAATCATCGCACTCTTGCTGTCAGAGGTTACTTCGTACCTCGACGAAATCATGGGGTGATGAATGTCCACAGCTAATAATCAAGTCAGCCACATTGACTTTAGGTTCTTGAAAGATACTGGCATGACTGGCGCTGTCGAGCGTGACAATGCCTTCGGGTCCGGAGGCAAGCTGTACAGCATTTTTATAGATAACTCTGCTGGCGGGGCAACGCCGGGGTACTTGAAGCTGTACGATACCGCCTTAGCGGTTACGGAAGGCACCACCGTTCCTGACTTTTGCTTTAAGGTTCCTAACTCGCGGCACCTTCTTCAGTTTCCAGAAGGCATCACTTTTTCAAACGGGCTTGGGTATACCATCAGCACAGGCAAGGGAACCACGGCAGGGTCTGCGATCTCTGCCGCAGCAAACCCCACCGTGTTCACATTTAAGTAAGCGAGATAGCAAATGGCCGCTGAAACAACTACACTATTTAACCCGCTCGGGACAAAGATTCTGAGGGATACCGCAGTAACCAACAGTGTTGTTACAGGGTATACCGGGGATACGACCATCTACGCCATTGAGTTTGACAACACCGCAAACTCGTCTGTGACATACTTGAAGATTTACGAGGCTACCTCGGTCACTCTGGGAACCACGCAGCCATCGTTTATCTTGAAGGCGGCAGCCTCCACGAAAGAATACTTTTCAATGCCAACAGGATTGGACCACGACACCGGCATCTCGTACATTGCCACCACCACAGCGATTAACAACGGCTCTGGCTCCACAACCCCGTCCGCGCCCTCCAATGCCTGTACGCTAAACGTGATGCACGCCCCTTAGCCGCGCAGCCTGACGGAGAAGTATTCGGCATCCCCAAGGATGTCGGCCTCCGTACCTGACCACTTCGAGGGCAGCGTGCTAGTTGCTGGCTCGATGTTTCTCCAGACCACGCCGTCCATATCCCGGTGCAGTGTAGCCTCAAGCACAAGCAGGTTCTGCCCGCGCTTCAGAGCCAAGAACGAGTGGCCTCGCTTCCACCGCTCGTCCCACTTTTGGTAGAGATACCAGCCGTTGCCGGTGCCCTTAGTCGTGATGCCCATATCTGTCGCCGTAGTCAGCGGACCCCACAGGTCTTCGCGACTCCACATCTGCCACTGCTTGTAGCGGGTGAAGTTCCAGTCGAGCTTCGGATATACTTGGGCGAGCAAGCCGTAGGTAAAAGACGAGCAGTCAATCTCTCGAGTCCCGGTGTCAATCAAGGTAGACGGAGCTCCGGGGATGCCAGGTGGGTAGTCCACCTTATGCCCGTAAGTGTAGCCCTCCCAGACAGGAAGGCATGCTAGGATTCTGTTGCGGAGACGAGGGTTGCCCACCTCCGAAGGATACAAGCCAACAAGACACTGGTCCATCATGCCCTCACTAAGTCCCACCCAAGGGACATAAAATCGTAGTCTTCGGGTAACACGGTAGTCTGCACAAACACACCCGCGCAGGGCACATTCCGCAAACAACGCATAACCCTGCCCAAAGTGATTGGGTCATACGCCCTGTCGGGCAGAATGAACAGAGCTCTAGGGCCTCCTAGGAGAGCGCCTGCGAGCGCGACGGCGAGCGCCACCGTCTCTACCCCTGACGGCACGACGACGCCGCCACCGATGCCAAGGCGGATGCGTCCGCCCGTCTCCGAGAACTCCGCCCTGCCAATCTGCTCGGGCAGGTAGCGGTTAATGCTGTCCTCCAGAGAATCGAACGCGCCCTTCACAAAGATGAGGGCCTCCGTTTCGACCTGTAGCTTGATGTCTCGAAACTTTACAATCTCCGCCTCGGCCTCCGCAAGGGCCTTTTCGGCTTCGTCCGGTATGTAGATGTGGTAGGAACACATGTACCCGATGGCTATGTTAAGTTCTCTCACTCGCTTTTGGGCGCTGCGCAGTTCTGAAGCGGCCCACTTCTGCACAGAGACGAGGGCCTTTCGGTACGAGCCGTGACGCCTCACTTGCGCATCCCAGCCTGGGACATTGAGCGCGATGGGGTGGTCGTCGTCGTCCATGTGTTGAAGCAGAAACTCGACTAGACGACTGTGCCCACCAGTGAGCGCGTCCATCGCCATCGAAACCACATTGTCGAAGCGGTTGCTGCGGTCACCCCAGTCAACTTCCTCGCCGTCCACAATCAGGTGGCAGTACAGCTCCGCGCCTCTCGGGGCTAGGAACCGTAGGTCGGCCTTGCTTCGGACATCCTTGCCCGCCGCATCGAAAGCGGTGTCGAACGCACCAAGCTCAATCGAATGGATGATGGAGCTTTTGCCTGACCCATTGCGCCCGTAGATGAGGTTGTACGGTGAGGCGAACTGCAGGTCAATCCGTCCCTTCACGTTTGAATAGATTGCTTCAATCATCTCTCCCCCTAGACATCTTTCCAAGTCATTCCTATCTCTGCTTCCGCAGTGAAGGTAACGTCGAGACCATCCACCTTGCGTGTCAAGGTCTCGTCAACGATCTGTTTGACCTCCTGCGCCCTGTCTTCTGGGACCGACAGAAGCACAGCATCGTGTAGCTGGTTGACGAGGCCTACCTTGTTGTCGAAGTCAAACGGGATGTGCTTCTCGACAAGCTCCAGCATGGACATCGCAACCACGGCAAAGCCTCCAGCCTGGACCCCGAAGTTGAGGATGGCGTTGTAGTCCTCCTCCGCGAAGTAGCGGCGGCGCATCCACACGCACTCCGCAGTGTGCCCGAAGTTCTTGAACTGGTCGAGGGTGTTCTTCCACCACGCCTCAAACTCCGGGGCCTTTGACTTCCACCGTCGATGTAGCACTCGAATCTGGCGCAGGTCGTAGTGGGCGTACAGCATGTTGCCGTCGTCGTCCTCGGCCCGCTGGATTATCTCATGAACTTTAGGCGCGGACGCACCGTATAGCGAGGCAAAGCAGATTGTCTTGGCCAAGTTACGCAGTTGCTTAAACTGGCCCTTGCCTTTGCCCATCTTGGTATCCGGCGCACCTTCCGCATTCCAGAAGACTTCTCCGAACATGAGGTCTGCGGTGAGGTTGTGTGGGTCAATCTCTTTTTTCTCGAAGGCGTCGAGGTAGTGCTGGGCTTGAGCCAATGCGGATGCGAAGCGTAGTTCGAGTTGATCATAGTCTGCACCGACGAAGACGCAACCGTCTGGAGGGATGTACATATCGCGTAGGTTATAGGGTATGTTTTGGAAGTTAGGGTTAGCAGAAGAGAGTCTTCCGGTAACTGTTCCGTGTGACTTATAGTCAGGGTAAACGTATCCATCTTTGACGTGGCCTCCATCAGGGCTGAAGTTTCGTATGTATGTGGAGAGTTGCTTCTCCGCTCGGCGGTAGAATCGAAGCGCCCGTATGAAGGCGAGCTGCTCCTCGTCTGCCAAAGGGTTGACGGACAGCACACGGAGAGAGGCGGCGTCAGTCGAGGGTTCGCCCGCAAGAGTGTAGTCGTGCGGAGGCAGCGCCCACTTGTCGAACAGCAACCGGCGCAGTTGAGAGTGAGAGTTGGGGTTGATGCCAGGCTGGATTACCTGTAGTTCTTTACGCCACTTATATGCAATCTCGTTCTGTTCTTCGAGATGCTTGAGTCTAGTGGGTTCGTGGATACGCATGCCCATCCGACGCATACCAACACACAGGGCTTGTATCCGATGGTCTATGTCAATCAGGCCCGCCTGCCCTCTATCGCGTATGCCATCAAGCAAGGGCTGTACAATCCGAGCGGTCACAGCCACGTCGGTGGCACAGTATTGGTGGAGCTCCTCGTCCGTCTTCGCAGTCACGCCCGCGTGGTCCGCCTTCCATGCGGGCACGTCGGTGTACACCGAGCCAACAAAGCCGAGGCCGTGCGGATACTCAGAAGCTGCCAGCTTGTGGAGTAGTAGAGTATCTACAACTGGTGCAGGGGTAACACCCAGATGCTGCTCCACAACAAGCCGATCAAAGTAACCTGCATTGTGACCACAAATCCGAACTTTAGATTGCTCATCAAACACCTCGCGGAGCAGGTCTTTTATCACCCTCTCATCTTCCGGCGAGTACAATCTTGTGACCCCGTCGATACTTAGGAAACCCAGCAGTAAAACTTCATCTTCGGTCCCTATGCCTATGCACCTCAAGTCTGCGGTCAGGGCGTCGATTGCATCAGTCTCCACGTCATACGTCAGCAACCAGTCTTCTTTCTGGGCGCGGCGAAAAAACGCCCGCACTACATTTGGGTTGGGGTTGTAGTGGACGATGGGGTCTTCCCAGTTGAGCCGGTCTCGGTGATGGCGGATGGCCTTCTGCACGTCCCTGTGCAGGACGGGCCGTAAGTGAGGCTGTGAGTTGAGTTGGTACGGATGGTAGGTAGGTAGAACCTTGAGGCCTTCGGAGACCGTAGGGCCACCTCTGACGGCCTCCAGAGACGGGTTGCCAGGTAGCACAGCCTTGGCTGCTAACGGGCCGCAGGTGATGACAGTCTTGTACCGAGCGAGCTCTTCCTCCACATGCTCTCTGCACGCCTCGATGGGCGACATCTCCAGAGGCCTGCCCTCCGACTTCAGCTTCCGGTTGCGCTTCTTCAGTAACTGGAGAAACATCTTCGGGTTGTCCTTGGGCCAACGACACCCGACTACATACCCGTAGTCTACGTTGTGCGCTTTGACACGGGCCGACTCGAGCGCCTCCTTCATGGCAACGCCGTGCTCATCTGCCCAGGCTCTGCTCAGTGCAGACGCCTGCTTAGACGGGGCGTCTCCAAGCACAAGCACGTCGGAGTCGTTGTGTAGAAAGTCTACCCGACGCCACCGCCCCTCGGACTGCCAATACTTTCGGAGCGGACAACTGCTGCATTTGGCTTTGTTAAATGACATTTACTTCCGCACCTTTCGATATGCCTTGAATAGTTTTGGAGGGGCGTCGGAGTTAAGACCTAATGAGTTATCGAACCATTGGAACCATAGGTCAAACTCCTCGCCGGTCGCAAAGCTTGGGGCCGTGTAAACTCCGTTGGTAAGTTTTACCTTGCCCTGATTTTTTAATGCCGCGAACCCCAACTTCTCCATTGGGGTGCAGCCTGCCGCCGGAACTTCCCACTCGCAGAGGAGCCGCTCCAAGGCGGCAAACTCAAGAATGGTCGGCTCACTCATCAGGTGGGTCAAACGTAATGAATGCGGGAGGCTCCTCAGCTTCTACCCCAGAGTAGACTAGGACTAGAGAGCTGCACTTCGGACATAACAGATTAGTGACCACGCTAAAGAGACTACTGTCTTCTGCATCATGGCTTCCGTTTACAATAAGCTCGGTGTCTTTACAATGCAGGCAGTTCATGATGTCTCCAAAAGCGAGGGCCTCTGCGCGGACAGGTGGAAGGGTGTATATGAGACCTCTAGCCTGACCTAACTCTGTTCGAGGATAGAGCCTACAAAGACCCCCGCTTGAGATAAATGGGACGCCCCGCGAGAAGGTAACCAGCCCCCCTACTTGACGCAGCGAAGGACACACCATCGCCAAGATTGGGACGCCCCAAGATGATTAGAACGGCATGTCGTCGTCAGGCGTTAGTTCCGCCCTAGCCACGCGAGCCTCGGCTGCGACCTGGATGCGAGACACAGCCTGCGCTTCGGTGACCCACTCTGTTTCCGCGAACGACCCTTCACCAACGGGAGGGGTGAACTCAATCCATCCCTGCTGCCCAATGACATGCTTCTCGTCATCTAGGCCCTCGTTCATGATCTGACGTGCTTCCTCTCCACTAAAGCCGAACGACTCCAACATTCGCACCCACCGTGCGCGAGGCCACTTGAGTTCCGCAGTCGGAATCAAGATACGCCCGTAGCACACCTTGCCTTTCTGAGCGCCCTCGGTGACCTCGGCCATCCACGACATCATGTTGTTGCCGCTCTTGCTAATCTCGGGCCGAAGGCTTTTGACCTCAACCGGGTACACGCCACGCTCCTCCAGCTTGCTGCCGGTCATGTCGTCTGTCTTGGCTCTGAAAATAACAGCCATCTCACTCTCCCTCTCGTCTAAAAGTTGGTGAAGAAATCATCCAACAGGTTGGTTTTATGGCGGCGAATCACCGCCCGATCGATTCCATCGCTGATAGCCCAGCGAACGTGGCGAGGGTCTTTGCCCTCAACAGTAAGGGCCAACTCAGGTCCGTTCTTTTCGAGCCACTTCTTTACGGCGCGCTTGTCTTCAGCCCCGTATTCAATGAGGCTGTCGGACACAGTGTCGGCAAGTTCATCCATCCACTCCATGCCTTTAGGCCGAGGCAGGTCATAGCCCGTAGCCAGCATCACCTCACGGATGTTGGTAGGTGAATAGTCAGGCATCATCGCGAAGCGACTGCCTGTAATAAACTCTGGGGTCGTAGCAGCTTGGTACACATAAGGCCACTCACTCAGAGCTTTGGGGTCGTGCTTCACACGGACCACGAAGTCAGCCATCGCAGGAATCTTCTCGGGCAACTTCCAGCCCGTGATGGATGGGTGTCCGGGGATGAATACCATGTGGTTGTCACGGCTCACCTCACGGGGTGGAGTCTCATGCATCAACAGGAAGACGTGGCACTTTGCGTTGCGGGCCGCGTCACGCAGTTTATACATGGTCTTGTTCAAAACATCGAACGCTTTGAAGCCAGCATTCTTCGGCACACTCTGAATGTGGTGCAGTTCAGAGTCCGCAATAAGGCTGAAGTCATCGACAATGATGGCCTTGAACTTGCCCGAAGCAGACGCCCGATTGATTACCTCAGTCAGTTTCAGCACCCGAGTCTCAGGGCCAACCACCCAGGTCTCTGGCTCGTAACCGATGTACTCAGCACACGATGTCCCGCCGACTGGCCCGATGTACAGCGCGTCGTTAGGGAACGACTTAATCATCCCAAGGGTCTTGCCCTTCTTTGGTGCGGCATAGATGATGCCGAAGACAAACGGTAACTTACTCATGGTGTCCTCCTTCTCTGGTCATGAGGGGATTAACTGATGTTCGAGGGAACGCAACAAAACAATCTAGGTCTACCAAGTAGAGAATGGTGAAAGAAGAGTCAGGTTCGAGCTCGCCTTCGCAGAGGTCGCACACGCCACCATTGCCGCAGACTTGAAGCTCATGCTGAAACTCTGTCCCGCACGTCGTGCAGTCGTAGTTCATGTAGACTGGATTAGAGGCTGGGGTCATGCTCGCCTCCTCTCAAGGTTCCAGTCTGATAAAAGTGGTCCCGGTCTTTCTCCAAACTACGGGCACGATTCTCGGGACAGCGGAAGTGATCAATCTCCGAGGAGACCTCATAAAGATAAGCGGACAGCATCTCCGCCCATTCCTCCGACTCCGCCTCTGAGATGAGGTCTTGGGCGGTATCATAGACTATTGGCGGAAGATCACGGTGCCAGCAGTCAAGGGCCGAGAGGCCACCATACTCGTCGCGGTCCTCAAGACAAGACTCGCATACCTTCTCAGCCCACTCGTCTACTGCCTTGACGTGTGCATCGTAACTCATGATGCGTACTCCACGTTGCGGAGGATGTACTCAGCGGCTGCCTTCTCACAGAATGCTTCACACTTTTCGCCAACACCATAGACCCACTTGACCTCATCGCCTCGCTCAACCTCGGTGCGGGTGAGTACATCCGCGATTAGCGCCGCGCCAATAAGCTGCTCCGCCAAGTCCCAGTCGCCCCCAAGGACGAGGGATACGGTGTTTGTGAACTTTGATGTTTCCGGTGCGTCCCTCAAGCAGAAGCGGACGAGGTTCACCGCGATGCCTTTTGACATTGCCATATTGATAATCATTTGCCCCTCATGGTTGTGGTCGGCGTCATTGCCAACGAAAGCAGTATACCTTGTCGCCCCCACATATGAGGGCCAAAGATGTCAAGGGAATGTCAAGAGCAGAGATTCAAGATTGAAGCTATGATCTCGTCCTCGTTCTGGTCACCAGCAAGAGTGCTCGCCACCTCTCCAGACTCCTTGTCGTCGAGCACAGCCTCGACAGACTGCAGCTTGTTGAGCAGTACATCAGCGACCGCTTCGTCTGCGGTCCCGCTCGCCACGGTGTACATCAAGAGCACAGGCCTGGTTGACCCGTGCCTACTGAACCGTCCTTCAGCTTGGGTAATCTGTCCCGGTGTCCACGGGAGCAGTCCGAAGATAACAAGGTCCGTGTTCTGCAAACCGTCGATGGCTTCACCGAACGCATCGGTGGTCCCGACGAACGCCGCGCCACCATCGTGAGCCGCGTACTCTTTGACGATGCCGTCCCGATACGAGGTGCTGTCGCCCCCGTGCCCGCTCCATACTGGCAGACCCTTGGTCTTCTTACCCACCAGCTTGGCGAGCGCCTCACAGTCTTTCCTGCGGCCCGTCAAGACGCACACCTTCTGCCCTGCCTCGACTGCATCCGCTGCGGTCTCGGCTATCCAGTTGCGCTTGCGGCTAGCGGCTTCGAGTAGCTTCATCTCGAACAGTGCCTGCCTTCCCTGTCGTGCTGCCCGCCTCATGTCCTCGGCGAACCCTGCTGGTCTCGTCTGGTCCGCCTTTGACAGATAGACGAGCTGTCGTCGCTTGGGCGGAAGAGTTCGGGCCATCTCTTCACGGGATACCACATGAACAATCTTGCGTAGCTTCTCTTTAAGTTCGGGCACGTTGGACCTGCCGCTGGTATCAAGGCCACCGAACGGACTGCGCTTCGCGTCACAGTAGCGATGGATGAAGTCCCAGTTCGAGCCGAAGAAGTCAGGCGACACCAGGTCTACCTGCGCCCAAAGGTCTGACACTCTGTCGCGGATGAGAGTTGCGGTCAGCCCGAGTCGTCGTCGAGCCATGCGTGAAATCTCACAGGCAGCGGAGGCTCGGTTGTCGGCGGACATATACCGGGCTTGGCCATCTGGCGCGAGGTACTTCTTCTTTCGCTTCCACGACTTGCCCTTATGTAGTTCGTCGAAGATAACGTACAGATGCCCGTACACTCTGCGCCATTCGTCGATGGCGTCAATCCAGTAGGGCATCGTTTCCCATGACAGGATGAGGATGTCGGCATGTCGTAGTTCCTTGAAGGGCAACGGCGTCCGCCCTTCGCCCACCACCGCTTGGCCTGTCGTGTAGTGTGACACCTCGCGCTGCCACTGTCGTCGAGCGGGAGCGCGGGTGATGACCAGTGTGCGGCCAGGCTCATCCTGCGATGCGGCCCACAGCAGAGCGGCGAGGGTCTTGCCAGAACCACACGCCCACCAGAGGATAGTGTCCCGCTGTAGCATGAAGTCCCAGCCTTCGCGTTGGTACTCGGTGAGGAATCCATCGAGCACCCAAGGATGTAGCATCATGATGCGTCAACCGAATACCACATGGAGAAGGTGAGCCACGACCAAATGTCGTACTTGTTCCCCGTGATGGTGAGCATGTCGCCCTCAACAAACATGTCGAGATTGAACATGTCGCCCATGATGGCGTACAAAACCTCGTCCGTTTTGTCAGGGGTTTCTTCAAGCTCAAGAGACATCGAAGCCATGAGACCTTGTATCTCATCCAGCGACACCCAACCGTACCCTTCGACCATCATTGTTTCGCCCTCATGATTTGCGCCATCGTTTCGTGCGTAATGAAGTGGGTGTTGCAGTGCTGGCAGTGCCGATGTCTGCCGACTCCACCTGCACGGGCGAGCTCGCCAGTGTCCTTCATACGCAGAGCACGGACCAACCTGGTCAGGATGTAGCCTTTCTTCTTGGCGTCCCTGACGTAGGTCTTCACCGTGTCCACGACTTTGTTCTTGCTTGAACCACAGACAGGGCACTTCATGCTTGTAGTTCCTTCGCTAGCTTTCGTAGCAGCATGTAAGCCTCATTGACCGCGCCGATTCTTTCGCCCTTCATCTCTTCCAGTGTCATGCCGGACCACTTGATGGGCAGCTCATCCAGTCCATACCACCCGACGATGTCGTCGAGCCGTTCATGGATGACCTCGATGGACATGTCTTTCGGACACCAGTACAAATCGTACTTGCCTACCTGCCCGAAGTATTGAACGGACCTCGCCCCCATGTTGTACTTGTACCGAGGTGTAGTCTTGAGGTACGAGTGGATGGGGGTCACGCCTCGCTGCCACTTGTATGTGCCCCCAACTGTCCGGCGCTCTGACTTGACCTCCTCCCAAAGATGAAGGGGGAAGGCCTGGTCTGCGGCGAATGATAGGAGGCACCGAAGGTCGTCCTTCAGTATCTTGCCGCTGATGCGGTATAGCTTGATGGTCACGGTTTCGTGCTCCGCTGGCTTCAAGCTGTGCTCCAGAGACTTGGCCCTCTCGACTGCGCCTCTCTTTGTATTAAAGAACTGGACCCCGAGGTTGTTGCCCATCTCTTTTCTGATGCGCTCCGCCTCTGGTACTTCCCACTGCAAACCATATACTCGCATGTCATTCTCCCCTTGGCTTTTGATAGCCGTCTGAATACCAGCCTCCACCCTTCAGAATGAAGGAGGAGGTGCTGATAAGTTTTGTGCATCGTTCGTGCCCACAGTTCGGGCAAGCCTTCTGCGTTTTGTGCGAGCGAGTGAGCGCCTCAAAGCGATGACTGCACCCCTCGCACTTGAACTCATAGATGGGCATCAAGCCGCTCGATGAACTGCGACCGCGACCAGCGTGGCAGCGTGCCCGACCTTGCCCCCGACGTGCCAGTCGATGGCATCATAGCAGGGCTTGGTCATGTTGTAGTCATACACTGTGGCGACGGTGCCGTCGTCGAACTTGATGTACCACTCGAAGTTGGTGGCGATGTCGCCCGACTCCACAGGTTCACCGAATGCTGTGACGAGGTCATCGTAGGTAGCGCCGACCAGGCCGACACGCCATGTGCCAACGGTCTCCTCGATAATCCCCTCGTCTTCGTTGTGCGTGGTGTAGCCTTCCTGCGCTGCACGCTGCAGGTCTTCGATGTGGTGGTCTGCTAGTCTACTCATTTGGTCCTCCAACTTGGTCAATAAGGGTTTGGAAATCAGCATTGGTCCAGCCCGCATAGAAGCGGTCACGGATGGTAGAGCCATAGTGCTCGTCACCGTCACCACCTTGGGCCATGTCAACAAACTGGGCATAGGTGATGCTGTCCCAAGCGCGGGGGTGCGTCACCTTGAAGCGTCGGATGACGCGGAAGAGTTGGAAGTTGATAACATCTGCGGCCATGCTGTCCTCTCTGGTTATGAACCCCCTTATGTCGGGGTCACTGATAGCGCAACCGATAAGGTAAAGTTTTTTGATACACCTCTTTCTTACCGCTCATCGGTCTGCTCCGTGGAGGATACTCCATGCAAGCGCAGCCACTGCTGGAACCTGTCCATTGCCGATTGACTGAAGCCTCGCCTTTCGGTCCAGCCTAGCGGCCACCCCATTAACCACTCGACCCACGTCGGGTTCAGATGCCCACCACGCGACGGCGTCTGCTCCACAATATACATCTTCCGGGGGAGCAAGTCGTCCCGACGTTTGCCGTCCTTCCGTTGCTTCTTGAACCCCGGTGTGTCTTTCCAGTCGCGAGCTGTTGGCGTCGGCCACAGGTCCGGGTCGCGAACTATAGCTGACAGACTTACCTGCTTTGCAGTGTCCATGTTCTTCCAGTCGGATGCCATCGGCGTCGGCCACAAGTCCTGCCTGGCCATCGTGCTCAACGACGGGCGAGGCTTCCCGCCAATCGCGGTGTTCGTTCCGTACTCGTTCGCTGTTGGGGTCGGAAGCATATATCCACATGCGGTTCCTTCGGTGCGGGGCGGACGGATTACCCGTGTGCCAAGCCCCCAGCACACACCACCGAACGTCATACCCCAAGCCGGTAAGTCCTTCGATGACGACGCCAAGGCCACGGGTACGAAGGTACGGACTGTTTTCCGCGAAGACAAAAGGAGGCCGCACCTCTCCAATAATACGGAGCATTTCAAACCATAGTCCCGAACGCTCTCCGGCAAGTCCTTGACCGCGACCCGCCGAGCTAATGTCCGTGCATGGAAATCCTCCGGTGATGACATCGGTGACCCCGTGCCATGGATGCCCGTTAAAGGTACGGACATCGTCCCAAACAGGGAAGGCTGGAAGGCACCCGTCCCTTTGTCGGGCGAGCAAGATGTTCCGGGGGTACTCTTCAATCTCGACTGCGCAGACCGGAGTCCAGCCAAGTAGTCGTCCACCGAGAAGTCCGCCGCCTGCGCCTGCGAATAGTGCCAGCTCATTCACCGTTCCTCCCATTGCCAGAAACATCCAGCGTGCTCCACCAGAAACCGACCAACGCAGCCACGGTAAAGAGGGCTAGGTCTACTAAACTAAACACGGGTTCATACATCATTCCTCACCTTCCTTTCTATAAACAGTGTGCTGCGAGAACATTCTGCCATCATGCGGATGGCGGCGAAAGTAGACCGCGAGGCCCGCGCCCGTCGCTAAACAATACTCGCGGATAAGGGCGACCGCTTCGTGCGCTGGTCCGGGGAAGTGCAGTCTCTCATTCGTTCCCTCCGCACTAATGATAAACGCATTGGCCCACCGTCTCGGACGCCTCGGCCCTTTAGGTAAGCGCCCAGGTGGAGGTTCGGACATGGCTATGTACTTGTCCTTGAGGCTCATTGGTCCCTCTCTTTTGGTGTCGCCCCACAGTGGGGGCAGGTGTCAGCTTTGGCGAACATCCTCCAGCACACAGCGCACCAGAGGATAGCGGTTTCCCAGTCAATCAAAGCGGGATGTCCGCATCGTTTTTCGTGGGCTTCATCTCAGGGTAGACGGGCGTGTTCTTCTGCGAAGGCAGGAACGGCTCGACGGGCAGGTTCCGTGCGCTGGTCTGCCACTTCCAGAACTCACTGTGTTCATCGAGCCACTCGCGCAGCCGCTTTGTGTACGACAGAATCTGCGCCTTCTCGTTCGGGCTAACCAGGTCGAGGTCAGCGAAGCACTCCCAGTCCGAGGCCCACGTCTCCACCTCGGTCATCACCTGTTCCCAGTGATTGTGCTCTGCCTCGTCCTCTTGCCGAGCGATGGCTTCTTCTTCTCGCGCCCAACAGTTCGCGGTGTGTGCGTCACATAGACTCATGCTGTTCTCCTTTGGTTGTGTTCGTAAACTAATCAACTCGATATATGGGGGCAACAATAAAACAAAAGTTCTTTGATTCATAAGGTTAAACCTGTAGGTCGGGAGCAGTTCACTCTTCTTCGGGAGCAGTTCACTCCACGTCGCTCGGCCAGGCGGAGCAGTTCGGCGTGACGTTTGCGGCGGAGCAGTTCGGCGTGACGTTGAGCTCGCCCGGTTTTGCTTTGACGGCAGCTCGAGCTCAGTGCGGGCACGATTCCACAGCGAGGGCGAGGGCGGGGCGGGGCTAGAGGTGCAGGGTGTGAACGTCAGGCGCTCCATAGGAGGCACAAAAAAACGCCGAGACCGAAGCCTCGACGCGGTGACGCTGCTGTGTGCGCGGCGTCTAGGTGTATAGGTGCGCGGTGTACTCCGCCACGTTGCCGCCCAGTCGGGTCGCGTCATTGCGCCAAGAGAAGTAGTGCTCGCCTACGTCAACGAAGTACGGATTGCCCTCCGACGCGAGCCATGCGTCTATCTGTTCTTGTTCTCCGTCCTCCAGTCCTGTCGCGTCACCGTTGATAAGATAACACGCCCAATACATGGGAAGCGTAAACGTGACCACCTCAAACGTGGTTCCCTTCATGTGTCCTCCAGTGCTTAGATGCAGACGGGGGAGCGTCCCCCGTTTCGACCTTCCGGTCTCGTCAGTGCATCAGGCTAGACGCCGTCAAGGTATCCAGCGTCGAAGCGCAGCAGCATCGCACGCGATGTGTCCGAGAGGCGCAACCAGACATCACGCATAAGGACCACCGACCCACCGGACATAGGGCACGAGCCGGAGCCGGTCAGCGTGCAAAGGTCGCCCGCATCGATACGGGCTTGGAGGTCTTCAAGGTCAGCGTCTAGCGCCTCGCCTTTGGGGCAACCGGTGGCACCTGTGTAACAGGACGCGACCACCTCTTCGGGGGTGAGCCATTCGATAGCGGCGGGCGGCGCATAGACAGGGCGGGCGGTGGACAGGTGCGGTGCGAGGTGCCAGCGCTTGAGCGATAACAGCACGTCGCGGTCCATGTCCTCGTGTACCTGTACATCTTTGCCGGTGTGCAGGTGAACGGTGAAGTCGGTAACGTCGCGAACACGCCCAACGATTACCGTGTTGGTCCTCGGGTTGAATGCTTTCCACCGTGTATCGTGGGGGTAAAGTGCTTCGGACATGGGGCGTCTCCTTTGGTTAGGTACAGACGGGGGCACGCGCCCCCGTTTCGGCCTGCTGTGGCCTCTTCAGTGTACCAGCCTAGAGCCATTCACACCGGAGGACGTAGCCCTTATCTTTGCGGTGGAACGATTGACGCAGGTGGGAACCTTGGAACATTGCCCGTGACAGGTTGTAAACGATAGCCAAACCCATGTCCATTCCGCCGCCCCTGATACGCACCCCGCTGTGCGTCCTGTCGTAAGTGTAGCCTAGTGCTTTGCAGACGTTCCAAGAGATGCGGAAAGGAACCCCGTCACGAATCACAAGCAGATCGATAACCCGAGACGTACCCATGCGGTTAACGTGCCGCAGAATGCAGTAGACCGTAAGTGCGCTGCGAGTGCGCTTTCCCTTGAACATCCCTCGCAGGGTCTCAAGTGCTTCGGCTCGCTCTGTTGCTGTTGTTGTTGTTGCTGTTGTCATTGCTCTTGCTCCTTCTGGTTGATGTCCGTCCGTGGACCTTGACCCCCATCCTTGCAGGGAGTGACGCCGCGTGATGCGGTGCGGGGGGAAGCGCCCCCCTTCGCGGTTACTCTCCGTCGATTACAAGGCGGCGACCCGTGGCGGCGATGAAGTCCAGCGCGCTGCGCTCGGCTGCGTCAATCGCTGCAGGGTCTGTATCGTCGGTGACATCTCCGAGAGGGTTCGACCACCCAAGGTCTTCGGCATCGCTCCACGTTTGGGCGATGTTGCGGACGGTGTAAGAGGTAGACGCACCGTGCAGAAGAGCGAAGAAGAACAGCGCGTCACCGCGCATCTTGGCGTCGTATGCTACCTCATAGTCAGGACACAGGCCGAGCGCGCTGCACATGTCGTGGAGTTCTCCGATGTCCTTGGCGTAGCCGGTGTTCTTGGCTAGGGTCCACGCGGCGTTCCACAAGTCGGCTTGTTCTTGGTTCTCGGCGTCCCACTCTAGTACGATTCCACGGTCTAGATAGCTACGGCTCAAGGCGTCCAACATGTACTCATTCGCATCGATAAGGTCGGCGAGATGATCGATGCACGGGTTCTCTTCGGCCTCGTTCAAGGTGTCCACCCGTGTCAGGGCGTCGTGAGTGCTAACGAACTGAACATCAGACCAAAAAGCGGCGGCGACCTCTGGCACGGTGGGCGGAGTCGATAGGGGAGCGGTCGGGGGTTCGTCTGCACGTTCCTCTAGCACGCTAGCCGCGTGCGTCTCCAACCGGTCCCACATCTTGACGGCTCCTCTCATCGCTTCCAGTTCTTCCATCATCCCCTGCAACTGGTGGCGGTTGTCAACGCCTCTCCACTTGACGTATTCCCCAATCGCGCACGCTTCGGAATCCGCGAACCATGACGCCGCGTTGACTAGGTCTTGAACCTCGCCCAGCGTAGCGGCGGCGCGGGTGGCGCTGTCAGCTTCCAGCCATCCCCGAAGAAAGTCAATGCTCCCAGCGATGGCGGGGCAAGAGATAGGGCGGCGCGTCAACGCCTCGATCGATTCAAGGGCGTCGGTCTTGATGTCGGCGGCAAGGTCTAGAAGGGTGTGCGTTGATGTGTGCATGTGGTGTGTCCTCTCGGTTGATGTGCTAACGGGGTTTCGGCCTGCGATGGCCATCGTCAGGGGTGCCGCAATAGCACCCGACCCCATGAAGGGGCCGCGCTAGCCTTCGGCCTGTTCCGCGTACATCTTGGCCACCTCCTCGGGACTGTTCATCGCGAATAGGAGTTCATCAAACTGAAGAACCACCTCAGCGAAACGGGGGCGCAGTGCTTCGTGATGCTGCACTTCGTGACACAAGCGGTCAATCATACTCGGGCTGCGGTGCTCGGGGGTATTCAGAGCACGAACCAACAACTCCGCCGCCTTCACTTGGTAAGCGTCGAGGTCTTCCGCCGCCTGCTTGGCTGCGTCACGGTACACCGTAAGGGCTTCAATCGATGCGGTCTTTTTGTCCTCCAATGACATGGAGTGAAACGCGCTCAACACCTCGAACGCCATCGTGCCGCTGTGACCCGTGGCGAAATCCCGTGACGCATACTGACGCATGTATCGCTTGATGGCCTTGAAGTCGGGGCACCCGTGCAGGGCCGCAAGGTCGTGGGAAATCTTGTTAGCGGCGGCGATGAAAGCGGCGGCGGTTACGGTTGATTCAAGCATGTGATGTGTCCTCCGTGGGTTGGTTGATGTGTCCCACGCGAGACAGATAACGGACTGAACGCCAAACGCGCCACCATATAAAGGGGCAACGGTTGATGCTCCAGGAGCCAAAGCTGTGGTTAAACCTTCGTTTTCGGCTGAAAAAAATATTAGACGTACCAGGTACGTCGTACGCATTTTTGTGGAGCTTGTGACCGTGACATGTGGGGGGATTTCCAATCGTGCGGAACCGTACCTATGGGCAATGAATCGGACCCGAATCGACGCAACGAGACCGAGACCACCGCATAAGGGGGCGTCGTTGCCTCTCTACATGTGAGGGCGTCCCCCCTATGTTGCCCGAATCGCTGCAGCCGGTGCCGTCGCTACCCTCTCGACATCTTGGGGTCACAGGTCCGGCGCGTCTCGCCCGCTGATGTGCTGAAAGTTTTTCGTCGTCCCGCTGAAAGTTTTTCTACCTGCGTGATGAAAGTTTTTTTTCGGGCATGAAAAATATTTTGCGGTCCGCTGAAAGTTTTTCGACACGCCCCGCGCCTGCTTCCGCTGAAGCCTGCCGCGCTATGGTGCATCCCCCCTTTTTTGGATTTTTTTTCTATTACTGGGTTACTGACTCAACACGACATCATTTTTTACTATTTTCTGACCTGTCTACGCCTGGCTACGCTTGTCTACGCCCGTGAGCTGCAAAGTGTAGACACGATATTTAGGGTTGTTCCGTGAATACGGTTTGTTTTCTACAGTTGTCTACGCTGTCTACGCTACCTATTCCAGACACATACACCTCACCTCAATATATCATGGCATTTTCAAAAACGTGTAAGGCTCACAATAAGGAGAAAAGTGTAGACACCGTAGTCACCCAGAGATTGTCTAGGTTCCCCCGCAGATACGGGCGTCTACGTCAAAGTGTAGACACGTCGCCAGAGCGTAGACTGTCTTTTATGTCAGCCCTTGCCACCTTCTGTAAGGTAGGATACCCGTATGTCACAAACAGGAGGACAGTGATGAAGTTAGAGTCAGCTCTCGAGAGCAGATTTTTGACGCCTGCGGAGGTTTCCGAGCGTCTACAGGTGAGTGCCAGGACGGTTCAGCGTCTGATTCAGCGCGGCGAACTGAAAGCGTTTCGTGTGGGTCGCCAAGTTCGCATCCCGGAGTTAGCTCTGAAGGAGATGTTGGATTCTGGTCGGTTGGGTGAGACCATTGATTCGACACCAGTGCGTGAACCGCTGTTCTAGGGAGCTGACATGGCGAATATGACTGCAAAGGACCGCATTCTTGCGGGTCTAAAGATGGTGCTCGTCCCTGACCAGGTGGTTGAACTCCGTGCATTGGGCGTCCACACGATGGATGGCTTCCGAACGTACAATGGATTCTTCGATGACCATGAAGCGTTGGCCGAGGCAGCAGCATTTCTCTGCACACAAGGGGCTAAGGGGGTCTACTTCACGCCCAACCCGCTCCGTAAGACGATCTCAAAAGCCGAGAGGAACATGATTGGGGTCGCGAAACGTGGCAGCAGCGCGAACGACCGCGATGTCACGGAGATCAACTGGCTCCTGATTGACATCGACCCCTCTCGCCCGGTGAACACCTCTAGCAACAAGCAAGAGAAGGAAGCAGCCCTTTCAATCGTGGGCAGGGTGCGCTCGTTTCTAGAATCGAAGGGATGGCCTGACCCCCTCTTCGCAGATTCCGGCAACGGCTACCACCTCATGTACAAATGCAAAGGGCTTACACCCGAGATTCACAAACGCATCCTAGACTTCCTCTCGTTCCGCTTCAGCCGTGACGCAATCGCGGTGGTTGACCAAGCCGTCTACAACCCCTCTAGGATATGGAAGGTATATGGTACATATTCGAGAAAGGGTGTTGACTCGGATGAAAGGCCGTGGCCGCTCGCGCACGTTATCTCAAAAAATCCGCCGGAAAAGTTTGTTCAGCAGCAGCAACTGCATGAACTTTTGGCTGATTCTCCAGAGGAGAATGAGCGGGATAAACTTTCCAGCGGCGAGCAAGCTCGTCTCGGCATCTGGTTACGGAAGCATTTTCCAGAGCTGACTGGTCCAGAGCCTTGGGCAGGCAAGGGCAATCGTTGGGTCTTCGATGTCTGCCCGTGGGACCAGACGCATACCGACCGCAGTGCCTACGTCGTGCAGTTCAACGGTGGCGGCATCGCTGCTGGTTGCCTGCACAAGAACTGCAAGGGCCATGAGAAGGACGGTCAGGGCCGCAGCCTTGGTTGGGAGAACTTGCAAGACCTTGCGGGCGAGCATTTTGTAATGCGATCGCCAACAGACCTCGCTCCATCGGGTACGGGAAACTACAACCTTACGGACCTGGGGAACGCGAAGCGTATGATTCACGCCTTTGGCATCGGTATACGTTACTGCGCGACTCACGACGCATGGTATTTCTTCGACGACACTCGTTGGAAACTTGATACGGATGGGGCCGTCCATCGTTGTGCGAAACTGACGACGGGACTTATTTTTGCGGAGGCCAACTCCGAGTCCGATCGCCAGCGGCGGCGCTTGTTAGAGAAGCACGCCCTTCGCAGTGAAAGCGCGAGGTCTCTTAGCGCGATGGTGTCGGTGGCGTCAACCGAGACCGAGGCATGCATTGCTGCAGCGGCTCTCGATGCAGACCCTTGGCAGTTCAACGTCGCTAACGGAACTCTTGACCTGCGAACAGGGAAACTAAGTGGACACGATAGAACCGACCTTATCACGAAAATCAGTCCGGTAGAATGGGACGCGGACGCCAAGTGTCCCATGTGGGACGATTTCATTTTGCACGCTATGCAAGGAGATACCTCTTTGGTAGACTTCATGCACAGGTTCTTCGGTTATTGCCTTACAGGCTTGGTTACGGAGCAAGTTCTTCTCTTCATGGAGGGCACTGGCGGCAACGGAAAGACGACCGCGCTGCTCGCGCTGATGCACGTTCTTGGTGAGTACGCCATTCAAGGAGCACCCGGTCTCCTGATGGCGAAGCACAATGAGGCTCACCCTACAGAAATCGCAGACCTTGAGGGCGCACGCTTTGTAGCTAACGCGGAGGTCGAGAAGGGTAAGCCGTTTGCTGAAGCATTGATCAAGCAGTTGACCGGAAGCGACCCTGTCAAAGCCCGAAAGATGCGCAAAGACTTTTACCAGTTCATGCCCAGTCACAAGCTGTGCATCGCAGCGAACCATCGCCCCATCATCAAGGGCAACGACGAAGGCATCTGGCGGCGCGTCATCAGGATTCCGTGGCGGGTGAAAATCACACCGGACAAGAAAGACCCGTTCCTCTTCGACAAGCTGAAGAAAGAAGCCCCAGGCATTCTGAACCGCCTCGTCGAGGGCTGTCTTGACTGGCAGAAAAACGGGTTGCGACCTCCCGACAAGGTCAGGCTGGCCACCAACGAGTACCGTGAGGAGATGGACGTTCTTGCCGAATACATGGAGGATAGGTGCGTTCTCGGCAAAGGAAAGTCTGTGCCCAAGAAGCAAATCTACCTCGATTACGTCGAGTGGTGCGAGGACATGAAGCAGCGCCCGCAGAGCTACTCGTTGTTCAGCCGACAGCTTTCAGAGCGGGACTTCCGCTCTACCGTCACCAAGATAAACTTCAACGGCGACCGAAAGTCTGTCCGAGTGTGGCGGGGAATAACCCTCAAGCACATAGACCGAGCGTCACAGTCGCCTATGAAGAAGATGGCGTCGTCGATGGGATGGACTGAACCGGAGGCTTGACTCGGTTAGTTCCACATCTTAGTTACACACAGGAGCTCGAATGCCACCACGCACAAAAAGCAATCAAGGCCGAGGCCGACCATCCGAAGGTGGAGGCAGTGATTACGCGCAGTGGCTCTTGCTGGTTCCCAAGGACAAACGTAAAGAAGTCGCAGAGTTTATTGCAGAGCATAAAGTTGAAACTTACGACGACTTAGTTGTCTTTGGTTGCAAGATTATGGCTGCACTCATGGAGGGGCGAATCACCCCCGCCATTGCAAAAGAACTTCGTGCGTGGCATGAGATGAACTTCACGGTTATTGCTGCAAAGAACACCAAAGAGGAAGCCCCTGACAGCACTTACTCTGACATCGTAACTGCCTTGGTGCAGGTGAAACGAGAGACGAAAAAGCTACGGGGTGATTACTTTAGTTCTAGCGACGTTATCGAAGAACAGACACCTATTATTGTGGAGGCCAAGAATGGCTGAGAACGAAACCATAGAGTTGATGAAACGTATGCGTGCGGAGATTGCCGAGGCCACGGAGGGCATCCGCGCTAAATACGCTCCTCTTGTCAAACAGGTAGCAGGACAGATGCTTCCTGATCCTGTAGGTGATGCGATGTTTGTCGCCGAAAAAGTGGGAGATGTCAAAGATCGGTACGACGAATATATGGCCGATAAAGAGGCTGAGTACGAACGCCGTAAAGCATCGGGCGAGCGATTCCTAGATGACCCTTGGACCGAAGAGTCTTGGCGTAAGCACATCGGAGCGCCTCCTATGGACGATTTTGCGCCCGCAGAGATCGAGCGGGAACCAATGCGAATGGACGGAATGGGTGCAGGACCGAAGCCCAACTCAATCCGAGAAGACGTACTGAGGAACCTGATGGCTACCGAGGAGCCGGAAGAGGAGCTCTAGGATGGCCACAGGTGATTTTTCTTTTCAGCGGCTTGCCGCAAACCTTGGCTTTGCCCCTTCTCCGGCTGAAGAGGAGGCTGAAGAGGAGGCTGCTAGGTTTGCTTCCAGCCCAGAGGGGAAAGCGCAACGTGAATACGAAGAATCGTTAGCCATTGAGGGTGTTCCCGGCTACCGCTCAGAGGTAGAGCTTCCCGGTGGGGTACTGGTTCCCAGCCCATATATGACTGAGGCAGATAAAGCTGCCACCATTGCCGCTCGCAAACAAGCACTGCTGAACGCCCTCGGCAGAACAGGCGAAACAGCGGGAGCCTTGGGCAAGGGCTTGATTCTTAAGTATGGAGGAAGCCCCCTCGGACCTCTACGGGCAGCAGCGCTTGACATCGCTGGGAGAGCAGTTGCCGAGAGGCCCACTCTTCCTCTCGAGGCAGTGTCCTATCCAGCGAGCGTGGCGGGTGGCCTGTATGATTTGGGCGCGCAAGCGGTAGGCTCGGACGAAGAGTTGACCCAAGCGCAACGATTGGGGATGACGGCGCTCGCCTCCACCGCCTTCATACCAGGAGCCAAGGGCGCGAAGACGGTGAAGGAGGCCGCAGAGACTGTCGGTAAAGAACTCATAGAGAAAGCAGCTCGCAGCGGCAAGCAGTCTTTAAAATCTTCTGTTGATCCTCTATCATTCAAGCCTGCGGGCGATGTTGTAGACGGCAGAAAAGTTATTTTGGCTGATGCCATTCCTAACACAGACTCAATCGCAGCTTCGCTGAATGATTACCGGGAAGTCCCTGGCATCGTAGAGGTTCCACTTTCAGATTTCCCCGGTTTAGACGGCAAGCATTACTCGGCAGACGGGACTAAGCGCATAAAAGAACTTGCGGGAGAGATTGAGGAAAGCAATACGATCAGTCCTCTAATCGTCGTCGTCGATAATCAAGGCCCGTATATTTTAGAGGGAGCTACGAGAGCAGACGCCCTCTACCAGCTAGGGGCAAAATCTTTTCCAGCAAAGGTTATTGACGCTCGAACATCACCCACTTTAACAAAGAAGGGCGACGTGGCCACGTTTTCGGTCCCAGAGGGCAACATCGTCGTAAAAGAAGATTCAGAGTTCGCGGGCGGGGCGCACTCTATTATAAACTTCGTCGTCGATGAGTCGGCGCGAGGCAAAGGAATAGGAAGCCGTTTGTTGGAAGAAGTGGTTTCGACGTATCCAACCAAAGAAATATCCGCCCAAGCATCTAGCCGAGCCTCTTTGAAAGCCTTGTATAATAAAGGATTTCGCCCGAAAGGAATGGAGGATGCCAGTTTTGAAGACATAGCGAAGGAGTTTGTGGGCGATGGGGATTCTATTAACATGCGGCTTCCGCCACGGTCCGGGGTTGACGATTTTCTAAAAGAATCTTTCCCAACAGATCAAAGCGCATATTCAAAGACGATGGATGTTGGCCCTGTTCGTTTCGATCAAAACGAAGGTTTAGATGCGGTCCCAGACAATAGAAATGTAGGCTATAGGGGCTTTGTTGCATGGATGACGCCGAAAGAGTTTTTACGTCTAAACCCTCCTCGCGGTCAAGATGCATATGATGAAAAGGCAATAGAATACTTAAAAAACCACATTAAAGAGGGCAAGTCATTTGGCTCGCCGTTTGTAGAAGTTAAAGAACATCCAAGTGGTCTTCGTGTTTACGGTCATGAAGGGAGGCACCGCATGGAGGCTCTCGATGAACTGTACCCCGATCTACCCGTGCCCGTACATGTATTTGGCAAAGGCCCCATCAACAGATCGCGGCATTTTTCCGACTCTTTAGCGGAAGATCTTACAACCCGTGGAAACAACTTTGACCTTCTTCCTGACAAACGTGCTGCCAGCCAAGAACCTCTTGCGCCATTGGGAGTATGGCACCGCCCTGGCGGCGAGGTTGACGGCAGAGATGCTTTTATTTCTCGTAGAGTAGACACGCCTCCTGATGTGACCGCCAAACTCATTGATCAAAGGCCCGATATTCCGACCGATACTCCTGAGTTCAAAAAGTTTTTCGGCGACTCCAAGGTAGTCGATGAAGCGGGCGAGCCTTTGGTTTTGTACCACGGAACGCCGCACGATTTTGATGCTTTCGAGAGAGGGTCAGTCGAAGGAGCGTTCGGTTCTGCTATTTACTTTAGTGATAGCCCTAGAGATGTGGCTCACAACTACTCTAGGATCGGAGGCCCTGATATTAAACAGCGCATAACTGGTGCTGAAGAACGCTATTACGGGCGAGATATTGCCTCTGAGATCGAAGACGATAGGATTTTAGAGGCGGCTAAGTCTCTTAACGCACGCACTCCTGACCCCGATCTCGAAACTTACATCTTAGACCAAGACGTAGACGCTATTGTAGATGACTTTGAAGACGACATTATTCGTCATCTGGCTGAAAAAGACGTGCTAGGAGAAGGAAGGTTTCGCACCATTCCCGTCTACGGCAAAATGGAAAACCCTGCGTACCTCGACCCCACAGGGGCTAAGGGGCAAACGTCGTTTGAGGTTGACTATAAGTACGACGCAGATGGTGACATCATAGATGAATCAGGCTCAGGAATCGATCTTCTCGAAACTCTAAATGATAAGCTGTACGATTATGATGTGGGCCAATCGACCCGTCAAGCATTGCTGGGAGATGTACAAGACGCATTGGCTGACGGAAAAATCACCGCAGATGAACTTTATAAAAAGATAACTGAGGGCGGACACCACATCGAAGATTATGACTCTGGAAGCCTAACGGCCAACAACGAGTTTTTCCGAGATGTAATGGAAGCGATGGGTCACGATGGTATCATTGTTGACGCCGATCATTACTTTGGCCGTCGAGGCAGAGGAATGACTCATACAGGTGGCGCATATCACTACATGTTTTTTGAGCCAAATCAAGTAAAGTCGTCATCAGGAAACACGGGGGCCTACAGCCCAGACGACCCCCGCTTTGCTTACGGAGCCGCAGGCCTATTGCCCGCCGCTGAAGCAGCTCGTCGAGCGTTCGCAGCGCAAAAAGATGAGGAGCAGTAGCATGTCAAAACCCAAGAGCCGTGTAAACGAAGCGGGCAAGATGAGCGCCGCTTTTTGGGCCAACAGGAGCAAGTGGTAAAATGGCTGACGAAGAAAACGAAGAACTAACAGAGCTATCGCCTATGGATCGTGCTCGCCGTGTTGCCGGTAAGGTTATGCAGTATATTCGCGACGAAGCGAACAAGCCCTATACAGGCTACGGTGGTACTATAGGTCTTCGCCCTGAAGAAGCGCGTATGGCTGCTGACCTTGTAGACAACACCGCTGAGGCACGAGAGTTTATTGAGTCTCCCGGATTGGGAACCGCTGCTATGGCAGGCTTAGGTCTGACAGGCTTCCCTGCTAAGGAGATTGCGAAGGGAATAAAGGGAATAAAAAAACTAGGTCCGCGTAATGTTCCTTTAGACCACGACGACTACGATGACCTGTATCAGATGTTAGAGGATGCTGGTTTTCAGTACCATGATCAAACCTCAGCTATTCCTAGATCTGGCATCGGCAACTACTTCAAGGATAATGCCGACGGCTCGATTTCTATATTTACGCAAGTGGGCGGACCAAGCGCATCCGGGAAACAAAAGTATAGTAAAAAAACTCTGAAGGACGGATTTACCTTTAGGGACCTCTTACCCTTTTTAGGGTACTAATGGGCCTTCCTCTCGAAGGCGAGGCTCTCGAAGCCTTGGCCGATCCCGCCATCAGCCTCCGCGCTTACGCCAAGATCATTGACCAGAAGACCGGTCAAGAACATACCTTCGATCCGTTTGCGATTACCGAACGATTGCAGGAGACGGTCGTCTCGTACTACTCCGAGCCACCAAAGACCGTTCTAGGGCAGACCAAGTGGTTGACCCTCCTTGGGTATCGGCAGGCAGGCAAAAGCCTCACAGCAGAGCTCTGCGGCTATATACGATCGGCCTACACGCCAGGTCACGATCACGTCTGCATCGCGGATAACAAAGACAGGGCCGAGTACCTACACCGACGCATCCACTTGACTCATAGTCGATGGCCGGAACTGGTCCGCTCCGACACTGTACCCAACCGCGAGGTCCGGCAGTTGACTTTTCAGCACGGCGGGAAGATGCGCGTGCTGTCTGGAGAGTCGGGCGCGGTTGGTATCGGTCAGTCACCTGACAGCTTCCACGGGTCGGAGCTACCGTACTGGCGCAATGCAGGCCATCAGTTCTCGATGATTTACCCGTCGATGATTAACCGAGACCACTCACAGGTTTTACTCGAGTCAACACCCGCGCCAATGAGCGAGCCTTCAGCAGAATGGTGGCGCGACCACTGTCGTGACGCAAAGCAAGGTCGTGGCCGGTGGGCATATGCGTTCTTCCCGTTCTGGGACGGCGTGCTCAACCGACGCCCGTGGCCAAAGGGGCAGAAGCTCACCCTTGAAGAAATGAGCCTACTCGACAAGTACGGGCAGCTCGGGCTGAGGGAAGAGAACTTACAGTTTCGTCGGCTGATGATTGACACCGACGCAGAGATTCGCCGCAACCCCGACCTGTTCAAGGTATACTATCCGTTCGACGACATCAGTTGCTGGATTGCATCTGTCGGCTCGGTCTTTCATTCCACTCTGCTTAAACGGCACCAAGACGCTTTATTGGTTCCGTGGACAGGCCCGTACATGGAATACGAGAAGCCAGAGCCGGGAGCCGTTTACGCCATCGGAGTTGACCCAGCGGGTTATGCTGCTCGCGACCATGCCGCATTCCAAGTGCTAAAGGTGTACGATGGAGAATGGACCCAAGTCGCAGCCTACGGAGGCATCACTGACCCAGTGGTATTCGCAAAGAAAATCAATGAGGTTGGCAAGAAATACAACAATGCGCTTGTGGCTGTGGAGAGTAACGGGGTTGGTGTTGCTACTCTGGCTCTACTTGAGGAGCTGGCTTATCCAAATCTCTACTACGAAAAGCCCTACAAGCCTGGAATCGCTGCTACCGCCAAGTCTGTGACGATGATGTTGTCGTATCTGCAGGACGCGCTCCGTGATGAGTTAATCCTGAAGGACGAAGACACGGTTGGTCAGCTCGGCTCGTACCGGGAAGACAAGCGAACCGAGCGCAGCGCACTCTCAGAGATGCTGCATTCTGGCAAGACCGGCAAACGCAGAGACAGGCACCACTGGGATAAAATCTCTGCACTACAAATAGCCTGCGTTGCCGCTAGGTTCTGCCCCCGCAGATACAAGAAAGACGCGCCAGAGGGTATGGAAAACGTCATCCCGTTCAAAGATTTGAGTTACGATCAAATCCAAGCCTACAGAAAAAAGGGCACAGGTTCTGAGCAGAAGAATCGTTGGCGAAAAAGTAAATATCCTTACCGGAGAAAATAATGCCCGAAACAGCCGCGCAAAGCAATAGCACTGCTCCAGCTTCGAGAGCGCGCAAGCTCGTTAAGAAGTTGTCCGAAAGGCGTATGGGCAAAGCGGACTCTACGCTACGCGACATCAACGATGAAGAAGAAGGCGAAGAGATTGCCAACCCAGATGTCTTGGAATACAAACGGTCTATGCGAGGTTAAGGTTGGCCAAAGTTACGCTCCCCACATTCATCGACGGGACTACAGTAGCAGGGGAAGATGTCTTCGACTCCATCTACACACTGTCAACCGATGCGCTCAACGGTAAAATCGAGACTGTCAATCTTAGTGATCTTGGCGACAGAACGGTGGGCCACACCTTTTTACAGAAGAAGTCGTCATCCGGCGGAGGCATGACCGCAGGAACGGCTAACCTTGACTATTTTGCCCACCAAGTTTTTACCCATACCTCGTCTCAAACATCGACTAGCGGTGTTTATCGAGGCGCGGACAATATGGGCGAAGCGGACGCAAATGACTTTATCGCAATACCAGGCGCTTCGATTCAGTTCTACCTGCCATTTAGGGCCTACGTCCTCTTGACGTGGCAAATCACTTGGACCTGTGACGCGGAAATGGAGTTCACTACAGATGGTAGCGGTAACGTCAATGGCCGAACATCCCGCAGAGACGGTTGTCATGTCCGACTCTTTATCGACAATGAAAAAGGCGGCAACCTAGACTGCAATGTTCGCCGCGTCCGAGAAACCATGTTTCAGGTAGCCGACGATTCTGGTTCAGGACAAGAAGCAAATGTTTATTTACGCGATAGATACAAAGGTCGATATTGGTCAGGCCACAAATGGGTAGGCGCACCAATGGGTAAGGGCTTTCACTCCGCCTCTTTGCGTGTGGTGCAGACTCCCGATACACCTCAAGTTCGTGTCCGAGCTCGCTCAATGAAGTATATTTACTTCAAGGCACAGTCGCCCACATGATTGGAGATTAGAATGGCTCAGTACAACACAGAACCCAACATGTACTCTCCTTTTCCAGAAGATCAACAGTCCGGCTTAGGCACCGGCGGCGGAGGCCAATCAACAACCGGGCAAAACCTTGCCACTGGCGCATCTACTGCGGCAAGCCTTGCTACCCTCGGAAAGGCGACCGGATTGATTGGAGGAGGAGGAGCCGCTGCCGGAGGAGCCGCTGCTGGCGGAGGAGCCGCCGCGTCAGGACTTGGGACAGCGTTAGCCGCTGCAGCGCCTATTGCAGCACCTATTGCAGCAGCGGCTGCTCTTGGCTACGGCCTCACCAAACTTATTCCAGGCAAGCGCGAGAAGGCGTACAGAGACCAAGGCTACAAGGCGGGCGCTGCCGACAAGATGGCACGGGCCGACCGACTTGAAGAACGTGGCAAGAAGGCGAAGGCTGAAGAACTCCGCCTCAAAGCAGAGTATGGAACCGCAGACCGCAAAAAAATCGGAGCGGCGATTGCTTCAGAGCGCATGCGTGAGTTTGAGCAAAACCCATTCAAAGCCGCTGGCGTAGGTGACCGTAAGACGGACGCCATGATGCGTGCCGCACAAGCGACTCGGCAGACAACCTCGGACCAACTGCGGCAAGCACTCGGCCTAGCGCAGATGCGTGGCCAAGTTGCCGACACGACAGAAGCCTTTGCCGCCGCGCAGGAGCAAGCCGACAGCGCGCAAGCAGCCGAACGAGCTCAGATTGCGCAGATGGTGCGGGACCGAGTCCAGCAAGAAAGCCAGAATCGTTTCGCTGCATTCATGGGCTATCCAACACAACCCTCTGCACCTAATCCGGTAGTTACCCGCGCCCTCGGTCAAGTAGGCTCGGACTTGTCTGACCAAGCCGGAACTGTATAGGAGCTATCATGACGCCAGAACAAATAGCCCAGCTACAACGCTTTCAAGCAGGTGAGCAGCTTTCCGATGAGGAAATGGCTGCACTGTACCCTGCTATGGTAGATTCTCAAATAAAGCGAGCGAAAGGCGCGCAAGCGAGAGAGTTTATCTTCAACGCACTGTCTCAAGGAATCCGCGCCGCTACAGGCCTTCCATTTCAACAATCGTTACGGAATCGACGATTGGCTGAAGATCAACAACGACGCGCTCTGGCCAGAGATACGGCGGACCAAGACGCAACTTCGGCCAGAACAAAATATTTTGAACTCAAGCAGAACTTTGTTCAAGGCATTGTAGACGACGCCCAGGCTTCAGTCACCCCTGAGAACGAGGCAGAGATAAAGCGGGCAGAGCTTGAATCGCAGCGCGAAGGAAAGCTCCTTGAAATGGTACAGGGTGCCAATAAAGAGGAGGTCTCGGAGGAAGACGAGGCTGCTCGTATGGCTGCGCAGCGGTACATTAATGCGGTATCACAAGGTCGATCGAAGCCTGAGAATATGAAGGCGCAAATGAGCAGGCTCAAAACACCTTACGCCCTAAATAGATTTGCGTACTGGGTTAATGTTATTGTTTCGGACGAGGGACAGACGCCTACCACAGACGCGGCGACACAGAAAGCTGCCCGTAAAACCATCGAAGACGAAAAGTCTAAGGGCATGACCGACAATGAAGCCGCTTTGGAAAGCGCGGGCATGACGGCAACCGATAAAGACCTTGTGCGAAGACAGCTCGGCATTTCAGACAAGCGTGGTTTTTACACCCAAGACGAGCACGCTGGGATAGACATAGACGCCGCGTATGGTCCTACATCGGTTTACCGTGAGCACCGCAAAGACATGATCAACGGGGGTACGTTACGAGCAAACCCTCAAGGGTTTTCAGACGCTCAGATGATGGTGCTAGATCGCGGTGACGTTGACGAAGCCATGCAGCGGTCCAAGTCGGCCTTGACAAAGCTGTCAGCCCTACCAGGGATTGAGGAGCAGATTAAAAAAGTTGCGGGCCAAAACCTTAACCGCCAGCAACTTGCAGAGCTCGGCGAGGACTATACCGCTGGTGACGTGTTTGATAAAATCAGCGGCCTGACTCAAGCAGAAGCGTTTGCGACAGATGCTCGTACACAGAGTCAAGTCTCACAGGCGATGGATATTCTTATGGGAACGGGCGACTACAGCCCACTGACCGGCGACAAGCGGATGCTCAACGACATGCAAAACCTTGGCCTTAACCCCAAAGAGTATGCGTTTTACTTAAAGAAAAAATACCAAGGCAAAGCCCCTGCTCTCCAGCCCGTTGACCCTAAAGCAGTCGAAGCCGCTGTTAAAGTGGACGCAGCAGACGACAAAGCCGTTAACGACGCCACTAAAATGACCTCCGTTCCAAGCAAGCCTCCGACACCTTCCGCCGCTGCGATAAATCCCGGCAAACCCGGCGACCCGAAAAGAGTCTTTAGAAATGCTGTCATAGACAGACTTCCTGGCATAAAGGGAGAGGGTGCTGGACAAGAAGGCGGCGGCGGTATTTTTATAGGTTAGGGAGAACACATGGCATTAACGGGCAAGCAGGTTCAGGGCATCATCCGAACCCACAAATCGAAATCAAGAACCGAACGGCAAGACTGGGACCGATGGCGGTCGTGGTACATGTCGGAGTATTGGAACCAATCAAGCGATGGGCCGACAGGTTCTGCTCCAGTGGGCAACTCCAATGGCGATGAGGGCGTCAACTTCGAGACGAACTATCCCTACGCTTTTATCGACACTATGATTGCGAACATTTGTCCCCAGAACCCGCAGGTTACCGTGACCGCCCGACGGGACAAGTTGCGCGGAGCCGCCAAGTTTCGGGAAGCAATCATCAACGATACGTTCCGTCGAAGCAACTTGCATACTTTGTTGTGGAAGACCTCGACAAACACATCCATCTGCGGACGAGCGTTCCTCAAAGTTGTGTGGAACTTTCGCAAGGGCACGCCAGAGATGTACTCTGTGGACCCTCGGTTTGTGTTTTTCGACATGTCCGCCGCAAAGTTTGATGACATTCGATACCTTATTGAAGTGACCGTGCTCACAAAATCTGAGTACAAGCGGCGCACAAAAAAGAACGGACGCAAAGGCGCTTTGTACAACAACAAAGTGTCCGAAAAAGCCGTGTTCGGCGGCTACCCTACTTTCCTTAAAGACCACTCTCGAAACAAGAGTTACGTCAACGAGGCATCGACTGACGTATATAGTTGGGTGACCGTCTACGAAGTGTACGATTTTGAAGGCGAAGGCAGGTACTATCACTTCCTTGAAGATGTCGAAGAGCCACTGTTCGAGGGCGAGCTTCCTTATCGGTACATCCGCAACCCCTTCATCGGGCTTACGTTCAACGAGAACATGACCGACCTCGCAGGCTTGTCCGATGTCAAACTCGTCCAATCTCTCCAGCAGAGGCTAAACGAGATTGACACGTTGGAGCTCTGGCACGCCCATACCTCGACCCCTGTGATGCTAGTCAACACAGCCTTGGCTGACAACCCCGAAGCCATCATGACTGCACTACAAGATGCGAATCAGCCTGGCACGATGATCTCCATCCAAGGCAAAGCAAACGCGCCGCTAGGAGATATTATTGGCCAAACGCCCGTCCCGTCCTTCTCCCCCTCCTTTACGGACATGCGGAATCGCTGCAATCAAGTCATTGAGTTTATCCTTGGCATCCCTCAGTATAGTCGGGGGGTTGTGGGCGTGGCGGACGTTGCTACGGAGGTCGCGCTTGCCGACACTGCAACCCGAACAAGAAATGGACGAAGAATAAAGCAGATTGAAGACGTGGTAAACGCCGCCGCAGAACGAGTCATCGGGCTGTACGAAGAGTTCCTCGACCCGAACACCAAGCTGCCCGTCCGACTTACTGGAAGCAGGGAAGTCTTGAAGGCCACCCGCCAAAGCCTAATGCTCCGGCCTGACCGTGACCCCGGTGAAAACCCTCTCGATTTTGATTACGATGCGTTGCCGTACTCGCCTACGGAGAACCACAAGATTATTCAGCTCCAAAAGTTTCAGCAGTACCTTCCTCTTCTGCTGGAAGCGCCAAACGTAAACAAAGAAAAACTGGTCCTCAAACTCCTCGACCTGCTAGGCATGCAAGACTTAGCTGAAGACGCCCCTGCCGCGCCTCCACCAACGCCCACTCCTATGCCAGGTCAAGCTCCCCCAATGATGCCGGGAGTTCCACCCAATGCAATGCAGCCTCCGGGTGTTGACAGTGTAGTCACCGGAGGGTTACCTCCAGGTACAGAGGCACCACCGCAAATCCCACTTCCAGCCGGTGGTCCCGGCCTACCTATTTCTTAGGAGAATCTTATGGCTACCAAGAAAGAACAAGAAGCAAAAAAAGAATACACCAAGGCCAAGCCATTTAGCCGTGCTGGGCGTATGCGCGCATCGAAGATTGCGTTGGGCACACTCAAGGGGCCAGTCCAAAGTGTTCGCAAGAAGGGACAGACAGCCCGTGATGAACGCAAGGCTGCTGGTGACCAGAAGCGCGCCTCGACCGAAAAGGCCAGAACAACAGCACACGCGGCAAAGCAGAAGACAAAGCCGAAGCTGCCCCCCGGCGGTGGTGGCAAGCCCTCCGGCGGTGGTGGCAAGCCCAAGATTCCCTTGAAGAAGTAATGCGTGTACCCGTCAAGAAAATCCTTGATATTGTAGGCTCTGTTCTTCGTCTTGTGGTCCCGCTGGTCCGCAAGAAGAAGGACTAGCCTTGGTTACAGACGCCCGTAAAAAAGCTGTTCGCGCCAAGTTTAAGAAACTTCGGTCGGAAGGCAAAGGCATCCAGCAGTCTTCCGCTATTGCGCACTCTATGGCAAAATCCGGGCGACTAGGCCCGAAAGGCGGCTACAAAAAGAAGGGAGCCAGCTAATGCCGATGTATGATTTCAAGTGTCCTGACGGGTGTGGTTATTTTAACGACATCTTTGTACCGCTTGCAGACCACGGCAAAACAACCTGTCCTGAGTGTGGTGCTTTAATGACCACAGTCATCGGCGATGTTGCCCTCATCGGACCACTTCCGTCTAAGCCCCTTGTTGTAAAGCAAGTGGGCCGCACGTTTGAGTCAAGCGCCGAGTGGCGAGACTATCAGCGTAAGAACCCTGATTGCCAGATTGTTTCGGCAGACTCTTCGGAATGGAGAAAGCACCGAGACGCCGTCGCGGAAAAAGCTGAAAAACGGGCGCGCAAGATGGGCTACCGAGACCATGCTGACAGAAAAGCCAAGCGCAAAAAAGAAAAAGCTAAACGCGCTGGCAAGGTTGACAAGCAAATATATGTCCACTAAAGACATCATGAGGTATCCATGCCAGCTCAAGACAAACTAATCCGAATGCTCAACGAGAATCCTCCCAGCAACTTTGCGGAGTTGGAAGAGCTGATGCAAGAGTGCGGCTACGGCGTGACCGTCACAGACCCTGGCGCGGGGATGGATGACGAGATGTATTCCGAGGAAATGCCGGAAGACATGGGTCCAGAAGATGAGGGAGAAGAAGAACCTATGGACGACTTGATGGACATGATGCCCCCAGGGATGGGAGCTCCAAGTCCAAATGAAAGTCCTCGCATGAAGGTCCGCCGCATGACTGTTATTGCGGCTAAAAAAGCTCTCCCAAAAGATGAGGAAGGGGAGGACTAATGCAAGAAGAAGGTTTTGAGGCGGGGGCAGAGGCCCCCGTATCCGAGGCAGTTGACGCTTCTGTTGATGCGGCCCCGGTTGATACCGCTTCCGATGAAGCGCCTGCCACTTCGGAGCTCTCCCTCTCCGCCGACACAGATTCTGAGGAGCCTGCCCCCGTCTCTTTTCCTTCTGCAGACGACTTTGGCTGGGACTCTTGGGACGGCGAGTTTGATAAACTGCCCGAGCAACTCCGTGGTTGGGGCGACAAGTTTAACGGCTACTATGGGTCTCGCCACCAAGCGGCGCTAGACCAACAGCGGCAACAGATTGAACAGCAGCACAGTTTATATGAGGCCTTGATTAGCGGCAAAGAAGACCCGCGAGTTGAGCAGTATTCTGGGCAGTTGAAAGATTGGGAGCAAAAACACAGTGTTCTAGAGGCAAAGTTTGCCGCACTAGAATCTGACAACAAACTTTTCGTAGAGAGCGTCAACAAGTCCATCGAGGCAGAGGCCGAGCGTTTTGCTCAAGCCTTTCAAGAATCGAACACGGACCTGTTTAATGACGAGGCTCTAGCGAATACTTTTGCAGACCTGCTCGAAGAGGGCTGGGATCTCGAGACCGCTGCGGAAGCCTCGCGCCTTCCACAGAATGTTCTTGAGGTTGCAAAACAGGCAAAGGCAGATGGTGTCCCAGATTCGTATGCGCTCAAGCTTGCGCGTGGTACGAAGATGCGCTCACCTCAACCTCGGCCTGGTGCCAAGTTAACGTCAGGGGCCACAACCCCCAGCCGCTCCCCCGAGCAGGTGGAAACGACGAATACTGGGGCGATGTCCTTGGCGGACTGGCGAAAACATGTTGCGCGTAATGCTCTGAACTCTAGTAAAAGGAGGGCCTAATGGCCATCTCACCCGACGTACTGGCGACGGCGCTCAATGAGCTTATGCCTTCGTACAGTGAAATGTTCGTCAAGTTTCACCCCTTGATGGAAAAAATCATGTTGAACGGGAATATGACCCGTGACACACTCAAAGGCCCACGCCGCGAGTTTGCTGTTGTAACCGATGGTCCAGGTACTGTGACGCAAGTCAACACCGGTTCTGAAGTTATCGCAGGTGGACGTTCGCAGAATGCGCACCGAGGCAACGTGCTTGCACCACGTCTCATCTATGCGTTCGACGTTCCCGGCAAGGACTTGGCTGAAGCCAACGGCGAGATGGACCTCGCACGAATCCTTCAGCACTACCCAGAGTTGGCTCTGTCTGACTTCCATGAGCGGATCTCCGATCAGCTTGGAACAGGAAACGGCAACCAAGTTGGCGGCTTCGCCACCCTGAACGGCAACACGACGTTCAACCCAGACGGCACTGCTCGCGATGGTATTCTGCAGATCTCCGCTTCTTCTGCCAAGACAGTCCACGGACTGAAGTGCGCAGGTGCAGGTGCAGGCGCTATCAGCGGCTGGAACAACCAGTACGAAGACATCAGCTCGTTCGCTGTCAACGGTCGCAGCCAAATGCGTAAGGCTTACTTCGCCGCATCGCGCCAAGGCAAGACTGCTGGCCCTGTTGATTTGATGATTGGTGACGAGGCTTCCTACCTCAACTACATCGACGACTTGGACGATCAAGTCCGCGTGGTCAAGGTTGAGGGCGACAAGGCTCCACCTCTGGTACGTCAGGGCGTTAAGTTCCTCGACGCTGACTTCTTCCTCGACGACTCGATCGACGTATCTGCAGCAGCCTTCAAGGATGGCGCAGGTAACCCGACTGCGGCGAGCGATGGTATCATCTACGGCCTCAAGACTTCGGTTTGGCACATGTTCACTCTTGGCCACGACGCGGCTCGCGAAACGAAGGGCGACTTTGCTCTCCGTGGACCGTTCCGAATCCCTGACCAAGACATCTTCCGCTACGAGTTGGTGCTCATGATGGGCCTCCACACTACGCAGCTTCGTTCCAACTTCGTCGTCACCGGCGCAGGCACCCCATAAGGAGGATCTCATGGGTTTCACAGCAGCGGGCATTAGCCCGACTACAGTCACTACTGCCGTAGAGGGTGCTCAAGCACCCCTTGGATTCATTCTTACCGTCCCTGACGGTGACAACGGATTGCAAGAGTGGATCTACGTCAACGCAGAAGACACTCTCGCTGTCGGCACAGTTGCAATGCGGAAGGACGCCACAGCGACCTATCTCGTTAAGGTCGCCGTCAAAGAGTCTCCCGCATCACGGGTTGTTGGTGTAGCCCAGCACGCGATTGCTGCCGGAGAGTTTGGCTTCATTCTACGTCGTGGAATCGGCAGCGTTCTCGCTGGCACAGGCACACTCGACGTAAACGAAGGCGTCTGCGTTGACACCACCGACAATGGCAAGGCCATGGAGTTTAAAAGCATTGCGGAAGCGCAGGATGCGACTTCGACCGAGCACGGCATCTCAGGCCCTTGGGGCTTTGCCTTGGCCGACGCAGCCGCAGACGCCACAGCATCGTGTTACATCGACTGCCGAGGCTAGTAGATGAATCTCAAAGAGATTCGGAACGCGATGTTCGCCCAGGCGGACTGGGCACCGACCCAGTCGTCTGAGGCGATCTCTCGCGCTAATAGCTTCATCAATAGGGCCTACAATCAGTTAGCCTTAGAAGCTCCGTTTCTCTTCTTTGAGTCCAAGGTGCATTTGGCCACAGAGCCGGATGTCGAGTCTAAAGCAGGCAAAGAGGGCGTGGCTGGCGACCGCGTCCAACTTGCTGGCGCAAACACTCTACCAGGCGCTCCGGCTACGAAAGACCCGTGGACTTGGCGGACTACTTACACACAGACTCAGCAAGCGGCTAATGCTGACGAGCTGACCGCGTGGAAGTACGATCGTTCTTGGGACGGTCGAATGATTGAGATTACGCTTGCGGACGGAACAAAAATCCGTAATCAAATCCGTTCTGTATGGCTTAGTGCCACAGACAGTCATTACTATTTTACGTTGGCCACACCTTGGGACATCCAAAATGGTTCGGGCACCGCAACCATTGACGGGTTTGTCGGATTCAAGTACCGTATTTTTACTGAAGCCTACGCGCTGCCCGACGATTTGATTCAGTTGAGCACTGCCCGCCTTCGCGACAATACCAACAACTATCCTTTGGATGTTTTTGGTCAACGAGAATCCGAAGACCTGCAACTTGACGGACCCCCGTCACAGGTTGCTTCGGGCATCCCCCGCGTCATTTTTCGCCGCAGTCATGTCCACATGCGCGGCCCGAGCTCTGCTCCAGTAGCGTCTCCAGCCCTGACCAATCCAAATGTTTTTGACTCTAAAAATATTCCCGACTTAAAAAAACCCGGCTCGTCTGACATTACGAGGGAGCAGGCAAAAAGACGGGGCGAGGTCAACATTGACCCAAGCGCAGGCTCTCACACCGGGCCTGACCTTGCCAGCGATGCTGGCGCAACCGCGATTGATAACAAGTGGCTTGGTCCTGAACCTGCGGGCACGTTTGAGTACCGCGTGACCTACTCTTGGGGCAAGCGGGATGTAGAGTTCCAACTCCCAGGCCTCGGCAGTTGGGAGGGCTTTGCCCAGCCGTTAACGATTGATAGCACCACCCAGTTTCCAAGCGCGAGCACGTCGGCATCTGGCGGCAATCCGTCGCGAAATAGGTTTAGAACACCACGATTTGAATCTCCACCGTCTCCGGTATCAAACGCAATGACCGTTGCTCGAGTCGGGGATGAGTTTGCGGCAATCAAGCTGTCGCTTCCAAACATCACATATGCACTGGGCTTCCTGACTAAGTTTGGGTCTCACAGCAGGCAGAGCCTTGATCAAAGCGGTGTTTACATCCGCATCTATCGTCGTCGCATTGACGCGAACATGAACGACTACGGGTTGCTTGAGAACGCCGCTGACGGCCTCCAGCAGTCTCAGCTAGATTCGGACAACGCTTTTTATTTATTGTCAGAGTTCCGTGCAGATAGCAACAACTCGGGCGTGTGGTACGACAATGGTGAGTTTCTACCTGATTACAGCCGCAGGCTGCGGGACATTCACGGGTATCAAACAATCCAGTTTTACCCTAAGCCTGACCAGCGGTATGTCGTTGACATCCGAGGCGTCATCCGTCCTGAAGAGTTGACGGCGGACCAAGACGTTCCTCTAGTGCATGCAGAAGCGACCAACGTCTTGATCGAAAAGGCGATGGTGTACTTGTATGAAAACATGGGGCAGACGGCCCGGTCTGACTACAGCACTGCTCGTTATCAAGAACTTCTCTTTACTCTCACAAAAAGATACGGCGATCTTCGCCCACCCTCCGCACCTGTGTTACGCACAATGACACGGGCCACCGGCATCAGAACGAACCGCCGATGGAACCGTAGACTTTCAAGCGATGACCTGGGGGGAGTAGTCGATGGGTAAAGAAGATACACCGCTTATCTGTGGTGCGGTATACAAGCAGTTGGATTCAAATGACGTTGAAAGGCACGGCCTAATGGTGGCTTTGACTATCAACGGTAACGAGCAGTCCGGTCTGATTTACTGGACCGGCTTCAAGCCTGAGCTGGTTACGAATCACAACAAAGACCGCTTGGCAAAGCTTGAGCTGATTGCAAAGCCAGCGCCTTTGGTTATTGAGAAACCAGAGCCGAAGCCAGAGCCGAAGCCAGAGCCGAAGCCTCCTGTGCGGCGGACAAAGACAAGCGTGGGGCGACCCAGAAAAAAGAGTTAAATCATGGCCTACTTAAAGAACCGCCGCGAACGACCTTCCGGCTCTGAGAGCGCGTACTTTATCCGAGGCCAAGATGACGGGCTGATTCTACCGAATGAGCTCGCTCACGAAATCGTCAACATGTACAGCCTTGAGGAAGGAACTCTTCGGTCTGCGTGGGGGCCTGCGGTTTACGTCCCTCAGAAGACGCCTTTGCTTGCGCAGGACGGTACTGCTCTTGTTGCTCCCGGAGGTCAGCCTCGATCTATCAAGAGCTTTGCTTACGATGAGCCGAAAGCAACCGCCCCGTTTGATGTTTGTGATTCGTCGCTACCTCTGTACGGTAAGCTGCAGCACGGCATCCACCATGCGGTACTTCAAGGCGGCGAGCGTGATGTACTTCTGCTCCACACGTCTAATGAGTTGTGGGAGTTTCGCGGTTGGAAAAGGGACTGGCGTCGGCTTATTAGCAACCCCGCGTCAGCACACGGGCTGAAAGGCGAACTGCCTGACGATGAGTCGCCCAGCTTTCCTACGCAGTTTGAGACGGTAGGTAACGGGGTTGTTATCGTTCCGCAAAATGGTCGAGCCTACTTCTACGACGGCCACATCATCGCACCTCTCGGGTTCAGCGAGACCCCGTCAACCCCGATGTCGTCGGGACCGGAAAGCACCACTGACTTTTTCCGTGGCGGCGAAGACCTTACTGACGGCATAAATGACACAGGCTACGCGCACACAGGCCTGTGGATTGCTAGGAATAAAAACAACCCTTCCGGCATGCAGTATGGCTTTAAGAAGGGCCGCATTGGAACTGTGAACCCTTACCTCATGGATGGTGGGAGCAGCGATACGCCGTATGCCGCAGGCCTGCTTGACGCGGGCGAGTGGCGTTGCAAGGTGCAGTACATTGATGTCTTTGGCAATCTGTCCGCGCCTTCAGAGGCGAGTGCGCCCGTTGGTTGTGACCGGCAAGGTACAGAAACCCGTGTGCGCGACAAGTTTGATTTTATATCGGCAGAAACCAAAGAAAATGTCGCTCCTGAAAACTTGAAGTTTCAACTTGCGTGGACTGGAATATCCACCGGTCCTGACCACTGCGTCGGACGCAACCTCTACAGAACCAAAGACCTGATTAACTCTGGTGATGCTGGGTACTACGCCTTGCCTCAGAACACGTCGGCCACGTTTACGACGTTTGCCACGCTGCAGGACAACATCACCACCATCTACCCGGACAACATGTCCGATTCGTACCTCGGCGCGAAGCTGATGGACGTTGTTCCGGTGCCGCGCTTCAAGCTGTGTCGCGCTGCGTTTGGCCGGTTGTTCATTGCTAACACCAGAGACAACGAGGGCCTGATTAGGTTCTCACAGCCTGGTGCGTGGGGAACTTTTCAAAAAGGCGACTCCATCTATCCCGATGCGTCGGGTGGGGAGATCACGGGCCTGTGGCGCTGCGACCGAGGCCTACTGGCGTTTACCTCGTCGAGCACATTCTTGATTACAGCACTCAACCAAGGCAGCGACTTTAGTGCAGTGCCAATCTCCAGAGAAGTAGGATGCGCGGCCCCGAACTCGCTTCAGACGTTACCCGATGGTAGGGTGATTTGGCTAAGTTACGGCGGGTTCTATTCGTTTGACGGCAACACCATTTCTTTCGAGTCTGCCCCTCTTAACCGCCTGTTGAAGAGATTTACTCTCGCCCGCTTCAGTCAAGCATGCTCTGTTTTTGACGGCATGTCGAATGAGTATCGATGCTGGGTTTCGACTGACGGTTCGGTCGAAAACAATCTGTGCCTTACATATTCCGGGGATTTGTGGAGAACGCGCACAGATTTTCAGCCTCGAGATGTGTGCGTCACCGACGACCACAGGGCGTACTTATTGGCCGCAGGAAGCGTCTCAGGCCAAGAAGGGGGTGACGGAGTGTTCTTGCTCGACCATGCCGCCTCAAGAACTCACAGGGGCCTTAGAACTCTATCTGACACACGCGAGTCCAAGATCGAGACAGTATGGATGCAGGGCTTCCAGTCTAAACGCAAGGAGACCATCCCCACCATCTACCTTTGGTTCAGGGAGACGGAGATAGATTCCGTGAAGATTGAGGTCATGCGGGATTGGCGCGAAGATGTTGTAGAGGAAGTTACGATTGACCGCTTCACCAACGTAGACGAGCCTTCAGTGTGGGGCAAGACGCGCTTAGGGGAGCCAGGGGCAAAGTTTCGCCGTCGTCGCCCGTACTGGACAAGAGCTCAAATATACCTGCCTTCGGCTGAAGTTGTTAAGTTCCGCATAACAGGCACCGGATTCTGGGAGTTTGTTGGTTTATCGTTTGACGCATCGCCCCGGACATACGGGAATGCACAACTTCCGGGGTAAACATGGCATGGAAATACCCGCAGTTTGACATCAAGAGCGGCTACGTTGTTGACATCGATCCAATCAATGACAATCTTCTTGGCGTTGCGAACGAGGTTTGCGGCGGTCTTAACGAGCACAACTTTAACGCAGAGGAAGACCCTGGTGGCCTCCTAACTCGCGACAACATGAAGACTGGTGCAGTATTCCGGGTTCTTACAACATCGAAAGCAACGAGCAATGAACTCCCTGCTCAATCCGATTGGCTTAAAATCAAGCCCGTGGATACTTGGCAATCGTATGAGGAGAATGGCGCTCGGCTTTCCTTTGTGTCGCGAGGCTCCACCGCGTGGTTGTGCGCCTCTTTTCAGATTATCGCAACAGCTATTGGGAGGCTGACGCCCCTCGAGAAAACGCAAAAAGGCTTCGGGTTTTTAGTCGCTCTGAAGTTAGATGGTGTCGTTATTCATGATGCGCTTCTAGGCTCTGGCGACCCACAGGGCGAGTTTTATCGCGGCTTTGAAAACAGAGCGGGCATGCGGAAGACTGGCGTGGACAAGGCAACCCAGTGTACTGCTTACGGCGGCGGCGGTATTTGCGGTGCCCGTCTCCCGGTAACTGTGGACGCGGTGGTTGATTTGCCGCCAGGTGAGCATGTCGTTGAGATATGCGTCAAGAGCATCCAAGGCCACAACTGGTCTAGGGGCACGGGCGCTTCTGGAGATGCGGATTCAGAGAACGACTGCTTCATCGCAAGTCGCGAACTGTTTGTGTTGGAGATGAGGCGCTGATGTCTGACAAGTACACTTATTTGGAAACCAATACGGCTTATTCGTCGGGCGAACTGTCCCTCCGGCTGGAAGATGTGGCGGGGGCAAACAGGGGGCTAAACGCCATTGATTTAAGCTCGCTTTCTCTTGGCTGCTTTAGAAGCAACTTGGTTCCCCGCATGATTCACAGCTCAAACTTAACGGGGATACTCCCTAAAAATCGTTTTACGAGTGAACTAGACGTTGCTTTTCGCAACCTAGACGCCCTCCAACCTACAGCCGGTGAGTCAAATCAGCTTATCGAATCAATAGTTTACCCGGAGTCAGGCCGATATGAACTAGATATGCAGGTGGGCAAACAAAACATTGGGGCCGTACTTGTTTTGGCAAATGTTTTTGTTGAGCGTATTTTTTGTCAGTGGGGTGGCGAGGAGCCAAGCGGTGGAGATAACGCTAGCAAGTACGCGCCAAACGAGGATGTTGTCTTTGTTAACTTCAAGCTGACGATTGTGGACGACGCTGGTGAGCCGCACGATATTGATAGATCTTCTAGGTCTTTGTCTCCCCGAGTAACGATCTCCAAAAAAGAAGAACCACGTTACACAGGCCTCAACACAAAGCATCCTGACAGTGGAAGCATACACCGACCACACAGAGGTGATGTTCAGACATTTCAAGATGTATCTATCCGATGCGTTATTCTCCCGTCAGACTTGCCTGCTGGCCGCAAAATAGCTGAGATTCAGTTTAGATTTAACCAGCCAGCCGATTACTACGGGATAGGCGGCGGGCCTGTTGTTGCTATACAAAAACTGTACTACTCTAAGGCAAACCTTACCGCGATTCCAATCCACACTAAAGTAAGCTAGGTGCTCTTATGGCTACTCCGCCTGACCCACAAACGGTGCCGGAAAAAGACCTTCCTCTAGAGGATGAGTTTATTGCAACACTGCCCGAAGTTCCTGCTGAAATACTTGCCGCGAATGCCCTGTATGAGGCATTAGAAGAAGAAGATAAAAAGAATCTGGGAGACGCGGTGTTCATGCCTACCGGCGGTGGCGTCTTAACCGAGGAAGACCTCCCGGAAAACATGGGGCCTCGCCTTGAGCGTAAGCAGAAGATAAAGACCTTAAACTACATCGACCGGGCCAAAAAGACCGCGATGAGCCAGTACCCTGATATTCCTGAGTCAGCATTCACACAGGCTTGGAATACAGCGTACACCCGAGTCAACAAAGGTGTGTATAAAACTCAGCGAGACGTTCTCGACAACTACAAGGCCGACTCGACCCTAGATATTGACGCATTTAACGCCGTGAGTGAAGACGCTAAAACGGTAAAACCTCTTTTTATTGCCGTTGGTTTTAATACACAAACGGGCAAGGCTGTTTCTGTGCCCGTCACTGGCACAGACTTTGATAAACGGTTGGCGGATCGATTGCCTGAAGGGCCGGAAAAGACCCTCTTGCTGGCGAACTTAAATCCCGATGATTGGCAGGGCATAACTTCAGGGCTGCTAGATACAGAACAGAATCGAAACCGATTAGAGCTCGCTCCCACAGATCAAGACATTCGGAGCTTATACACGCCAGGCCCAGATGTTGAAAAGACGGGACTACCTTTTGTTATCGTACCTCTTTTTGAAGACCCAACACAGGGGCGTGGCTATCGCGCAAAGAACAGCATCAGTCTAAAGGACGTTCGTGAGGTCGCGGAGACCAACTCCCTTATGCAGATAACCGGAGGCCGCGATATACTGCAGGTTCGCCGTGACGCAATACAGGCTTTTAACGACGGAAATCGTGAACTAGGTGTCCCATTAGAAGGCTATACTGACGCAGAGGCCTACGGAGATGCGGTCCAAAAATACGTCCGAACTGAGCAAAGGCGTAGTGGCCAAGAAGAGATTAATCATCTACGAGCGCAGCTCGAAGGGACATACCTTTACAGCAAGACAAGCGACTCTATCGAGGACTACCTCGAGGGAGACATTTACGGCGGCATTGGTCGAGTGCCCGTTGCTAGGGAAATCGGCGCTTTAACACTCCCAACCAGAGCGATTGCAGGTACAATCGAGGGGCCAGAGGAGTTCAAAAAAAACCTCGCGGAGGAGGGCGGTCTTGAGTTCTTAGCGGAAGGACTAGGCGGAGTCGAGATTTCAGAGTATGGCGCGACCCGTGCTCTAGATGACATGATCCGAATCGCCCCAAGCACCGTTATGGCCGCTGCCGAATGGCAGGCTTATAAAGAATGGCTTGCACTCAATCAAGCCAGAGGCCGCAAAGACAAGGACGGTAAACTTATCTTGGACCCAAAAGAGGGAAGGCGAGAGTTTATTCTTCAAAAGATTTTTGAAATCTCCCACGACCCTGACAGAATGACTATGGCGATTGCGTCTAGTTACGACCCAGCAGGCAACATGCTCATGAAGGCGGGCAGGCTTACATACCCAGACCTTCACGAAAACTTCCCCGTCTTAGCCAACACGCTTGCAGGCGCTCCTCGGCTGTTCTGGATGCTTATCGAGCCTGATGCGCTACAGGCGACCGCTGCTGCTACCGGCGGTGTCGCAGGGTTTGCTGCTGGAAAGACCGCGTCCTTAATAGGCAAAGGGGCCAAAACATACAAGACTATTCGCAGAGGCGCGGCACTTGTTGACGATGCGATTCAAGCAGCAAAAACTGCAGACGAACTTGAAGCGGCGGTAGAGGCGGCAGTCAAGAGTGATGTGAGCGGTGCGGCTGGCATTGCTCAACAGATAATCGCAAGGCAAGCCGCATTTAACGCAAACGCAAAAGGGGCGAAAGAGGTCGCAAAGGTAGTTGCGGGGGAACAGGAAGCGTTGCGGCAAGCCGAGAACGCATTTGAATATGCGTCAAAAGTTTTAGATGAGGAGATAGACGCCGCCAAGGGCGCTCAGACCGCTGCCGAACAAAAGATAAAATCTACTAAGGTGGTCAAAGCCTCGCTGGAGAAGAGAGCCGCTGAGGTTGACAAGCTATCTGCAGAACTTGATGTACGCAAAACCCAGATTGATTTGGCTGTTCGCGAGGCTGCGGTCAACAAGCAGATGGAGCAGCTATCCACACCTACGACCGCTGCCCCCAAAAAACCAAAAGCAAAACCAAAAGCAAAGACGCAGACTCCTACAACTTTGGCAGATCTAGGCATGACTGTTGATGAGTTTGAGGCACTGTCTCCTTTAGAAAAGGCTGCTACAGCAAAAAAACTTGGCTTAGATCTTGAGCAACCAAAAACTTTGAAAGATTTAGGCCTGACCGCTGATGAGTACAACGCGCTTCCTTACCAAGAGCAGTCCAAGATACTGGGCCAGTTAGATGAAACAAGCGCGGCGCGTCAGTTGCGCTTAGAGTTTGAGGCCCAAGCTTACCCCCAAAATAGACTATCCGCCGAAGCGCGTCTGATTTCTGAAAAACCAAAAGTTAAAAAGAAACCTGCTGACGGTACTCCCCGAACAAAGAAAGAAAAAGCTGACCGATTTGAAGACCTAGAGGCACGCAACCGCGAGCTCGTTTCTCTGCAAAAGTCTCTCGACGACATCGAGGCCGGAGACCTCAGCCCTGCGCAGAAGCGGCAGGCGTCAGCCGACGTGCGTGAGAGAATCAAGACCATCCTCGTCAAGACCAGCGAGGAGGCGGATGCTAGGGCGACCTCACCAAGAATCCAGCAGATGCTTGCAGACCAGGCCGAGACGGTAGAGAAGCTGCGTAAAACCGTAGGCGAGGCAGGGTGGAAGGCGGATAGCGCGGCCCTCGGGCGAATCGTATCTGCCGCCGCAGATGGCGGTAAGGGCTACGATGATTTGGTAGAACTTGCGGTAGAGCAGGTAGCGAAAGCTGAAAAAGCCTACGGCGAAGCGACTGACAAGGTGGCCGAGATTGAAAAGCAGCTTGAGCTGACCGAACGGGCGCACGAAAAGCTAGCCAATACACCGAGCACCGAAAAAATACCAGGCCTGTGGAACAATCAACAGAACTCTTTAGAGGAAGTAAAGAGAGTCAGCAGAATGTTCCGCTCTGCGGCAGAAGTCGCCGCATCAAAAGAGGGCCAAGCCTTTATCAACAGCCGCTTCTATACCCCCGAGGGCACCACAACCCTCAAGGTTATGGAGGACGCGCCGGAAGAAGTAGCATCGATTACCGATAAATACTTTGAAGTACAAAACCGCTTGGCTGCGGGCGAATCAAAGATGAAGGTGATTGCGCAGACCGGAGGGGAAGGCTCTAAGCGGTTGGTGTTATCGTTCTTGGGGTATGCAGCCATCGGCCAAGAAACCCTTAGAGGCTACGAGAATATAGGCAACACGATTACTAGGCTGAGAAACAAGCACGGCGTCCTCTGGACTAGATTCGCCAGCCCAAAGTTTTACTCTGACGCTCTGTACATTGGCCAAGCGCAACTAATAGCAGCGGCGGACGCGATCGATCGATCTGGCATTGCAACCACGCGGGTGGGAGTCCTGGGCAGCAAGTTTGCTGAGGCGTATCAAGAAGCGGCCAACGCGAACTCTAGAGAGATTAAAAAGTGGTTCAGCGATACGGATGCCATCTTGGCGCATTTTTCGGGCCAAGTAGTCGAGGACGCAGGCAAGGCAACCTCTGTTGCAAAAGCCCGTGCTGTTGAGTACATCGGGACGCAGAATCGAATCGAGCTCGGGGGCACTCGTTCCAACATCGAAGTCTCGGGCAATCAGATTGGGGGCAGCGCCACAGACAATATTTTGAACCTTGCGATTGATAACTGGGCTTCAATAGGCCGAACATTTGTTAGGACCAAAGGCGATGACTTAACTGAGCATTTCCTTGAAAAATCGAACAGCCTCCAAGGTTTTGTCCTTGCTCACGTTGGGGATAACATCGGGCAGCGGGGCCAAAAGAAAGCCAAAGATGCAATCGTAGCGTTTGGTAGATGGTTAAACAGAACACCTGAAGGGCAGACTCTGTCGAACGCCGAGCGTATAAAGTTGATCCCCGACCCGTCAAAACGCATGTCTGAACTCAGCAAGGGTGTGATGTCGGAGATTGATAGAATCAATCTGAACTCGATCAAGGAAGCGAGGATTCCAAAAGTCGTGGGGAAAGATACCGACCCGTTCCTAATGCCAGGACGTAGCTTCCGGCTTGTATTTAAGAACGTGATCACTGGGGCGATGGAGCGGGGCTTTGTCAAAGACGTTTCCAACTTGACCTCTGGAAACTTAGGCATCCGAAATCTTAGGGCTTTGGAACTTATGATTAGTGGTGCAGACGAATCAAGTCTGTACAAAACTACGCTACCTCTACGGGAAACAATCGAGGTAGGTGACCGAGTCGCATTGCGCTCTGACATCGATCCCCTGCGAAAAATCTTAACCCGCAAGCCTTCGGACACAAAAGGTAAGGGCAAGCGCGTAAAGTTTGATGACTTAGACGCAAAACGCAGAGGCCCGGAGCCGTTTACTTCTGTACTAGAATCCGACATTGCGGCCCCGAAAACTTACGAAGTGGGCAAAGTATCTGAAACCGGCATTGTCACGCTGATAGACAACGCGGGCGATACCACTACAGTGCCCCTTAAAAATCTGACACGCATGGGCGGGGAGTTTGCAAGCTATGACCTAGTTGATGGCTACATGGCTTACGGTTTGGACCTCGCTCGGAATGTGGGCGTCGTGAAGGATACAGATTTTATCCAAAGATGGAACGGTTTGAGAGACAACTACGTTCGTTTTATTCTGCACTCATACGATGAGAACGGCAATCCAAACATTATTCCTAAAATCGACTGGGGCGCTTTCTCTTACGAGACAAAGAATCTAATGAAGGATTTGAATGTCACACTAAGTAGCGCCAAAGCTGGAAATCACCTTGTAGAGCAGTCTACCCGAGTTCCCAGTAGGCTGGTCAACTGGTGGAAAAACAAAACGCTGTTTGGAATAACGGGAGTAAAGGCGTTTAGATTTTTCTTCGGAAATGCTGATGGAGATTTTGAAAAGATTGCCATTGAGCTCGGATACTCTAAGGCGCTGCAGATTAAAAGCATCGGACTGCTTGGCTATGTACCTATAGTTGGACCTGCATTTCAAGACGGCACGCGGCGTATGATCGCGGCAGGGACCGAGGCGCTTGGCGGTCTGGGTGTACCAGGCCCGAGCATCCTAAGCGGAAACATGAGCGAGTTTTTGGACGATGTCCTTGAGGGCGTAAACGAAACCCGAACTTATTACAAAGCCAACGGAGACCCGATTGAGTTGAACCCTCGAGACTTTAAGCGTGACGCAACTCGCGCAGGCGTCTTCGAGGATATTCTAAGAACAGAAGGGTCGGACTCTTTGCGGGTTGCCGCTGATCGAGAGTTCAGAGAGAATCCTGCTGGCACACGATCGATTGTGAAAGAAACAAAGCAAGCAGGCGAGGCGTTTGTTTCTCCTTATGCTAGATGGCTTGCAATCTTCAGAGACGCCAATGCTGTAGGCACGCATCGAACAAAGATGTTGGTGTTCTCTGACTTAATCGTCAACCAAGGCATGTCAGTAAGCGAAGCCACTAAGGCTATGAACCGAACTATTTTTGACTATACTCTTAGCGTCAGCCCGCTTGAAGCAGCGACTATTGCCAAGTATGCCACGTTCTACACTTACTCAAAGAATCAGACGTTGACCACCGCTGCCGATGTAATGAGCGTCAGCAGCAAGACGCGGCGCTGGTTTATGAACAAACTGGTGATTGGAAGACGCTATAAGCGGGCGCGTGCTTTGTACAGAATGACCCAGATACAGAACAGGCGCTCTGACGTTGACATCAGTGATATAGACCAAGGCGTTGGAAGCGATGACTTTTCAGACATTGAGGGCGTGCTGGACAAAAAGCTCGAAACCAGGGAAAACATTTTTCGCCCATACGACTACCTATTAGATTCGATGATTGTTCAAAAAGGAGCGTTGCCCTTAGAGGTTCAAGAAGATCTCCGGGACACAGGCAGTTTGGCGACCAGTTACGTCCTCACATCAGGCGCTCCCCTTGGTGTGCTTCAGACATTGAATACGTTTGCAGAGATACAGAAGATGTCTATCGCAGGAGTCGCGTCTCTGTTCTTCAGCGACCTAGGCTTTGATGGCTTGAAGTCAATGAAGGCCAGTACAGAGGCATTTTTGCAGCAACTGTACCCCGCGCAGGAAGCTATTCTTAATGACTTTGTCCGCAAACTTGTAGACATAGGCCCTGGGTACAGTGCCGACTACAAGAAGATAAGCCAACGCGCCTACGAAAACATTGAGTATTTTGGTCTTGAAGACAACCTAGACATCGAGGTTATCAACGGACAGTATGTTACTCGAAACCCGCTAGCAGTCTCGGGGATCTTCGACCCCATGACTTACCTCGGAGACGAACCAAACTTCATTCGGCTGCTCGCGACCACAGTCATGGGCGACATCGGAGAGGCCGTGCCAGATGAAGTCAGGGTCCAGATGAAGGTATACTTGCCGCAGTTTCCCCTGCGAATACCAGACTTAGACCCTCTTATTGATGAGTTGAGCGGCGGTAAGATTAAAAAGTTTGAGTTCAACAAATATGAAGACCTCGGTCCTCTCGGAATACGCCTAGCAGCGGCGGAAATGTTTACTCGCGAGATGAAGATCCACATGTTTAACTCAACGAAAAACATTTCAGCAACTGTTCAGTCGGTTAAAAGATTTCATGACAAACGAATGCGGCTCTTGAGAGGCAAAAGCGACCGGCTGGAAACTTTAGAGCAAGAAAAAAGAGCTGAGGAAGAATGATGTCGAACTTGGACCAGCGCGTAACGATTCTTGAAGACCAGGTCGGAGGAATCCGTGAGACGTTGGCCATTGTGCAGAACGAGCAGAAGCACTCCGTTCGCACATTAGACAGGATCGAGGCCCAGATTACTGAGATGGCGAAACGCAATCAGTTCGACTGGGGCACCGCTGTGAAGAATCCCCAGACGATTGTGCTCGGACTTATCCTCCTCGGAGGTTTGCTGGGGCACGACACTATGATGCTGGCAAGCGCGTCTCTTAATCCCGCTCTTGCCGCGCAAACTATTGACACAGTGCCGTAGGCACTTTATAAAAGTAACATCCGCTTTGGATAGTCTATAGGAGACACTAAATGGCTGGCAATCTCAAGCAGCGCCTCATCAAAGCAGGCCGCGACTTCAACTACGCAGAAGGCATCAAAGTCCTCAACGACACAGGCACGGCTATTGCAGCCAACAAGATTGTGTACGCCTCGGGACACGATGGTCTCTTTATTAAGGTTACGCTTGCTGACAACGGCACAGCCGCAAGCCTCAAAGGTCGCCTGCACATGACAAAGCACGAGATCCCTGCGAATGGCTACGGTGTGGTTCTTCCTTGGAAGCTTGTAACGGGCCTAAACGACGCAGCAATCAATGGCGCGAACGGCTTGAACGGCAGTATTATATACCTTGGTGCGGCAGGAGGCTGGACAACCACGGCTGGCAACAAGCGAGTCGTCGGAACTGTTGCTACAACCGGGTCAGGCGCGACCTCTACTGACGGGGCGATTCTTTTCTCTGGTGAAGGCGTCTGGTCGAAAGAGCCATAAGGGGGCCTAGATGGGCGTCACACGAATCAGGCCGTCTAGAAATAGCTACGAGGTTGACTAC
>Ga0209232_1000106_pt1 | contig 51636 bp, 45 predicted proteins | sample ETNvirenome_2_60_FD_184066 | JGI IMG/M metagenome (GOLD analysis project Ga0209232, IMG submission 184066) | Marine viral communities from the Pacific Ocean - ETNP_2_60 (SPAdes) (version 2) | ecosystem: Environmental > Aquatic > Marine > Oceanic | place: Pacific Ocean | collected 2013-06-22 | reverse complement strand
ACCTGCATGAAGGCCAGGTCGTTCCGCCCGCCAATGTACTGCGCTATGACGGTGACGATCCCTATCTGGTGGTCGCTGCGGACAAGGGCACCGCGAGCTTTTCGGACATCGCCAACGGCATCGCCGCCGAATACGACTTCTGGCTCGGCGACGCCTTTGCCTCGGGCGGCTCGGCAGGCTACGACCACAAGAAGATGGGCATTACCGCGCGCGGCGCCTGGGTTTCGGTGCAGCGGCACTTCCGTGAGCGCGGCATCAACGTGCAGACCGACGTGATCAGCGTCATCGGTATCGGCGATATGGCTGGCGATGTGTTCGGCAACGGTCTGCTGATGTCCGAAACCCTGCAGCTGGTGGCCGCGTTCAACCATCTGCATATTTTCATCGACCCCAATCCCGATCCTGCGCGCAGTTTCATCGAGCGCAAGCGCCTGTTCGACCTGCCGCGCTCGTCATGGACCGATTACGACGTGTCGCTGATCTCGGAAGGCGGTGGCATCTTCCCGCGTTCGGCCAAGCGAGTCGCGATCACGCCACAGATGAAAGAGCGCTTCGCCATCGAGGCGGATCAGCTGACCCCAGCCGAGCTGATCCACGCGCTGCTCAAGGCACCGGTGGACCTGCTATGGAATGGCGGTATCGGTACCTATGTGAAGAGCGGCGGCGAAAGCCACGCCGAAGTTGGCGACAAGGCCAACGATGCGGTGCGGGTCAATGGCGCCGATCTACGAGCCAAGGTGGTGGGCGAGGGCGGCAACCTCGGCATGACCCAGCTGGGACGCGTCGAGTACGCGCTGCATGGCGGATCGAGCAATACCGACTTCATCGACAATGCCGGCGGCGTCGATTGCTCGGATCATGAAGTGAACATCAAGATCCTGCTCAACGAGGTGGTCAGCGCTGGCGACATGACCGCCAAGCAGCGCGATCAACTGCTGTTCGAAATGACCGACGCGGTGGCCGAGCTGGTGCTGCAGAACAACTACAAGCAGACCCAGGCGCTGTCCCAGGCGCAGCATCGCTCGCGGGAGCGGGCCGCCGAGTATGTTCGGTTGATCAATGCGCTGGAGGCGGCGGGGCAGCTCGACCGCGCGCTCGAGTTCCTGCCCAGCGATGACGCCCTGACCGAGCGCGCCAGCATCGGCAAGGGGCTGACCCGGCCGGAGCTGTCGGTTCTGATTTCCTACAGCAAGATCGAACTGAAGAAAGCGCTGCTGGATTCGCGCGTGCCGGACGACGACTACCTCGCCCGCGAAATGGAAAGTGCCTTCCCGCAGCAACTGAGCGAGCGTTTCCACGATGCCATGCTGCAACATCGCCTCAAGCGCGAAATCGTTGCTACCCAGATTGCCAACGATCTGGTCAACAACATGGGCATCACTTTCGTTCAGCGCCTGAACGAGGCGACGGGCATGAGTGCGGCGAATGTCGCCGGAGCCTACGTGATCGTGCGCGACATCTTCCATCTGCCTCACTGGTTCCGGCAGATCGAGGCGCTGGATCACAAGGTACCGGCGGAGCTGCAGTTGGCCTTGATGGACGAGCTGATGCGTCTGGGCCGCCGCGCGACGCGCTGGTTCCTGCGCAATCGTCGTAGCGAGCTGGATGCCGCACGCGATGTCGCGCACTTTGGCCCGCGGGTCGCTGCCCTTGGTCTGAAGCTCGATGAACTGCTGCAAGGCTCGACGCGTGACCGCTGGCAGGAGCGCTATAAGCGTTACACCGAAGCCGGGGTGCCGGAGCTGCTGGCGCGCATGGTGGCCGGTACCAGCCATCTGTACACGCTGCTGCCGATTCTGGAGGCCGCTGACGAAACTGGCCAGGTGCCTGCGCAGGTGGCGGCAACCTACTTCGCCGTCGGTGGAGCGCTGGAGCTTCCCTGGTATCTGCATCTGCTCACCAACCTGCCGGTTGCCAACAACTGGCAGGCCCTGGCGCGTGAAAGCTTTCGCGACGACCTCGACTCACAGCAGCGCAGCATCACGGTATCGGTGCTGCAGATGGAGAACGGTTCGGAGGCGATCAGCGAGCGGGTTGACGCCTGGTTGTCTCAACGACCAGTGTTAATGGAGCGCTGGCGCTCGATGCTGGCCGAGCTGCGCGGCGCCAGCGGCACCGACTACGCCATCTACGCAGTCGCCAGTCGCGAGCTGCAAGGGCTGGCACAGTCGGTAGGGCATGGCTGACGACGTCTTGCGGCTTCCTCCGTGGACGATCCGTCCGCGGGAGAGGCCGCGGCATTAATGCGGCGCCACGAAAAAACGCACTGCCCTTGGGCGGTGCGTTTTTTTGAGCGGATGGATTTTTACTGCGCAGGGAGTCGGTGGCGATAAACGCTCAGTCCTGCGCAGGCAGTCCGACCTTGAAGCGAGTGATCTGCGGCAGATCGCGAAGGTAGCGGATCAGGTCCGGCGCGCCTGCCAGCTTAAGCCCCTCGCCAATCGCATTGGCTGTGGGGTCACGCTTCTCCAGCAACAGCAGCTCGGAATTGCTGGCATCGCGCAGTAGCGTCAAGCGAGCATAGGGAACATGGCTGTCGAGGAGCATGGCCATGAATTCACGGTCGCTCCAGGCCTGGGCAGGCATCGTCACGGCGTGGTATTCGGCGTCCAGTGCGTGAACACCAGAGCGGTCGAGGCGGTAATCGGTGACCTCCGCCGGCAGCATGACTTCCAGGCCGCGCAGGCGCGCGTAGGCCACGGCGCAGGCGAAGGCTTCCAGATGGTGTTCGCCTGCCCAGTAAATCCGCTCACCGAGCCAGCTGGCCTGGCGAACATCGATCACTGCCCCCGTGTCGAAGCCGGGCAAGGCGGTACCGAGTGCTCTAAGAAAATCCTTGTAGCTGATGATTCGTACCTGCCGACAACCCGCCGTACTGGAAAAGGCCTCGAAGGTCGGGTAACTCGGTTCATTTTTGCGCTGCCCACCGAAGCCGTCGATCTGCCGCAGGTCGAGCCGTGACCGGGTGCAATCCTTGCTGATCAAGCGGGTCAGCGCAGCATGGGCACGGGCCTTGTCTTCCTGCACCGGACCGGAGAGCGCACCACGTGGCAGCTCCAGCAAGCGTTGCAGGCAGGGGCCATCGTTCCAGAAAATGCTGGGCTCAGGCTCGGGTAGGCGGGAAAAGGGCAGCTGCAGGCTGCTGGCGCGATCCTGAATGGGAAGCGAAGCCTTGGAGCGCAGCCCGAGGCGTTGCGCAAGTCGTGCGATTTGAGAAGTCAGTGAAGGCATTGGCTCGGGCAGGCTCATCATGATGCTTGAGCTCTCAGGGCTACGGCCGAAGTGTGGCAGACCTGGGTCATTTGCGCACGGGCTTTGCGCCACCCGTAGCGCTGGCCTGCGTCACAGCCTTGGGCAAAGATCGCGTGTCGATGTGGCAATATCGCTGAATAGATCACTGAGGAGCCTCCATGCCAAATCTGGTACTGGATATCGCGCTGTCCGCCGAACGAATGAAGGCGGTCTACCAGGGCCACGCGAATCGAGTCCTGATTCGAAGTCGCGACGGCACGCGAGTCAGCTTGCCGGCGCATCATCTGCGCCCGTTTCTGACCCACGAAGGGATATATGGTTCCTTCGAGCTCGAATTCGCTGAGCAGGGACAATTGCTGCGTTTGCGGCGTCTGCAATGAACCCGTCGGTCGGTGCGCTCGACCGGCCTATTTCCTCACTGGCGGCAGCGGCTGAAGCCCTCTCGGGCTGCTATACTCGGCGTCCACATTTACCGAGACCTTAGGCTGCGTATGTATAACCTGGCCCGCCAGCTATTGTTCAAGTTATCTCCGGAAACTTCCCATGAACTTTCCCTCGAGCTGATTGGCGCCGGTGGCCGTCTCGGGCTCAATGCAATGCTCGGCAAAGCGCCAGCAAGTCTTCCTGTTCAGGTGATGGGGCTCGATTTCCCCAATCCGGTCGGCCTGGCAGCAGGGCTGGACAAGAACGGCGAAGCCATTCGCGGAATGTCGCAGCTGGGCTTCGGTTTCATCGAAGTGGGAACCGTGACGCCGCGCCCGCAGCCAGGTAACCCCAAGCCACGGATATTCCGCCTGCCCGAGGCCGAGGCGATCATCAATCGCATGGGTTTCAATAACCATGGTGTAGATGCGCTGCTGGCTCGGGTAGAGGCCGCCAGGTTCAAGGGTGTCCTCGGTATCAACATCGGCAAGAATTTCGATACGCCTGTCGAGCGCGCCGAGGAGGACTACCTGCTCTGCCTGGACAAGGTCTATCACCACGCAAGCTACGTCACCGTCAATGTCAGTTCGCCTAACACGCCTGGCTTGCGCAGCCTGCAGTTCGGCGACTCGCTCAAGCATTTGCTCGATGCGTTGCGACTGCGCCGTGAGGATCTGGAGATCATGCATGGCAAGCGCGTGCCGCTTGCGATCAAGATCGCTCCGGACATGACCGACGAAGAAACCGCTCTGGTGGGCGAGGCGGTATTTCAGGCCGGGATGGACGCGATCATCGCCACCAACACTACCCTTGGCCGAGAAGGCGTTGCCGGCTTGGCTCATGCTGACGAAGCTGGTGGCCTGTCTGGTGCGCCCGTTCGGGAGAAGAGCACGCACACGGTCAGGGTGCTGGCACAGACGCTAGGCGGACGGCTGCCGATCATTGCTGTGGGCGGCATCACCGAGGGCAGGCACGCGGCAGAGAAGATCGAGGCGGGTGCCAGCCTGGTTCAGTTGTATTCAGGTTTCATCTACAAGGGACCGGCATTGATCCGCGAGGCGGTGGATGCCATCGCGGCGCTGCGTTCAAAAGCGCATTGATGATTGCCCGGAAGGGGCTCCTGTTGGGAGCCCCTGGGCTTCTCGCCCGCCGCCCGGGTGGGGCGCGCTATATCAAGTCGGGTGGATCGGTGAATTAGCCGACCGCGTGAAGTTCGTTGAGTCTATGCAGACCGGCCGTGCCGGTCAGACCATCCCAGTTGTCGCCGCGACCCTCCCGCCAGCCGTTAATCCAGGCTTGGCGAACATTGGGATGGGAAAAAGGACAGAGGTCGCGAGATTTGCCATGTATGCCGTGCTGATAACCGCGTAGAAATGCTCGTTCCATCGGATCACGCTTGAGTCTTCTCATTGGGTATTGCCCTCAGTGGTTGACTGGTGTTCCTGTGGCCTCGTGGCCGGGCAGATAGACTGCCAATGAAGCGCGCTGCCGGCGTGGCACGCTTCGCCGGCACCATTGCGATGTCGGCCTGAGGTGAGTTCTAACGCAATGCTGAAGACGCTGGAATGATCGTTTTGTCATAAGTAGGTAACGAATCTATGGTTCTACCCATAAGCCTGAAAGGGCAAGGGATGCGAAGTGCACTGCTTGGCCACTTCTGCATGATGCAACCATGATGTTTGTAACTTCTTTCTAATTTTTTTGCTGGGCCTGTTCCGACGAAAGGGTCGCGACGGTCCGAAGCACCTTTTGTGGAAATTCCATGACCGACCGCCATGAACTGATCCTGACCTGTCCCAAGGGACTCGAAGGCCTGCTGCTCGAGGAAGCCACCGCGCTTGGACTGGAGGAGAGTCGCGAGCAGACATCCGCGATTCGCGGCTTCGGTACGCTGGAGGTGGCCTACCGGCTCTGCCTATGGTCGCGCTTGGCCAATCGCGTGCTGCTGGTGATCAGCCGTTTTCCCACTGTAGACGCCGAGACGCTTTACCAAGGGGTTCACGCCGTCGACTGGGCTGACCATCTGCAGCCTGCCGGCCGCCTGGCAGTGGAGTTCAGTGGTCGTGGCTCGGGCATCGACAACACCCATTTCGGTGCGCTCAAGGTCAAGGACGCCATCGTGGATCGGCTGCGAACCGCATCTGGCGAGAGACCCAGCATCGACAAGCTCGATCCTGATCTGCGCGTGCATCTACGCCTCGACAAGGGGCAAGCGGTGCTTTCGCTCGACCTCTCCGGGCACAGCCTGCACCAGCGTGGCTATCGACTGCAGCAGGGTGCAGCGCCGCTCAAGGAAAATCTTGCTGCCGCGATCCTGATGCGTGCCGGCTGGCCACGTATCGCCGCTGCTGGTGGCGCGTTGACAGATCCCATGTGCGGCGTCGGCACCTTTCTTGTCGAAGGGGCGATGATGGCGGCGGACATCGCGCCGAATCTCAAGCGTGAGCGTTGGGGTTTCAGTGCCTGGCTGGGGCACGTACCCACGCTGTGGTCGCGACTGCATGCCGAAGCTCAGGCACGGGCAGAGGTTGGCTTGGCCAAGCCGCCCTTATGGATTCGCGGCTATGAGGCCGATCCGCGGCTGATCCAGCCGGGACGCAACAACATCGAACGCGCTGGGCTGGCCGGCTGGATCAAGGTCTATCAGGGTGATGTCGGCGACTTCGAGCCGCGCCCGGACCAGAATCAGAAGGGCTTGGTGATCTGCAATCCGCCCTATGGTGAGCGCCTCGGCGACGAGGCGAGCCTTCTCTATCTCTACCAGAACCTCGGCGAACGCCTGCGCCAGGCCTGCCTGGGCTGGGAAGCCGCGGTATTCACCGCCGCGCCGGATCTCGGCAAGCGCATGGGCATCCGCAGTCACAAGCAGTACGCGTTCTGGAACGGTGCGCTGCCGTGCAAGCTGCTGCTGATCAAGGTTGAGCTGGATCAGTTCGTGACAGGTCAGCGCGGCGCCGGCCATGAGGAACATTTACAGCAGCAGGCGCCGGTCGAGCAGGCACGCCTCAGCGAAGGCGGGCAGATGTTCGCCAATCGCCTACAGAAGAATCTGCGTCAGCTTGGCAAATGGGCGCGTCGTGAGGGTATCGAATGCTACCGGCTATACGACGCGGATATGCCTGAGTACGCCCTGGCGATCGATCTGTACGGTGACTGGGTGCACGTGCAGGAGTATGCGCCGCCGCGCTCCATTGATCCGGAGAAGGCCCAGGTGCGCCTGCTCGATGCATTGGCTGCCATACCGCAAGCACTGGGCATTCCACGCGAGAAGGTGGTGGTAAAGCGCCGCGAGCGCCAGACGGGAACGCGCCAGTATGAGCGTCAGGCCAGTCAGGGCGAGTTTCTCGAAGTGACCGAGGGCGGCGTCAAGCTGCTGGTGAATCTCACCGATTATCTGGATACCGGCCTGTTCCTCGATCATCGCCCATTGCGCCTGCGCATTCAGCGTGAAGCGGCCGGCAAGCGTTTCCTCAACCTGTTCTGCTATACCGCAACCGCCACGGTTCATGCAGCCAAGGGCGGTGCGCGCAGCACCACCAGCGTCGACCTGTCGAAAACCTATCTGGACTGGGCGCGTCGCAATCTCTCGTTGAATGGCCTTTCGGATCGCCAGCGCCTGGAACAGGGCGACGTGATGGCCTGGCTGGAAGAGGACCGTGGTGAGTACGACCTGATCTTCATCGACCCGCCGACGTTCTCCAATTCCAAGCGCATGGAAGGTGTGTTCGACGTACAGCGGGACCACCAGGCGCTGCTCGATCTGGCGATGGCTCGATTGGCGACGGGCGGAGCGCTGTATTTCTCCAACAACTTCCGCAAATTCGTGCTGGATGCCAGCCTGAGCGACCGCTATGCCGTCGAGGAAATCAGCAGCGCAACGCTGGACGAGGATTTCCGTCGTAACCCCCGGATCCACCGCGCCTGGAAGTTCCAGGCGCGGTGATCATCCGGTGATATAGGCGGGCCGTTCGGCCTGCCTGAGTCACCATCAGCGTTGTGCGGTGTTCTGGTTGCGCTGACCGTAGAGGCTGACCAGCACCTGATCGAGAATCGAGGCTGCGCCCCATGGGCGGGGATGGTTCAGGATCGCCACGACTGCCCAGACATTGCCGTCGCCGTCACGGCTGTAACCTGCGATGGCGCGCACGGTGTTCAGGGTTCCCGTCTTGAGGTGCGCCTTGCCGGCGACAGGTGTATTGCGCAGGCGCTTGCGCATGGTGCCGTCCACGGCCGCCAATGGCATCGACGAAATGAACTCGGCCGAGTAAGGGCTGCGCCAGGCGGCCTGCAGCAAGCTCCCCAGCTCGCGTGCGCTGACGCGTTCGGCGCGGGAAAGCCCGGAGCCGTTCTCGATCACCAGATGCGGCGAGATGAGCCCCTTCTTGGCCAGCCACTGGCGGATGACCCGCTGTGCCGCTTTGGCGTCATCGGCATCCGCTTCGTTACGGAATTCGGCGCCGAGGCTCAGAAACAGCTGCTTGGCCATGGTGTTGTTGCTGTACTTGTTGATGTCTCGAATGATCTCTGTGAGATCCGGCGAATAGGCCCTCGCCAGCAGTCTTGCTTTGTCAGGCACCTGGGCCACACGGTCGATGCCGAGAATGCTGCCGCCGAGCTCGGCCCAGATAGCACGCACCGCGCCGGCGGCATAACGCTGGTGATCGAGCAGTGAAAGGTAGGTCTGTGCGCTGCAGCCGTCGGCGAGTTTGCCGGTGACCACGACGGTCACGCCATCCCCATCCGCAACCGGGTTGTAGAGCACGTCCGGCCAGCCTGGGCATTTGCCTGCGGGCAGCGCTTTGACCCGGTTGTCTATTCGAATGCTGGCGATCGGCGGCTCGACTGCGATATTCACCTTTCCGCCATCGTTGCGGACGATGAAGCGCAGCGCCTTGAGGTTGACCAGTAGTGAGTCGGGACCAACCAGAAAGGGCTTGTTCTTGTCATTGCCGTCGTCATCGAAGACGGGCAGGTCGGGCTGGACGAAATGGCTGCGATCGAGCACCAGGTCGCCAGTGACCTTGGTGACTCCGTTGGCACGCAAATCTCGCAGCAGCAGCCAGAGCTTCTCCATGTTCAGTTTCGGGTCGCCGCCGCCCTTGAGGTAGAGATTGCCATTGAGGGTGCCGTCCACCAGCGGGCCGTCGGCATAGAACTCGGTCTTCCACTGGTGGTTGGGGCCGAGCAGTTCGAGGGCGGCGTAGGTGGTAACCAGCTTCATGGTCGAGGCGGGGTTGACCGATACGTCGGCGTTGACGAACGTCGGCGCGGCGTCACCGGTCAGTGGCAGCATGACTACGGACAGTGCGTCGCTGCTGATCTTGTTGGCTTTCAGTGCCTGTTCGACGCGCGGTGGCAGTGTCTGGTTCACCCCGGCGGCCTGGGCTGGCAGGGTCAAGGGCAGGGCGAAGATGGCTAAGGTGATGCCGCGGAGGATGGAGCTCATCGTACGAGCGCCTCTGGGCAAACACAGGGGGCTGCTGGCGGTTTGATTTGGCATGTGTTTCCCACTGCTCTTAGGGAACGAATGCGGGCCATTATGCCCGTGCTGTAGAGGCGTCGTGCCTCTATCCGATAAGCGTAGCTGCGGTACACAGGTTACTGCAAAAACAGATGCGCACCAGGCTGCGATGAGCTCAACCGCTGCTGCCGGTCATCGCCTTGGCGCGGGGTTGCTGTTAGAGTGCGCGCCGTCATCAAGTAGAAAAAGGATCGCCCCCAAATGGCTACCAATCGTTCGCGTCGCCTGCGTAAGAAACTCTGTGTCGATGAGTTCCAGGAGCTCGGCTTCGAGGTCAATCTCACCTACCGCGAAGGTATCGAAAGCAAGGCTGTGGACGACTTCCTCGAAGCGTTTATCAGCGAAGCGATGGAAGCCAACGAACTCGGCTATATCGGTGGTGAAGACTACGGTTTTGTCTGCCTTGGCCGCCGTGGCTCGGTCAGCGAAGAGCAGCGTGCAAAGGTCGACGCCTGGTTGAAAGGCCGCAGCGAGCTGGCTGAGTACAGTGTCAGCCCGCTGATGGATGTGTGGTACCCGGAAAACCCGATCAGGGCTGAGAAGTAGTCTTTTCGTCTGATCGTTGCGATGCTGCCCGCTGGGCTTTCCTGCGCGAGCGCCTGGCCAGCAGCATCTGCAAGACGTGCATCAGCGTTGCGATGAGCAGCGCCACAGCTACACCGATGGCAGCATTGATGAGGCGTATCTGCGGCAGGTTCCAGTCTTGGGCCAGCGTCTCCGCCAGCAGCAGGAACAGCAGCGTGGTCTGCAGGACGAATAGCCCATAGTGATTCGCCTGAAACGCTCTGCCCAGCACGATAAGCGGCAGCAGGATCATCACCATCAGTGGCGGGTCGGCCAGGCCGTGGCCAATGTAGATCAGTATGGCCGCAGCCGCCAATATTCCCAGGCTGGCCTGTAGCGCCCGCACCAGACTCCGCTCCAGATCCATCTGCAGCGTGGTGAACACCGCCAGCGTCAACCAGTAGCCTCTTGGCAGTTCAGCCATATTCACGATTACCCCACCCAATGCTCCGGCCAGGATGTAGGTCAGGGCGTGCACACGCCATTGCCGGATCGGCGTTCGGCGAGCGTGCCTGCGCAGCACCCGAAGGATGCTCATCAGCCGCGGCATGTATGGCCACATGCGCAGCCCATGCATCCCCCGCAGGCCGAAGGCGAGCAAGGTCACCCAGAGCCCGCCGAGCGCGAAAAGAAAGGCTATGGCGTACGGGTTGTTGAAATCGCCAATGCCGTGCTGCCCTTGGCCGAGGCAGAGGCAGATCGCCAGACCGATACCGAGCTTTCCCGCTTCGCTGCCGTAGCGCTGTAACCAGGCCAGCAGCAGGCCGTAGAAGGCGAAAAGGCCGAGACTGATCAATGGATGAGTCGCCGACCAGAAGCCCAGTCCGGCACTCCCGGCGCCCAACGCGATGAGTAACAGCATGCGCAGCATGCCGAAGCGATGAAGTGGGTTGGCCTTGGCCGCCTGAAAGGCGCCGACCGTTGCCCAGAGGAAGCCGGGATGGCCGCTGAACAGCCCCAGCAGCAACGGCAAGGCGCAACCAAAGCCGGCCACCATGGCAGCGCCCCAGGCGGGGCGCGCGGGGTGCCAGTGGATGCTTTGCCGCAGCAGGCGCTTCATGTGGGTCAAACCGGGCTGGAGCGGCCGGTCATCTCGCCGGCCATCTCCGTGGCGTAGCTATCGGTCATGCCTGCGATGAAGTCGATCATGCGCAGGAACGACTGGTAGAGCGGTAGCTCGGGCGAGGGCGCGCTGCGTCCGAGCAGGTCGAGGATCCGCTGATTCTTGAACGAGGGGGTGCCGCCGCGATGTTGTTCCAGTGCTGCGCCGCAAAATGCATTGAGCAGTATTTCCAGAGTGGTGTAGGCGCCAATCTCGTGCAGGGTTTTGCGCTTGTCCTGAAAAATCTTCTGCCGTGCCATCGCCTTCGCCTGCAGCACGCACTCTTTGGCCGGCCCATGCATATGTTCGACCAGGTCACCGTGCAACTCGCCACGAAGCAGGTTGCTCTGCTGCTCGACGAAGGCACCAGCGGCCGCATTGGTCAGGTGTTCGATCGCCTTGCCGCGCAGAATGGCCAGTTTGCGCCGCCTTGAATCCCGCGGGCCCAGCTGACGATAGGTTTCCGGAATGTCATCGCCCACCAGAGCCAGTAACAGCGCTTCGACTTCCGAATATTCCAGCAGCTCCATCTCGAGGCCATCTTCCAGGTCGATCAGGCCGTAACAGATGTCGTCTGCTGCCTCCATGAGGTAGACCAGAGGATGGCGGGCCCAGCGTTGCTCTGCGACGTTGGGCAGGTTCAGCTTCTGTGCAATTTGCTCGAGCAGCGGTTGCTCATTCTGATAGCACCCGAACTTGTGCTTCTTGTACCCCAGCGCCTCTGCATGGCGTGAAGTCCAGGGGTACTTGAGATACGTGCCGAGGGTGGCGTAGGTCAGTCGCGTTCCACCGTCGAACTGGTGGTATTCGAGTTGCGTAAGCACTCGAAATCCCTGTGCGTTGCCTTCGAAGTTGAGAAAGTCCGCGCGTTGCGCGTCGCTCATATCGTCGAGCCATCCGCGCCCTGCGGCCTGCTGGAACCAGCAGCGAATAGCATCCTCGCCGGAATGGCCAAAGGGCGGATTGCCAATGTCATGGGCGAGGCAGGCCGACTGGATGATCATCCCGAGGTCGGCCGGGCTGCACCATTCGGGCAGGTTCTCGCGCAGCACTTCCCCTACGCGCATGCCCAGGGAACGGCCGACGCAGCTGACCTCAAGCGAGTGGGTCAGGCGGGTGTGGATATGGTCATTGCTGGAAACAGGATGCACCTGGGTCTTGCGTCCGAGCCGCCGGAACGCGCCGGAAAAGATGACCCTGTCGTGGTCCTTGTGGAAAGGACTTCGACCCAGTTCCTCTGTGCTGTGAACGGACTTTCCGAGCCGTTCACGATTAAGTAGGGTATGCCAGTCCAAAGGGGGCTATCTCCTTGTGGCCGCCAGGGAGGCTGGTACGCCGACAGCGCAGTGTGACGCATTCCAGGTATTGATTACAGGCCTGACCAGCACCCATAGGCCCGAGTTCATTCGGCCAGGATTGCCAGCAGAGGGCGAAAAGGTTCGGCCCTACGGTTCGACCATTTTGTCGCCGATTAGGCAGGGCCTGTAAATGCGGTTTCTGCTTTTTGGAACGTGCCGGATTGCAGTTATTGGCGCCATTGTGCCTTGGGCTACTGGCGCAGTTTGCGAACCAGCGGGTAGAGCGTGATTCCCAGACGCGCAAGCTTGCCTACTTTGCCCAGGCGCGGGCCGAATACGGCGAGTACAACGGTCGCAGCCAGCATCAGCGGCCCTTTTCCGTGGCGCTCGGAAGCTGCGCCACGGTTGCTCATGATGCTCTTGATACGCTGCACAGGATGAGCCAAAGGCTGCGCATGATAGAGGATCTGCTGACGATTCATCTCCATGCGCAGTCGAATCAGATCCTTGCGCAGGGCCAGATCGCTGGAAGTGCTGAGGGGAAGACTCATGGCAGTAAACGCTCCTGGTTGCGGGCCAGTTCCTCGACTGTTGCCTGGAAGGGCGACGCGCAGGCCTTGGCGAGGCGAATGGCGCGGCTTATACACACCGCCATGACAATCGCATACACCAGACAGAGAATCAGAATGGCCGCGATGGGATTGGTTTCCCAGAAGGTGATGACGATGGCTGCTGAAAGCCCCGCCAGAATCAGCAGGCCCAGGATCAGGCTGATACTTGCCAGAAGAAACAGCCTGAATACGCGGCTGCGCTCTTCCTGGAGCTCTATTCCAATCAGCTCCAGATGCCCTTGAAGAAGGCCGACAACCGCGCCGCCCATTTTTTTCAGGGACGGTGCGGGTGCTTCATCGGAATATTTTGCTTCCATTGGCCTGCTTTCCTCCTTCAGCGGCGCATGATCATGCCAAGAAGAAAGCCGGCGCCCGCAGCAATACCAATGGACTGCCAGGGGTGCGTTTGAACGTATTCTTCCGTGCACTGAATGGCTGCTTCACTCTGATCACGCAGCGTGTTTTCCTGCTCCTTCAACATTTCCCGGGCACGACTCATGTTGGCAGTAATTTTCCCGCGCAATTCTTCGGTCTGGCTTCCGGCGGTGTCCTGGGTGTGTTTGAGCAGGCGCTCGGTATCTGCGATAAGCGTGTGGAATTCTTCGATCAGTGCGTTCTGTGCAGCCTGAAGGTTGCGGCGGTGGGCTGATTTGTCGATCAGCGAGCCGGTAGAGCCAGCGGTTGCGTCAGGGATAGGGGTGTTATCACTGGTGCTGAAAGTGGATTCGGTAGACATCTGCTTGCTCCTTGGTGAAGTCATGGGAATGGTGACGGTACTTCAAGTTCGAGCATGACGGTGACGCAAGGTTCCCGCTTCGTTTTGAATGAAGCAGCGGAAAGCTGCGGTTACGGTGAGAAGTGAAATGACTCGGGTTTGTGTTGAGCGTGCAGTGAGCCTCAGAAACGCCTGCGGTGATTCCACCCTTTAATTGCACAGCACTTTTATCACAGGCGGAATCGATAAAGCCTGTAATACGCAACCTTCCTGAAAAGAAAAACCCGCCGAAGCGGGTTTTTCTGTCTACTGCATCGAGATGCGGTAGGCCGCTATTACATCAGCGGGATGGTGTAGCTAACGATCAGACGGTTTTCGTCGGCGTTAGTGAACGCCGTAGTGCCTGTACCGTAATTGCTACGAGCTGTAGCGTTACGCCATTTGACGTTCAGGTTTTTCAACGCGCCTTCTTGGAAGGTATAACCGATATCGGTGTTGCGTTCCCACTGGTTGAGGTCCCTTCCAGCGGCATCTTCATGGCCATCGCCAGTGATGTAACGAGTCATGAAGGTCAGGCCAGGAATGCCGACAGCAGCGAAGTTGAAGTCATAGCGGGCCTGCCAGGATTTCTGGTTGGCGTTAGCAAAATCATTGATTTGCACATAGTTGACCAGGAAGGGGTCTGTGAATTCAGCCACATAGGCGAAACCGGTGTCACCACTCATTTTTTGATAGCCGAGACCAAAGCTATGGCCGCTCAGCGAGTATGTCACCATAGCCCCGAGTGCTTTGTTGTCAACATTCGAGCTGCCGTCTTCGCTGGAACGAGCGTAACGCAGGTCAGTCTTCAGCGACTGGCCTTCTCCCAGTGGGAGAATATGAACTAGGTTAGTGGAATGCTGCTTGTAGACTTCTTCGAGATTGCTGTAGTAGTACGACGCAGTAAGGTCATTGGTCAGCTTATAGCTACCACCAGCAAAGATAAAATCATCTACGTCTGAAGCATCAATTGCATCCTCACCAAAAGCTGCGCCTTTACCGCCATAACCCAAGCCTTGATTATTGGACGAGTTACGATGGTTGGCACGGTTGAGGTAACCGCCGTCCAGAGTCAGGCCCGTGATCTCCTTGGAGACAATCTGTGCGCCCTGGAAGGTTTGCGGCAGCAGGCGAGAGTCGCTGGAGGAAATCGCCATGTTCTTGGGCTGGAGAGTGCCGACTTTCAGAACAGTCTCGGATACCTTGAACTTCGCTGCGAGACCCAGCGAGGAATAGTCATCGGGAGCTTCGCCCGAGTCACCCATGGGCAGAATGCCGGTATTGGCACGGCCACCGCCCGAATCAAGCTTGACGCCCAGCAGACCGAGAGCATCTACACCAAAGCCCACGGTGCCTTCGGTAAAGCCGGACTCAACGCGAAGAATGAAGCCCTGTGCCCACTCTTCTGCCTTGCTATTTGCAGTACTAGCGTTATCGCGGAAATCACGATTCATGTAGAAGTTACGCAGCTCCAGGCCAGCCTTTGTATCTTCGATAAAAGCAGCTTGAGCCATGGAAGGAATGGCTAGGGTTGCTCCCAGAGTGGCCAGGGCCACGCCCCGGGCGATTGGGGTCTTGGGCATTTCTTGTTCTCCTCGTTGGATGATGCTCTGAAGGTCGCTCTTACGGCGACCTGCAATAAAACACTTCATTATTATTTCAGCCTTTAGACCTTAGTCTTTAGGGCCGGGGCGTCAAGGTCAGGAGTGGTTTGTTCGATAGTCTCGTTAGGCTACAAAACGTCTTACCACTTCCGGCCCGCCGGATTATTGTTCAGGTGGGCAGCCGAATCCTAACGGTTTGATGGCCACTAGTCGAATACCGAAGTCAAACTCTTGTTTGAGTGAGGGTGGTGTCTCGTTTTTTGACCTGCACCGAGCGTGGTGGGCCAGCCGACTGCCAATTGATCGGTAATCGACCTGCTAGAATCAGTCTCTCGACAAATCCTTCGACGGGCCGCCGTGATGCTTCCTGAATGCCAGCTGTTTGGAACCCTGGGCTGCCACCTGTGTGAGCAGGCTGAGGCGGTCGTGATGCCGCTGGTGGAGCACGGGCTGCTGGTGGAGCTGCTGGACGTGGCGGACAGGGTGGAATGGGTCGAGGATTACGGCCTGCGTATTCCCGTACTGCGTCGGGTGGATACGGGGGCGGAGCTGGATTGGCCGTTTGAAGTTGAGCAGGTTGTCCGCTTTCTTGAATGATTGAAGAGCGGCAAAATGTCGCCAGGCCAAAACAGAAAAACCGGCTGCAAGAGCCGGTTTTAGATACATCAGATAGCACGCCAAAAAGCGCTGATATCGGGAAATGGTCGGAGCGACTGGATTCGAACCAGCGACCTTCTCGTCCCGAACGAGACGCGCTACCAAGCTGCGCTACGCTCCGAAGATGGCGCGCATTTTACAGAAAAAGTTTTGCTGCACAAGGTGTTAGGAGGGTTTTTTTTGGGGGGCGACCAGCCTTTTGCGAGCTGCTAGCGGAACAATCGACCTTCGCGGCAGATAACCTAGGATTTATCTTGTGCGAAGGTCGACCTGGCTCAGAGTTCTCGTACGGTGCGAACCTGATCCTTGTTTACTTTGCCTGGCTTGCCATCGATTTGCTCATATTCGTAGAAGCCCGACTCGTCATCGAAATCGGGATGGTCCAGAGTTTGAATTTCACGACCATCGTTGAGCGTGATCACGCTGGGGTTCGCGCAGCCGGCAAGGACGGTAAAGCCCAGCGCGAGTAGCAGGGCGGGGATGATGCGTGGTTGCATGACGCTGTTCCTTCTGCGGGTTCGATACCCATGGGACGAAACCCGCTAGGACGAAGTTCCCCTCGAGCCAGTGATCTTGAGCAGCTCCGGTGTATTCAGGTTGGCGAGGCGGGGGTCGCCCCGGTGTACCTCAAGCGCGCGGGCGCCAAGATGAAGAAGTGCACGCAAAGGGCTGCGTTCTCCAGATTGCCAGCAAGCGTCAACTTCGGCCTGTCGGCCGGTGGGAATTATGCTGAACAGGGGCTCCCACTGGCCTTCGCAGCTCAGCATGACTGGCCTGTCTGGCTCTTCGAGCGCGGTCTGGTAGAGCGACTGCAGCAAGGGGCGATCAATCAACGGGGTGTCGCACGGCAGTACGAGCATCCAGGCGTTGCGAGCAACTGCAAGACCGCTGCGTATTCCTGCAAGGGGGCCGGGGAATCCCTGCTCTTCATCGCTAATCAATCGATCGGCATAGGCCGAGTAGCGGGCTCGATTGCGGTTGCAGGACAGCAGGAGGTCGTCTGTCAATGGCTGAACGGTCTCATGCAACCATGCAATCAACGGGCGTCCCTGCCATTCGACCAGTCCTTTGTCCTGTCCTCCCATACGTTGCCCACGGCCACCCGCCAGAAGCAGGATGGAGCAGGAAGGCAGTAGCGGGTCGGGCATATCATCGCTCCAGAAAAGCTTGCATATAGCGCTCGGGCGGGCGGTCAGGCAACGTGCGCGCGGGAGGTGTGGAGGCCTGACCCTCGGGTTATTGGAATCTGTGTCGCGCTTCGGCTACCCAGGAGTGCTTCAGCTAAACCAACGAAAAATCCTGTTGTCTATCTCCTCCGTCCACTTTCTCTGGAAGAGGGTGCCGCCTGCTCATTGGCTGATACAAGGAGAACAATCAAATGCAGGAGAGAAACGTTTGGGTTGATTATGCCAAGGCGATCGGAATCATTCTTGTTGTCTACGGGCATGTCGCGCGAGGCGTATTCAATGCCGGGTTGCCGATGGATGAGGCGCGATTCGTGCTGGTCGACAGCATCATCTACAGCTTTCACATGCCGCTGTTCTTCTTCCTGTCGGGTTTATTCTTCTTCGATTCGTTGCAGAAGCGGGGCCGGGGCGGATTGATCATCAACAAGGTCGACACAATCGTCTATCCCTTTATTGTCTGGTCTTTACTACAAGGTCTGTTCGAAGTCGTCCTGTCGAACTACACGAACGGTCAGGTCACCTTGGTTGAGGTGTTCTCGTTGCTCTGGATGCCGCGAGCGCAGTTCTGGTTCCTGTACGCTCTGTTTCTGGTGTTCGTGGTTTGTGCGTTTCTTTATGCGCGGGCAGATCGGCGCTATTTCTTGCCATTCGTGGTCCTGTTTGGCTTGCTGTATGTCTTCCAGCAGGATCTGACGGTAAACAACATGACCCGCTTTATCCTGGGCAACACCGTCTTCTTCGCATTGGGCGTCTGGTTCAACGAGGTCAAGGCGTTCTTCCTCGCGCGTTATACACAGCTGACATTATTTTTCGGTGCGCTGTTCATCCTGGGGCAGTACCTGTTTCATGTGACCTTCGGTCTGAACTATGCCGATGGCGGCATGGCGGTACTCGCGCTTGCAACCATATCCATCTTTTTCATGATCGCGTTGTCGATGTGGCTAGGTCAGTTTCGCGTGGATTGGTTTCTGTTCATCGGCGTTTCGTCGATGACGATCTACCTGATGCATATTCTGGCCGGTAGCGGGGTGCGGGTAATACTCAGCAAATTCCTCGGTATTGATTCAATTACAGCGCATCTGGTTATCGGAACGCTGATCGGTACGGCGGCTCCGTTGTTGGCGCAAGTCGTAATCAACCGCTACAAACTGTACTTCTTGCTTACCCCGCCCAAGCAGATTTCGGCATCCCAGTTCCATATGCGCAAGGCTGTTGCCCACTAGCGCGGGCCTTGTCATACACCGACGCAGATGCCGCTCAGCAGGCCATGCTTGCTGAGCGGTATCGCGCATGCGGTATTAGCCGCAGCCGATGCGCTCTATGGTCATATCCTTGTCGGTATAGATATTCAGTCTCTGCGAGTTGTATTCCAGCGTGACGATATCGTCTGGCCGCAGGACCCGCGCGGTGATTGCCCCGGATTGCTCTCTTGCTCGTTCAAGTATTTCTGGCGTGACGGTTTGGCCGGTCAAGCTTGCCACGGCATCGGCGTTGCACCGTCCGACTGACTCAGTCGGGTTGCTGTTTGACGGTGCTGTAGAAGTCGTTTGACAGCCTGCGATTACAAATGCGGCCGAGGCTATGGCAATTGGTAGGGCTCGTTTGATGCGCTGCACAGCGTCTCCTTTTTCGTCTGGTTTGTCGAAGCGCAACTACTATCAAAGATACGGGAATGCCGATAGGCCTCCATGCCAGTTGGAAAAAACAGCTGTGGATGGGAACCGAAGCGGCGTTGACTCGTCTTAATGGCTGATGGCGCTTTGCAATCCCCTGGCTGCAAGAAAAATAAGGAGTTCCGCTATGTTCAATTCCCCCCTGCTCAAGCGTGTCGCTACGGTGCTGGCTGCTCTGCACTTGCTTCTGGTAGCTCAAGTGCCGCTGGCACAAGCTGCGATGATCGGCACGCCTGAGGTTGTTGCTGAACATCAGCAGCAGGTCGATCGGCAACAGTTGCTGACGATGCTGGATGATCAGGATGTGCAAAAGAAGCTGGAAGCGATGGGCGTCGAACGTGATCAGGTTGAAAAGCGCATCAACGGCCTGACGGCGGCAGAACTAGCCCAGTTTAATCAGCAGCTTGATCAGGCGCCCGCAGGGGCGGGCGTTGTCGGCGTGATCGTGCTATTCCTGGTGATCTTCATCATCACGGACATGCTTTGTGCCACTAACATTTTCAACTTCGTCAACTGCATCAACCGTTGAGTCAGCGGCTACTCATACTGCTCCTGATCGGCCTGCTCGGGGGGTGCGCACGAACGACAGTTACGCTTGTCGATCATGCACAGCTCCCGGCGAGAGCCGAGTTGGTGGACGTTCCGTTCTACCCGCAGGAAGACTACCAATGCGGACCCGCTGCGTTGGCAACCATGCTCGTGCAGCGTGACATCGAAGTAACGCCGGAAGCGCTTGTAGAGCAGGTCTACATTCCCAAGCGCAAAGGCAGCTTACAGGTGGAGATGGTTGCTGCCGCCCGATCTGCTGGGCTTCTTGTATATCCGCTGCAGCCTAGTCTCAGTGATCTTCTTGCCGAAGTTGCGGCGGGCAATCCGGTTCTGGTTCTACAGAACCTCGCTTTCGATCGTTGGCCTCAGTGGCATTTTGCCGTGGTGGTGGGCTATGACCTTACAGAACAGGAAATTGTGCTTAGGTCTGGCACTACCAAGCGTTTGGTGGTGAGTTTTCGCGAGTTCGAGCGCTCGTGGCGCAAGGCGGAGCGCTGGGCCGTGCTTACTTTGCAGCCACAGCGGATACCACAAACTGCGCAAGAAGCTGTCTGGCTGCGCAGTGCCAGCGATCTAGAAGAGGTTGGGCAATTGCGCGCGGCTCGGGTGGCGTACGAAGCCGGCGCGAAGCGCTGGAACTCGGCGCTCACGCAGTTTGCTTTGGCGAATAGTCAGTATGCGGCTGGAGAAAAGGCTGCGGCTGAGGAATCGTTACGGCTCAGTGTTCGTCTCGACCCGGGCTTCGCCATTGGCTGGTTCAATCTATCGCAGGTAATGGCTGAGAAGGGTTGTGACCTGGGTGCTCGCCAAGCACAGGCCTGTGCCGTGCGAATGGATCCGGATGATGATCGGCTCAGGGCGCCGCTGCCGGCCCTGGAGGGCAAGCGAGCGGCGCAATGCTTGCCGAGCCCGCCATGCCTGCCCAAGTGATTTCGGTCAGAAGCCAAGCCTGTCGCGCAGGTTGTAGTACATCGCTCCGAGAGCGCTGAGCGGTACCTGAAAACGCTGTCCTCCAGGGAAAGGGTAGTGAGGCAGGCTGGCGAGCGCATCAAAGCGCTCTGCCTGGCCACTCAGGGCCTCGGCGATCACCTTTCCAGCAACGTGTGTATAGGTGACGCCATGGCCGCTACAGCCCTGCGAGTAGTAGATGTTGCTGCCCAGGCGCCCCACCTGGGGCAGCCGTGAAAGCGTCAGCAGGAAATTGCCTGTCCAGGCAAAGTCGATCTTCACTTTTTCCAGCTGCGGAAAGGTCTTCAGCATCTTGGGTCGTATGATCGATTCGATGTCGGCGGGATCACGTGCGCCATACACTACGCCGCCCCCGTAGATGAGCCGTTTATCCGCTGAGAGCCGGTAGTAATCAAGCAGATAATTGCAGTCTTCTACGCAATAGTCTTGAGGCAGAAGGCTGTTTGCGAGTTCATCATCAAGTGGCTCCGTCGCGACCACTTGTGTGCCGCAAGGCATGGATTTGGCGGCGAGCTCGGGAATCAAATTGCCAAGATAGGCGTTGCCTGCTACCACGACGAATCTTGCGCGCACGGTCCCCTTTGGAGTGTGCACCAGCGGTGCGTCGCCATATTCGATGCGAAGCGCGGGGGATTGCTCGAAGATGCTGCCTCCCAGTGATTCAACAGCTTCTGCTTCTCCGAGTGCCAGATTGAGAGGGTGAATATGGCCGCCTTGCTTGTCGAGCATACCTCCGGCATAGCTCTCGCTAGCGACCACTCGCTGTATGCCTTGTTTATCCAGTAGCTCGAGGTGCGGGTAACCATATCTTTCCCACAAGGCCTTCTGTGCTTCGAGGTGGTGCATCTGCTTCTGATTGAAGGCGGCAAATACGCCGCCGTCTTTCAGGTCGCACTGAATGCCATAGCGTGCTACACGTTCACGGATAATTCGTCCGCCTTCGAATGCCATATCCCCGATCAACTTCGCTGCCGAGGCGCTCGCACTGCGCTCGATGCTGTCAAGGTCTCGGCTGTAGCTGTTGACGATCTGCCCGCCATTGCGCCCAGAGGCGCCGAAACCGACCTTGGCTGCTTCCAATATGATTACGCTGAAACCCTTTTCAAGAAGAAACAGGGCCGTCGACAGGCCTGTGTATCCGGCGCCGATCACGCACACGTCGGCCTGCTTGTTTTCCTGAAGTTCTTGTCGAACACCTGTCGCGTTGGCCGTCGCTGCGTAGTAAGAAGCGGGATAATTGTTGTGCGGCATCTTGGATTCTCTGTTCTGAATTTTTTACGCATCCTAGCGCTTGACCCTGTAGCTCGCCAGCGTCGCAACATAGCAAGCAGGAATTTTCAAAATTTCCAGATATCAGTGAGTTAGAAGAAAAAACCGCTTGACTCTTTTTTTCTTGGCTTTAGAATGCGCCCCCATCGAAGGCACATAGCTCAGTTGGTTAGAGCACCACCTTGACATGGTGGGGGTCGTTGGTTCGAATCCAATTGTGCCTACCAATTCGAATAAAAGGGTCGCTTACGCGGCCCTTTTTTTTTGGCTTGCTTGTCAGGGGTCAGGGTTTCTGAAAGCATCGCCAGTCTTGTTTTCCTCCAGTGACTTCGGTTCGGTCGGGTAAGTCTCAGGCTCCTGCCATTGTGCGGCAGGTGTGCTCGTCGAATCGCTTTACTGGCTCATCCCAACCCATGTGGCCTTTGGTACGGGTCACCACTAGGAGAGGAGGCGCCATGCCCACCATTACTCTTCCCGATGGCAGTCAGCGTTCGTTCGATCATCCGGTTACTGTGGCCGAAGTGGCTCAGTCCATTGGTGCTGGTCTCGCCAAGGCGACCGTTGCCGGCAAGGTCGACGGCAAGCTGGTCGATGCTTGTGATCTGATTGAAAAAGATGCAGCGCTACAGATCATCACGCCGAAGGATGAGGAGGGGCTGGAGATTATTCGCCACTCCTGTGCGCACCTTATCGGGCATGCTGTGAAGCAGCTCTACCCGACCGCCCGCATGGTCATTGGGCCGGTCATTGATGAGGGCTTCTACTACGATATCGCCTACGAACGTCCTTTCACTCCCGATGACGTTGCTGCCATCGAGCAGCGTATGAAAGAGCTGATCGATCGCGACTACGACGTCATCAAGAAGGTGACGCCGCGAGCGGAGGTGATAGATGTATTTGCCTCGCGCGGCGAGGATTACAAGCTTCGTCTGGTCGAAGATATGCCCGACGAACAGGCGATGGGCTTGTATTACCACGAAGAGTACGTCGACATGTGCCGTGGTCCGCACGTGCCGAATACACGCTTTCTGAAGTCTTTCAAGCTCACCAAGCTGTCTGGTGCCTACTGGCGTGGGGATGCGAAGAATGAGCAGCTCCAGCGCATCTACGGTACGGCTTGGGCCGACAAGAAGCAGCTGGCTGCTTATATCCAGCGTATCGAGGAAGCTGAAAAGCGCGACCACCGCAAGATCGGCAAGCGTCTGGATCTGTTTCATACCCAGGAAGAGGCGCCTGGGATGGTGTTCTGGCATCCCAATGGTTGGACGCTGTATCAGGTGCTAGAGCAGTACATGCGGCAGGTTCAGCGCGAAAACGGTTATCTGGAAATTAGGACGCCGCAGGTGGTTGATCGCGTGCTCTGGGAGAAATCCGGGCATTGGGCGAACTACGCCGAAAACATGTTCACGACTGAGTCGGAAAGTCGTGATTACGCGATCAAGCCGATGAACTGCCCCTGCCATGTGCAGGTTTACAATCAGGGCTTGAAGAGCTATCGCGAGCTGCCGCTGCGGCTAGCGGAATTTGGCGCTTGCCACCGTAATGAGCCGTCTGGTGCGCTGCACGGCATCATGCGGGTACGAGGCTTTACTCAGGACGATGCGCACATTTTCTGCACCGAAGAGCAGATGCAGGCTGAGTCGGCCGCGTTCATCAAGCTGACGCAAGCGGTATATGCCGATTTCGGTTTTTCGGATATCGAACTGAAGCTGTCGACCCGTCCCGAGAAGCGTGTCGGCTCCGATGAGCTCTGGGATAAGGCTGAAGCGGCGCTGGCGGCGGCGCTGGAAAGTGCTGGGCTGCCGTACGACCTGCAGCCGGGTGAGGGGGCTTTTTATGGCCCCAAGATCGAGTTCTCCTTGCGCGATTGTCTGGGCCGTGTATGGCAGTGCGGTACCCTGCAGCTGGACTTCAATCTTCCGGTGCGGCTGGGCGCAGAGTATGTCAGCGAGAATAATGATCGGCAGCACCCGGTCATGCTGCATCGAGCCATCCTCGGTTCGTTCGAGCGTTTCATTGGCATTCTGATCGAGCATTACGAGGGCGCTTTCCCGGCCTGGCTTGCGCCGACGCAGGCGGTGATCATGAATATCACCGACAAGCAGGCCGCTTTTGCTGCTGAAGTCGAAAAAACGCTCGTCCAAAGCGGGTTTCGTGCCAAGTGCGACTTGAGAAACGAAAAGATCGGCTTTAAAATCCGCGAGCATACTTTACTCAAGACTCCTTATCTCTTGGTTATCGGGGATCGGGAGGTTGAGACACGATCCGTTGCTGTGCGCACCCGTGAAGGCGTCGATCTGGGCTCCATGCCCCTCGAGCAGTTCGCGCAGATGTTGACACAGGCGGTTTCCCGGCGTGGTCGCCAAGAATTGGAGTAATGACTATTAAGCGTGAAATGAGACAGGATAAACGAGCTGCACCCAAGGCCCCGATCAACGAGAATATCTCGGCTCGTGAGGTCCGTTTGATTGGTGCTGACGGCGAGCAGATTGGCATCGTCTCGATTGATGAAGCGCTGCAAGTAGCTGAAGAAGCCAAGCTGGATCTGGTTGAAATTTCCGCCGATGCAAATCCTCCGGTCTGTCGGATCATGGATTACGGCAAGCATCTGTTTGAGAAGAAAAAGCAGGTTGCTGCGGCGAAGAAAAACCAGAAGCAGATTCAGGTTAAAGAAGTAAAGTTTCGTCCAGGGACGGAAGAAGGGGACTACCAGGTCAAGCTACGCAACCTGGTGCGTTTCCTGAGTGACGGGGACAGGGCCAAGGTATCTTTGCGATTCCGTGGCCGTGAGATGGCCCATCAGGAGCTGGGGATGGAGCTGTTGAAGCGGGTCGAAAACGATCTCGCTGAATATGGCTCGGTCGAACAGCATCCGAAGATGGAAGGACGCCAGCTGATCATGGTCATCGCTCCCAAGAAGAAAAAGTAACCCCCAGGGCACTGGCAGGCCTTGCGGTTATTTGTAATCACCCACAATGTGGAGTACCGAACATGCCAAAGATGAAGACTAAAAGTGGTGCTGCGAAGCGCTTCAAGAAGACTGCTAACGGCTTCAAGCACAAGCACGCTTTCAAGAGCCACATCCTGACCAAGATGTCCACCAAGCGTAAGCGTCAGCTGCGCGGTTGCTCGCAAGTGCACCCGTCCGACGTTGCAAAAGTGGAGCGCATGCTGCGCGTTCGTTGATCCGGTCAAGACTCAGAGGAATAACTCATGGCTCGTGTTAAGCGTGGCGTCGTTGCCCGTCGCCGTCACAAGAAAATTCTGAAACTCGCCAAAGGCTACTACGGAGCGCGTTCGCGTGTATTCCGCGTCGCCAAGCAGGCGGTAATCAAGGCTGGCCAGTACGCCTACCGCGACCGCCGTCAGCGCAAGCGTCAGTTCCGCGCTCTGTGGATCGCTCGTATCAATGCTGGTGCTCGTGTTAACGGTCTGTCTTACAGCCGTCTGATCGCCGGTTTGAAAAAGGCGGCCATCGAGATCGATCGCAAGGTTCTGGCCGATCTGGCAGTGAACGAAAAAGCGGCGTTTGCTGCGATTGTCGAGAAAGCCAAAGCTTCTCTGGCTTAAGCCCCGACAATCCGGACTCTCGGGTTCGTTGCAACGTCATCAATAGGGGAAGAGCCTTGTGCTCTTCCCCTATTTCGTATCTGGAAGGGGCTTTTGCAAAAATGCGTATGGTGCGGCCAATAAAGGCGTTTGACCAGCGCGGTTCTGCAAGAACCTCTGGAGGTTGTGTACATGGAAAATTTGGATGCACTGGTCTCGCAAGCGCTAGAGGCTGTGCAACGAAGCGAGGATATCGGTGCTCTCGAGCAGGTGCGCGTTCAGTACCTGGGTAAGAAGGGTGAACTCACTCAGCTGATGCAAACGCTGGGCAAGCTTTCTGCGGAGGAGCGTCCGCAGGCCGGTGCGCTGATCAATGCTGCGAAGAATCAAGTGCAGGATGTGCTCAATGCTCGCAAGGCCGACCTTGAGCAAGCTGCCCTGGGAGCGAAGCTGGCAGCTGAGCGAATCGACATAACCCTGCCGGGGCGCGGTGAAGCATCCGGCGGACTGCATCCAGTGACACGCACGCTGGAGCGGGTCGAACAGTTCTTCAGCCACATTGGTTATAGCGTGGCAGAAGGTCCCGAGGTTGAAGATGATTACCACAACTTCGAAGCGCTGAATATTCCAGGGCATCACCCGGCGAGGGCGATGCACGATACCTTCTACTTCAACGCAAACATGTTGCTGCGCACGCATACTTCGCCGGTTCAGGTGCGCACCATGGAATCACGCCAGCCGCCCATTCGTATCGTCTGCCCTGGGCGCGTCTATCGTTGCGATTCCGATATCACTCATTCCCCCATGTTTCATCAGGTCGAAGGGCTGCTGATCGACGAGGGCGTCAGCTTTGCAGATCTGAAAGGCACTATCGAAGAGTTCCTGCGGGTGTTCTTTGAGAAGCCGCTAGGCGTTCGCTTCCGGCCTTCATTCTTTCCGTTCACCGAGCCTTCTGCAGAAGTCGATATGCAGTGCGTGATGTGTAGCGGCAAGGGTTGCCGAGTGTGCAAGCAGACCGGCTGGCTTGAGGTAATGGGCTGCGGCATGGTGCATCCGAATGTATTGAGGATGTCTGGAATCGATCCGGAGCGTTATTCCGGGTTCGCCTTCGGTATGGGTGTCGAGCGTCTCGCTATGCTGCGTTACGGTGTCAATGATTTGCGCCTGTTCTTCGATAACGATCTGCGGTTTCTTGCGCAATTTCGCTAGTACCGCCGCCCGTCAACGAACTATTAGGAGAACAGGATGAAATTCAGTGAACAATGGCTGCGGAGCTGGGTAAATCCGCAGGTCTCCCGCGAGGAGCTGGTCGCTCGGCTGTCCATGGTCGGGCTTGAGGTGGATGCTGTTGCCCCCGTTGCTGGCAGCTTCAGCGGTGTGGTTGTTGGTGAGGTCCTTGAGACCGTGCAGCATCCTGATGCCGACAAGCTTCGGGTCTGTCAGGTCAGCAATGGAAGTGAAACCTTTCAGGTCGTCTGCGGAGCCCCGAACGTGCGGCCTGGCCTGAAGATTCCGTTTGCAATGATCGGTGCTCAATTGCCGGGCGACTTCAAGATCAAGAAGGCCAAGCTCCGCGGTATCGAATCCAATGGCATGCTTTGCTCGGAAACCGAGCTGCAGGTGGGGAGTGACGATAGCGGACTGATGGAGCTGGCCGGCGATGCGCCGGTCGGTACTGATTTTCGTGAGTATCTCGGTCTTGACGATGCAAGTATCGAAATCGGTTTGACCCCAAACCGTGGTGACTGCCTCTCCATCGCTGGCTTGGCTCGTGAAGTTGGTGCGATTTATGGCTCACTGGTCAGTCCGGTGCAATTCGCCGTGGCGCCTTTGCATCATGACGACACACGTCCAGTCGAGGTCCTGGCTCCCAAGGCATGCCCGCGTTATCTCGGGCGTGTTGTCCGTAATGTTGATCTGTCGCGCCCGACGCCGCTTTGGATGGTTGAGCGTCTGCGCCGCTCCGATATCCGGAGCATTGATGCCATCGTCGATGTAACCAACTACGTAATGCTCGAACTGGGTCAGCCCCTGCATGCCTTCGATCTTGCCGAGATCAAAGGCGGTATTCGGGTTCGAATGGCTGAAGAGGGCGAAAAACTCGTATTGCTCGACGGTCAGGAGATCACTCTGCGTGCGGATACGCTCGTTATTGCAGACCATCAGCGCGCTCTTGCCATCGCGGGTGTCATGGGTGGAGACCACAGCGGCGTAAGCACCGCTACCCAGAATATCTTCCTCGAAAGTGCCTTTTTCGACACCATTGCGTTGGCCGGCAAAGCTCGTTCCTACGGTTTGCACACCGATGCGTCCCATCGCTACGAGCGGGGCGTCGACTCGCAGCTCGCCCGTCAGGCAATGGAGCGTGCAACGAGTCTGTTACTGGATATCGTTGGCGGCGAGGCGGGGCCGATCATTGAGGTGGTCAGCGAAGACGACTTGCCGAAAGTCGCTCCAGTAACTTTGCGCGCTGAGCGCATCAACCAGATGCTGGGGCTGGAAATGGATGGCGCCGAAGTGGTGCGCCTGCTGACATCCTTGGGCTTGGTGGTTATCGAAGAGGCTAAAGGTCGCTGGCAAGTCGGTGTTCCGAGTCACCGCTTCGATATCAGTCTTGAGGTCGATCTGATCGAAGAGCTGGGTCGGCTGTATGGTTATGACCGCTTGCCCGTGCGTTATCCGCAGGCCCGGCTTGCACCTGAGGCAAAGCCCGAGGCTCGTGCCGAGCTTCCTTTGCTTCGGCGTTTACTGGTCGCCCGCGGATATCAGGAGGCGATCACTTACAGCTTCATCGATCCCAAGCTGTTCGAGCTGTTCAGTCCTGACATGAAGCCGTTGCAGCTTGCCAACCCGATCTCCGCTGATATGGCGGCCATGCGCGCATCGCTTTGGCCGGGGCTGGTCAAGGCGCTGCAGTACAACCTCAACCGGCAGCAACCACGCGTGCGCCTGTTCGAGGCGGGGTTGCGCTTTGTTGGTCAGTTAAAAGAGCTTGAGCAGGAAAGCGTGCTGGCTGGCGTGTTAACCGGGAGCCGTCAGCCAGAGGGTTGGACGAACTCGCGCGAGGCGGTGGACTTTTACGACATCAAGGCAGATGTCGAGGCGCTGCTTGCTTTTGCCGGAAATGCTGGCGTCTATCGTTTCGTTGCGGGAGAACATCCGGCACTGCACCCGGGGCAGACCGCGCGTATCGAGCGCGACGGCCGATTGGTCGGATTCGTTGGGAGTCTCCATCCTGAGCTGGCAAGCACCTTGGGTATCGATCAGCCGGTCTACATGTTCGAGTTGAAGCTTAGCGAGATTGCCGAGGGGCGGATGCCTTCCTTCACGGAGCTGTCGCGATTCCCGGAAGTTCGGCGTGACCTTGCTGTGCTGGTCGGGCGGGAGATCGCGGCCGAAGATATCCTGAGTTGCATTCGTGATGCTGCGGGCGAGAATCTGACAGACCTCAAGCTATTTGATGTCTATCAGGGGAAAGGTATTGATCCCCTTAGCAAAAGTATGGCAGTCGGCTTGACCTGGCAGCACCCATCGCGCACTCTAAACGACGATGAGGTGAATGGTGCGATGCAGAAAATCCTCACCTCCCTGGAAGAAAGGTTCAACGCCACGTTAAGGAAATAGCGTATGGGGGCTCTGACGAAAGCTGAAATGGCGGAACGTCTATATGAAGAGCTGGGCTTGAATAAGCGCGAGGCCAAGGAACTGGTCGAGCTGTTTTTCGAGGAGATCCGACAGGCGCTCGAGCATAACGAACAGGTCAAGTTGTCCGGCTTCGGCAACTTCGACCTGCGTGACAAGCGGCAGCGGCCGGGTCGCAATCCGAAAACAGGTGAGGAGATACCTATCACGGCGCGTCGCGTGGTGACGTTCCGTCCAGGGCAGAAACTCAAAGCGAGAGTCGAGGCCTATGCTGGAACCAAGTCATAACGACGAGCTTCCGTCGATCCCCGGCAAGCGCTATTTCACCATTGGTGAGGTGAGCGAGCTTTGTGCGGTCAAGCCTCATGTGCTGCGTTACTGGGAGCAGGAGTTTCCTCAGCTCAATCCGGTTAAGCGGCGCGGCAACCGGCGCTACTACCAGCGGCAGGATGTCCTGATGATTCGTCAGATTCGTGCGCTGCTGTACGATCAAGGCTTCACCATCGGTGGCGCCAGACAGCGCATGTCCGGCGACGAAGCGCGCGACGACACCACTCAGTACAAGCAGCTCATTCGGCAGATGATCTCGGAGTTGGAAGAGGTCCTTCAGGTGCTGAGGAAATAGTCGATCTGGTATCTAAAAAACTTTCACATTTTCAGATGCTTAATGTATAGTTCGATCCGCTTTCAGCAGTGCTGTTGGCGTCAGTCGGGGCGTAGCGCAGCCTGGTAGCGCACTTGCATGGGGTGCAAGGGGTCGAGTGTTCGAATCACTCCGTCCCGACCAAAAAACCCTAAAAAATCCAGTCACTTAGCGGTGGCTGGATTTTTTTATGGGCGATTCATTTGGTTGGGGCGATTTTTTTGTGCCACTTTTTGTGCCACCGTAATTTTCTGCTCTTGTTGCCCTTGCTAGTTGGCTGTCCGTTACTGGTAGAGGTGCGTTCTTGCCGAGTTCAATCATACGAACCCGGAGCATACCGATCCGCTAGATGCAATTCTGGATTTCATAGGCAAGCCCTTTGCTTTGGCTCAGAGGGTTCCGAGCCTGCCATTATGGGCGGTTGTCTAGGTCGGCCAGCAGCTGCTTGATTTACACAAATACCCCCCCTTCAGTAAGCCTTGGCTCATTCCCTTGTTTTATCGATACTGCTAAAAAGCCAGTATTGATTTTCAAGAGATCGGGAAGATGGCAAGGAAGCGCAGGCGGGGCGGCAAGTCAGGCGTATCTGGAACTATGGTTCTGGTTGCAATATTGATAGGGCTGGCTGCATCCATTCCCAAGGAAACCTGGATCATCCTCGGCGCGATAGCCTTAGTTGGGCTCGGCGGATGGCTGGTCATGAAGCTCCTTAAAGAGCCATCAGCTGCATTGCCGCCACCGCCCATGAGGGAGTCTTCTCGGGGACGTGCCCCAGCTCGTAAAGCCAATAAGCCATCGAATTCAGGTCTAACTTTTTCCCTGGATGAGGTTGTTCCGCTCGACGTTCCGTCTCCTGCTGCTACCCACCGTTCGAGTCAGGGGCAGTCGGACAGATCTGAATTCTTCACTGTCACCCTTGAAGTCTCTGAGCGCCCAACCCATCGGATTCCAAGTGCTCCGGCCGACCTGATCGGATCCAAGGTGCGCTGGCTTTCTACTGGCGAGCCTATTGAGGTTGCTGGAGAGAAGATCCCAGGAGGCCTGATCTATGTTGGCGAAGATCGAAACAGCCGCTATGGCACGTCGGAGCCTTCACTGATCAACCCGAAGCTGAAGGTTGCACGAGGCATCGTCGATATAGCTGAGCGCCTCACTTCCTACTGGCCGAGCTACGACAGCATCTCTCCTGAGGCCCGCCGTGCCTATTTGCAATGGCTATCCAGTGGTCGAAAGGCTCCTCATGCCAACATCGGTTACGTGTTCCTGTTCTTCTATGGTCTAGAGCGCAGGGTCTTCGTCGACGCGAAGACGGATCAGGCTGCGGCCTGCGAGATACCGACCATCATCGCAGAGGTGGAACGGCTGCTCTCGATCTACGACGAGAATCATTCGTTCAATACCTACGCCAGCCGATTCCTTGACTTCCTTCGCCAGGGCCAAGTGCTAGCCCAGCGTTATGAGCAGGCGCCGCCTGCACCGTTACTTTACGGCTTCGAAATGCCCATAGAGCTGCGTATTGGTCTGGGCCAGTTGGCTGCTGACAAGCAACCAATGCCGGCAGACTGGGCGTTGGCCTGGGTTCTGTCCGATCACAACATCGGAAAGCGAACACCTGTAACCCGCTGTGAGGAGGCATTCGCTCGGTTGTTCTGTATGCGTTATGAGGGGCGACATGGCGCCGGAGTGGTACTTCCACAGAACAAGACCCCTTTAAGGCTCCAATACAACACCGCTTCTGCGGGGCTTCCAATCCAGGAACTGGATGGCCTATCCGGCATTCCTGATATCACCGCCACTTCGGCGACTCGGAAAAAACTGCAGCAGCTGGTTGAGGAATGTACGGTGCAGTTGGAACCGTACAGTCGCTATCTTGGCCGTAATCCATCTGCTCCGGATGCGCTGGAAGGACTGCTGCAACTACCCGTAAGCCTATGGCCTGCGAGTGCTCGAACAGAGCTCGACGAGCTGAAGCAACGCATCGGCGATGGCATGGTGGTAATGAGCTTCGGTGAGTTGGCAGGGCGACTGCAGAGTGCAGGTAGCTTGTCGCGAGATAAGGTTCTGACACTTGCCCGCGCGCTTGAGTCATTGAACATCGGTATCGAGCCTGATGTGTTGGCCGGTAGCCGTACCCCCAAGGCTGAGGACAATGTGGCGCTCTTTGCGACTGTGGCTGAGGATGGCGATCTCCGCTCTTCAGCAGCATATAACGCAGCCTCTGTCACGCTGGATCTGGCCTGTGCGGTGGCGGCTGCCGATGGCGATACGTCGCCTCAGGAGATCACGCTGCTATCCAAGCATATCGATTCCTGGAGCCACCTCAGTGGTGCTCATCGCAAACGTTTAAAGGCCCACCTGCGCCTGCAGTTGCACCAGCCGCCAACCCTGCAAAGTCTGAAGAAGAAGCTGGAGCCCCTGGCCGAACCGGCGAAGAAAGTTGTGGCTGCGTTTCTCGCGCACTTGGCGCAGGTCGACGGTGAGGTCAGCCCCGCTGCGGATTTCGGTGAACGTGACCGAGCGTTTCGCTAATACGTGACCGGTGCTTCCGTCCCGGTTGCGCGGTTTTGAGATTGTAATCGCATCGGTCACGATGCGGTGTCTTCCTCGGCTTTTTTCCGGCGCAGTGACTCGCCCTTCATCGTCAGTCGGTAAGCGTTGTGCACCAGGCGATCAAGGATGGCATCGGCCAAGGTCGGGTCGTTGATCCAGCCGTGCCAGTGTTCGATGGGCAGTTGACTGGTCAGGATGGTGGAGCGGTTGCCGGCGCGGTCGTCGATCACCTCCAGCAGGTCATGCCGGGCCCCTTCCTCCAGCGGGGCTAGCGCCCAGTCGTCCAGAACCAGGACGTCGACCTTTGCCAGCTGTTGCAGGGTGCGGCCGAAGCTGCCGTCGCCGTGGGCGATGCGCAGTTGCTCCAGCAGGCGCGGGGTGCGCAGATACAGGGTGCTGTAGCCCTGGCGGCAGGCTTGGTTGCCCAAGGCACAGGCCAGCCAGGTCTTGCCGGCACCGGTCGGGCCGGTCAACAGCAGGTTGTGCTGCTGGCGGATCCAGTCACCGTTGGCCAGGGCGGCGATCAGGCGCTCGTCCAGGGCGCGGCCGGGACGCCGATCGAGATCCTCTAGGCAGGCATTGCTGTACTTGAGCTTGGCTTTCTTGCGCAGCCGCACTAGGCGCTGGTTGTCACGCCAGGCCAGTTCACGGTCAAGCAACAGGCCGAGGCGTTCATCGAAGCTCAGGCTGTGGCTGGCCGGCAGCGTCCATTGCTCCTCCAGTGCGCGGGCCATGCCGTCCAGGCGTAGCTGGTGCAGTTGATTCAGGGTGTGTTGCGGCATCATCGAACAGCTCCTGTTGCGGGGGTTGGTAGTAGTCGGCTCCACGGACGTTTTCGTGGTGCTCGGGGAGGCTCGCTTCGGCCGCACGCTTGGGCAGCGGCTGTCGATCCAGGCCTTGCTGAAGCAGGTTGCGTACACTACGCCCGGTGAAGGCGCGCAGCTGGACGGCCCGTTCGGCGGCGGCTTCCAGGCGCGCATTGCCATAGCGACGAGCCAGCGAGAGCAACCCGAGGCAGGCGCGGTAGCCCATTTCCGGGTGCGGCTTGTGGGTCAGCTGGTGATCGATCAGTTGGCGCGTGTAGGGGCCGATCCGCTCGCCCCAGTCGAGCAGTCGTTGCGGCGTCCATTCGCGATGGGCCTGGTGTGCGGCGGGCATGTGCTCGCGCTGGGTGCTGTAGGCACCGCGGCGACCCAGCAGCAGGTGGCTGGCCACCCGCCGGTTGCCATGCAGCACCTCCAAGGTGTGCGCTGTCAGCCGCACATCGACGCTCTGCCGGGCCAGAGCCGAGGGCACGCTGTAGAAGCTGCCATTTACCTCGATGTGGTAATCAATGTTGACCTTGCAGCGCTTAAAGCTGGCCACCTCGTAGGGATGTGCCGGCAGCACGCGCAGAGCCGGCCGATCCAGGCGCTCGAACCAGTCGCGCCGGCAGCCATCGAGCCGCTTGAACGGGCGTTGATTCAAATCCTCCAGCAACTCCGCGATGGCCTGATTGAGCGCATGCAGGCTGAAGAACTGCTGATGGCGCAGCCGCGCCATGATCCAGCGCTCGACAACCTGCACCGCTACCTCTGCCTTGGCTTTGTCCTGTGGTTTGCGTGGCCGTGCCGGCAGAATCACCGTCTGGTAATGGCGCGCGCATTCCAATGTCGCGCGGTTCAGGCCCGGCTCGTAACGATCCGGCTGAGCAACCAGGGCACGTGGATTATCCGGCACGACCATCTCCGGCACGCCACCAAAGTAGGCAAGCGCCTGCCCCAGCGAAGTCAGCCAGTCCACCTGGGTTTCGCCCGGCGTCGCGCAGGCATAGGTGTAATTCGAGGCGCCCAGGGCGGCGACGAAGATGTGCGCCCGGCGGACTTCGCCGGTGCCTGGATCGACCACCGGCAGCGTCGGGCCGGCATAGTCGATAAACAGCTTCTCGCCCGCGCGGTGCAGCTGGCGCATCGAACGCTTGAGCGTCTGTGCGTAACGCCGGTAGTGCTCGACGAACTGGGTGTAGCGGTAGGTCGGCTGCCCCGCATGCGCGGCGAGATACTCCTCCCACAGCAGCTGCAAGGTCACGCCCTTGCGCCGCAGCTCGCGATGGATACTTAGCACATCGGGCAGTACCCGCTCACCGCGCGGCTTGCCCGGTGGCATCGGCGCAAACAAGGCGGCTGCCAACACGGCCTCATCCATCGCCACCAGCGCCGGCCAGTCCAGCCCGGCCACGCACGCCGCCGTGACGTACTTGCTGACAACGCCCTTGGACAGCTGCAAGGCGCGGGCAATCTTCTCGTGGGACAAACCGGCCTCAAGCTTGAGGCGCAGACATTCTTTGATGTTTCGCATGGCTACTCGCGGCGCCGCCATCCCTCGTCTCCCGAAATCGGGCGAGGGTGACGGTCGCGTCAGGTCATGCGCAACGCAGGGGGAAGGTTTTCGCTAAGCCGTGACCGACGATTTCGGTAAGCCGTGACCACCTGTTTCGGAACAGGTGGAAAATCGGTCACGTTGTTAGCGAAATCAGCGGTCACGCGTTAGCGAAATGACCGGTCACGATCAACCGAAACGGCCGGTCACGATGCTCCGAAATCCGCAGCCCCGCAGAGGTGAAGTTGCTGGAGCGTGTCTACAAGGCCCTTCAGTTGGATCCGCAATCGCTATACAGCGACCTTCATGTGGCCGCCAGTAGTCCCTCCCTTGGCTCACCGCAGACAACGACTTCTATGCCTGGAACTGCTTTGTCCAAGCCCGTTGGTGGATTTGCTTTAGACCAGGAGCGCATCGCTCAGTTGCAGCGTGAAACGGAACAGGTATCCGCGCTGCTGGCTGAGGTTTTCGTTGACGACAAGCCTTCTGAGCCTGACGAGGACGTTGTCGAAGAAGCTGTCGAGGATACCTCCGCCATCTGTGGATTGGACGCTGATCACTCAGCTTTCCTGCGTGTTCTTGTATCCCGTAGCGAGTGGATGCGTGACGAGTTGGAGGCAGTTGCCAGCGATATGGAGCTCATGCTCGACGGCGCATTGGAGCAGATCAACGGCATGGCCTTTGATCGTTTCGATATGCCAGTCACCGAAGGGGAAGACCCTTTCGAAATCAACCCTGAAATCATGGAAAAACTACCGCTATGAGCAGCATCAGAGCCAAGGATCGCGATGCGGTCATTCAGTCCCTGCGCGCTGGCGTTGTGCCGCGTGCAGGTCAGCACCTGATCCAGGTGGGGCGTGTTGGTGAGCTGGAAGCGCTTATTCGTGATGTGGAGCGCCTCGCGGAAAGTGGTTCCGCATTCCGGGTAGTGATCGGTGAATATGGTGCGGGTAAGTCGTTTTTCCTCAATCTGGTTCGCGCTATTGCGATGGAGCGCAAGCTCGTCACCATGCATGCGGATTTGAACCCTGATCGTCGCCTCCATGCGACTGGCGGCCAGGCCCGCTCGCTATATGCCGAATTGGCCAAGAATATGTCCACCCGGACTAAGCCTGACGGTGGTGCTCTGCAAGGCATCGTCGAGAAATTCATTGCACAGGCCAAGACGGAAGCCAAAGCGTCCGGGAGGGACAGCGAAGCTGTGATTCGTGAGCATCTCGATCAACTGACGGAGATGGTCAACGGCTATGACTTTGCTGATGTAATCGCGGCCTATTGCAAAGGCTTCGAGGAGGGCAACGAGCAGCTCAAGGCCGATGCTATTCGTTGGTTGCGTGGCGAGTTCACTACCAAAACAGAGGCCCGCACCGCTTTGGGGGTCAGAACCATAGTCGACGATGCGTCGGTCTACGACCAGCTCAAGCTGCTTTCCCGATTTGTGCGCTTGGCCGGATTCAGTGGGCTGATGGTGTGTCTCGACGAGTTGGTTAACCTGTACAAGCTTGCCAATACTCAGGCACGCAACGCTAACTACGAACAGATCTTGCGCATCCTCAATGATTCTCTGCAGGGCTCCGCTGAGGGGCTGGGTTTCGTGCTGGGTGGCACACCCGAGTTCCTTATGGATACACGTCGCGGGCTCTACAGCTATCCGGCCCTGCAGTCGCGCTTGACGGAAAACAACTTCGCCAAGTCCGGGCTGGTAGATCTGTCCGGCCCGGTTATACGCCTCACCAGTCTGACGCCTGAGGACTTTTACGTACTGCTGCAGAAGCTGCGTCATGTCTACGCGGCAGGCGAGAGCGAACGCTATTTGCTACCTGACGAAGCATTACCGCTGTTTATGGCCCATTGCAACCAACGGATGGGCGAGGCCTACTTCCGCACCCCACGGACGACCATCACCGCATTCATAAACCTACTAGCGGTGCTGGAGCAGAATCCGGGGGCTGATTGGCGCGCACTGCTGGGCGCGGTCGAGATAGAGACAGACCGAGGTGGTGAAGCCGATACCCAGGTGGACACGGACGATGAGCTTGCCACCTTCCAGCTCTGAGTCGGCCGGGTTCGAACTCCTCGAACCGCGAATCCAGCGCTGGATATGGTCCGAAGGTTGGACCTCTCTGCGCGATGCCCAGGAGCGTGCTATCCCCGCGCTCCTGGGCGCGGATCAGGATGTCATCATCGCGGCGGCGACGGCAGCAGGGAAAACCGAAGCCGCGTTTTTGCCCATCCTCACCAACCTCTTGCAGACACAGGGCGCGCCCGGGGCCGTGCTGTACATCAGTCCTCTGAAGGCGCTGATCAACGATCAGTGGGAACGCCTTGCCAGACTATGCGATGACCTGGAGATCCCTGGTATTGCCTGGCATGGGGATATCTCTGCGAGCCGCAAACATCGCTTCCTCAAGTCTCCGGAAGGCATCCTGCTGATCACACCGGAGTCTCTCGAAGCTCTGTTTGTGAACAGGGGAACCAGCCTGGCGGGGTTGTTTGCCAACTTACGCTATCTGGTCGTGGATGAACTCCATGCCTTTATCGGTAGCAAGCGAGGCAAGCAGCTGCAGTCCCTGATGCATCGGGTGGAAACCGTTATTGATCGCCCCCTGCCCAGGGTGGGGCTCTCCGCCACGCTGGGCGACATGGCGATGGCAGCAGCCTTCTTGCGGCCCAATGCGCCTTATCATGTGTCGGTGATCGAGTCCAAGGGGAGTGGTCAGCTATTGAAGGTTCAGATCAGGGGCTATGCGGAGACCCGACAGAATCTCTCGGCACTCCCGGACGGCGAAGAAGTGTTTTCCGCAGACCATGCCATTGCAGATCACCTCTTTCAGGTGCTGCGGGGCAGCAACAACCTGATATTCCCCAATAGCCGATCCCAGGTGGAGTGGTTTGCTGACAATTTGCGGCGCCGTTGCGAGCAGGATGGCGTGCCGAATGAGTTTTGGCCGCATCACGGCAGCCTGGCGAAGGACATTCGAGAGGAAACCGAGAAGGCTCTAAAGGCTGGTGACCAGCCGGCCAGCGCAGTTTGTACAACGACATTGGAGCTGGGTGTCGATATCGGCAGTATCAAGACGGTGGTGCAGATCGGCGCACCACCATCGGTAGCCAGTCTGCGCCAGCGTCTGGGCCGATCCGGACGCCGTCCGGGAGAGGCAGCGATTCTCCGCAGTTACTGCAAGGAGCGTCCGCTGGACGATGACTCACCACTGTCGGATCGGCTCCGCCAGGGGTTGGTGCAAAGCATCGCCATGATCAGGTTATTGATGCAGGGCTGGTTCGAGCCACCTCGTGTTCAGGGCCTGCATTTATCGACACTGGTTCAGCAGTGCCTCTCGGTGATAGCTCAGCGCGGTGGAGCAACAGCAGCAGAGCTGTGGAGCACCTTGATACGAGGTGGCCCGTTTGCTTGCGTGGAGCAGGGCAGCTTCCTTAGCCTGCTTCGCGCGCTCGGTGATCATGACTTGATAGCCCAGGAGGCGTCGGGGCTGCTGTTACCCGGTGTTGTGGGGGAGCGAATGATCAACCACTACGACTTCTACAGCGCGTTCGTCAGCAATGAAGAGTTCCGTCTGGTATGCGATGGCAAGCCACTGGGAGCTCTACCGGTCTCCAGGCCCTTGACCGTCGATCAGCGCATCATCTTTGCAGGGCGTCGGTGGCGGGTCATCAGTGTTGACACTGAAGCCAAGGTCATCGTCGTTAGATCCGATCCTGGTGGTGCTCCGCCTTCCTTCGATGGGCTTGGCGCCCGGGTACATGACCGCGTTCGGCAAGAGATGAAGGCCGTGTTGTTGGGCGCGGAGGTTTATCCCTATCTCGACCCGGCGGCACAGGAGCTATTGGCTCAGGCACGCAGCACCTTTGCGGATCTTGGCTTGGCACATTCGAGTATGACCGAAAGCGGAGGCAAGACTTACCTTTTTACCTGGCAAGGCGATTGGGTAAACGATGCCTTGGCCATCTTGCTTACGCATAGCGGGCTAGCCAGTGAAAACAGTGGGCTGGTGATCGAGGTCGAGGGAGATCGGGCATCGCTTGAGGGCAAGCTGCGCGAGATTGCCGGGTGGGATGATATTGGCGCATCGACCGTTCTGATGAGCGTACAGAACATGGTTCAAGAAAAATGGGATTGGGTGCTTCCGTCAGCGTTACTCATGCAATCGTACGCCACTATGCAGCTAGATTTGGAGGGGGCGAAGGAAGCGGCATTGGGGTTGGCGAGACAACCCGTAGTGACGAACTGATTGTTGGCTGATGTGTAATGTTTGGTTTGGTCAACCTACCTGCTGCGAGCGGCGACATCCGGCCAGAAGCAATTATTCGCATTCGGGTAGAAGTGGGAATTGAGCGCGTCTACCTAGTCAATTGCAACGCTTCTAGTTGAGCTGAAAATCAATTGCAGGGTCTGAGGGGCCATGATTCAGCGTTCCTTGTGGTGAATCATTTTTCGCATCTACGCCGAAACCAGCTGTTAATTGAGCGGCAGTTTGGCGATGACGGCCTCGGTTGTCAGATTTTAGGCGCTGTACTATGAAGTTCTGAAGGTCAATGCATATAATCAGATATGCTTTCGTGTAAGATGAGTCGTGAACTCAGGCTCGGCTTCCTAATATGGAAATCTTATGAATAGAGTGAGTGGCTCTTTGAGTCGTTGGTTTAAAGTGAGTTGCTATTGTGCTTTCACGCTAGCATCTCCCATCGCAGTGGCTGATGGCATGCTTGGAAGGGAGCTTCTCGAGGCCTGTCGCGCTGCCTCTTTGCAAGGCGATGAAATGTCAAAGATGCAGATTCTTAAAGGCGGTCAGTGTTTAGGGTATTTAATGGGTTTTAATGAAGGTGTGCTCGTCAATACCTCTGTTCTCAAGCACTCTTACGGCAAGGATATTCCTAATACTTATTGTATTCCTGATAATCGTGGAGGTGCAGGGGATTTAGCTGGTGTTGTTGTTCTATATGGTAAAGACCATCCCGAAACATTAGATGGGCCTGGTTTCATATTGGCTCTGAAAGCATTCGTTGACGAGTTTCCCTGCAGGCACTGAGCTTGAGATACACGTTCGCTTGATTTCCTGGTCGGCTCTATATATAGATGGGTAGGATTTGGCGGAGAAGCCTACTTCTCCGCGAGTAGAGGCGATTCAATGCCTGTTGGGCTCACAGGGGATCTGACTCGATGTAGTGCATGCCGTAGATGTTTCCCGCTACGTCAATGGCATCATCCAACATCGGTAAACCTGTACATGGATTTACTTTCCGGCTGGGAAAGCTAAGGTCTAGATTGTGTAAATCGGCTGTGTTTAGGGCATCAAAATCTTGTTCATCAATTTTCCAAAATTCAGAAAGCTCGCTGAGCTGCGCGTCTGAAGCTATTTGCCCATCATATAGCGAGTCGTGAATAACAAGCGGTTGGCCAGATATTGGATAGATTATCGTTTTGTATCCAAGGCTGGGTGATTCTTTGGATAGCATGGTAATAATCTTGCTGAGCAGTAGTCTGAGCTTTCTCATATCTATGACCCGCTGGGTTAGCTGTGAGTTTTCCTTAGATATGCTCAGTCTCCATCTTTTTTTGGAAATGCAAGTGGTTGGGTCTTCGTTGCAGCTGGTCTCGGTAATGTGATAGTGGGTTGTGAAAAATTAAGGCGCCGACATTAACAATCTTATGTCGGCGCCTTGCTAATTTACTGCTAGGTTTTGGGGTGCAAACTGCTATGCGCGGTTCTGGCTCTGCATCCACATGAAAACTTCAGTGCTAAGCCATCCAACAGATCTGCAGCCAAGCTTAAATTGTTTGGGGAAAGTGCCTTTCTTGATGTCTCGGTAAATTGTGGAGCGCTTCCTTCCGGTAATGTGGATGAGTTCTGGGAGTCTAATGAAACGATCTTCCGTTTTTTGCTCTAATTGCTGCATATAAGTTTCTCGAAATTTTGCCCATATATCCTCCTCGTAGATAAATAGACTTAGAGATATTAATTGCCTTCTCAGTAATTTTGGCTGGTTGGCATTTGGAGATTGCCGGTATGTGCCATCGCTGAGTGTTATGGCAAGCAGTCAGTCGGTTAAAGCTGATGCGGCTTTTTGGTGAATAGGCTTGAGGTAGCCTAAACGGAAACAGAGCGATTAATTTCGCTACTGCCCCTTGATCATATATGTCTTGCGTTTCTACGCCCTGGTAGTGATGCAGTGAACTTATCGAAAATCTGGTAGTTTATTTTTGATGGAGCCAATTTTGGGCTCCATCAAAACCAAGATATTGATTAAAATTCAATATTCTCGAAGATGCGTTTCATTTTTTTCAACCCTTCACGATAGTCTCCGTTCGCTTCGGCCATTTCGCGAATTGCAGCAAACTTCTTGTCGTATTCATTGAAGATCCCCAAGTGAAATTCATCGAGCTTGCCCATCAAGGTTTGGCTCTGCTTAAACGTCTTTTTAGACGAGCAGTTGTTTAGCTTTATCCGGCTGAAATACACCTTAGATTTAGCGAAGGAATCCGACTTGATATGTTTCAGGCGGCACCACTCAATCCTGAAACGATTCGGGCACTGCCTGATGTGCACAGACCGAACTAGCACAATTTTCTGCTCACGGGCCGTCCCCCAAATTTCCTCGTTGAGCACTCCCGTTAGGCTTTTTAGCTGATCGTCGAACTGATCTAACGACTCCAGCCTCTTATTGATGTGTTTAACAACGTCACTCATTCATACCGCTCCTCATAAATTAGGTTGCAGAGAGGAGCTTCTCATCTGGGCTAAAAAAAATATGGCCAATTAGGCCCCTCGGAGGGGGCCAAACCTCGCAATCGCCGAACGACAGAAGTAACTTTGCAAAAGTCTAAACCAGTTTCGAGTAAGGTCGACGGAGCAGATACTCTGCGTCCGAAAGCCCCATTACAGCCTGCTTTGCGTCCCTCACAGAGCACTTAAGCGATCATTTGGCACATCGAAGGTAAGCGTCCGCTCTCTACCGTCTTGACCCTCAGACTTTAATCCGCTTCAGACGCTGATTGATGTCGTCGCGGTCAAATGCCGTGGGATCGAAGGTATCGCCGTACCAGTCGAGCATGTCCAAGTATTCGGGATGTTCGGGGTCGGCAAGCGCGTCCAGAAAATCCGCGTAACCCGGTGCACCGCCGACATCCTCCGGCGGGCTGGCATTGGCGCCGTCGATGCAATACAGCACATGCGGGCACGCAATGGCCGGCAACAGCCGCTCGATCTTGATCCGGTGCTCCCAGTTGTCGCCAAAGTCATAGACGTAACGAAACGCCTTCGACCCATACAGCACCTTTGTCAGCGTCTTGCGCTGTTCCGAAACGACCGGAGGGCCCCAGTCGGGATCGGGAATACCGTAGCTTTCGCCAGCGATTTCAAACTCATGAAGATGGGTGTCACTCCAGCCCATCACCGCCTGAATAACCTGGTGCAGTTTGCTCAGGGTGATGCGCGCGGGCACGGCGACCCGGCGCCAGATGGCGGGTTTTATCCACGTCAGTTCGATGTGCAGTTGCAGGAGACGGTCGTTCGCCGGCTTGGGCAAACGGGTGACGTTGGGCATGGGTCAAGCGGCCTCATGTTCTAGGGTAGGCAGAGCAATATTCCAGGGCAGCAAGTCGTCGAGCTGATTGATTGGGTAGTCGGCGATGCGCTCCAGCACGTGCGTCAAATAAGCCTGTGGGTTCAATGCGTTGAGCTTGGCTGAACCGACCAGGCTGTAGATCGCCGCCGCTCTTTCTCCGCCTGCGTCGGAACCGGCGAACAGAAAATTCTTGCGACCCAGGGCGACTGCACGCAGGGCCCGTTCGGCGGCATTGTTGTCGATTTCAATGCGGCCATCCGCGCAGTAGCGCGTCAGCGCCTGCCAACGTGCGAGGGCATAGTGGATCGCACCGCTCAATGCCGATTTGGGCGGCAATTGCGTCAGCGTGTGATTAAGCCAGATGTGCATGTGCGCCAGCAGCGGGCTGGCTCGCCGCTGCCGCACTGCGCGTCGTTGATCGGGCGGCTGTCCGCGAATTTCCGCCTCGATGGCGTATAGCGCGCCAATCCGTTGCAGGGCCTCAGCCGCAATCGGCGAGGCCAGTGCCTTGTGCAGGTCGAAAAACTTGCGTCGAGCATGTGCCCAGCATGCCGCCTCGTGAATCGTGCCCGAGGCATAGAGTTGCGCGAAACCGGCATAGCCATCGGCTTGCAACGTCCCGGCGAAGCCCCGGAGATGGGCTCGGGGGTGCTCGCCTTTGCGATCCGGCGAGTAGGCAAACCAGACCGCCGGCGGCGTGCTACTACCTGCGGGGCGCTCGTCGCGCACATACGTCCACAAGCGTCCGGTCTTGGTTTTACCCTGGCCGGGGGCGAGCACGGCGATCGGCGTGTCGTCGGCGTGGACTTTGTTGGCGGCCATGATGTGCTGTCGCAACCGGCTGACCAATGGCTGCAAGAGCCGGCTCGCTTCGCCGATCCAGTCGGCCATGGTCGAGCGCTCCAGGGACACGCCCTCACGCGCATAGATTTCGGACTGCCGATACAGCGGCAGATGATCCACGTATTTGGACACCAGCACATGGGCCAACAATCCCGGCCCGGCAAGACCCCGGGAAATCGGTCGGCTCGGGGCCGGCACCTGCACGATCCCGTCACAGCAGCGGCAGGCCAACTTGGGCCGCACGTGGCGAATCACCTTGAAGCGCGCCGGCACGTACTCCAGAACTTCGGGCCACGTCATCGCCCAGATGACGAAGTTCGCCGCCACAGCCTGGGCACTGCGCATCGGGTCGATGGACGTGGATTTCACGGGGCAAATGCTCGGGCAATGGCTTGCGGCGTACGGGTGTACGTGGGCGCGATTGGGCTGGTGGTGGCGAGGCCAATGCGGCCTGGCTGACCTGCAACTCTTCGAGCGTCAGTTGCAGTTGGTCGAGCATGCCATCGAGTTGCTCGGAACGCCGACCGAACTGCATGCGCCGCAGCTTGGCGATCATCAGTTTCAGGTGCTCGATTTCCCCGCGCTGGGCGGTAACCAAGGCTTTCAAGGCCTGGATGTCGTCAGGAAGGAAGTCGGTCGCGCAAGTCATGGCGCGATGTTACTGGTGTTCTCAAGCGTTGAACATCAGACTGCTCGTACCGGTGCGGTGCGCAGCGGTCGGCGCCAATCGATGCCCTCCAACAGCATCGCGAGTTGTGCCGTCGTCAAGGAGACGCTGCCGCTGGTGGCTTGCGGCCAGACGAAGCGCCCCTGCTCAAGCCGCTTGCAGAACAGGCACAAGCCATCGCCATCCCACCACAGCAATTTGATCCGGTCACCGCGCCGTCCCCGAAACACGAAGATCTGGCCGGAGAACGGATCCGCCTCAAGTTGGGTTTGCACCAGGGCCGCCAGGCCATCGAACCCCCGCCGCATGTCGGTGGCTCCAGCCACGATCCAGATGCGAGTCCCGATGGGCGGGGCAATCATCGCAACACCTGCTGCAAGACCAGTTGCAAGGTTTGCGGGTCGGGCACGCCCTTAATGCGCAAGGTGACCCGACCGCACTCCACAACCAGTCCGCCCGGACTCGACGGCAGTGGCATTGCCTCTTCCGCTGAGGGCGTCGGCGCCTTGCTCAGGTTGACCGGCAACAAAGTAACCTGGTGGGCAACTGGCCCCAGCTGCCCCTCCCGATAGTGACGGCGCCATTTGAAGACGAGGTTGGCGTTGACCTCATGCTCTCGGGCGATCAACGCGACGGATGCGCCGGGCAATAGCGTGGCCTCGACGACACGACGCTTGAACTCCACCGAAAAGTTGGGGCGGCGACTGCGGCGAGGAGTAGAGGGGGGCGTATCCACAATGGTGTCCACTAAAAAATGGTGGGCACCATTGTGGCTATTCGAGGCTAGGGCAGGCAGTGGGTGCAGGGCGGACGCTTACCATCGAAGCGCCTGTATGATTCTCGCCAAACCATTCAAAACCCGAGTCGGGCTAGAATGCTTTCTACCTAGCGAGACCAACCTCAGAATTACCCTCAGCCAACGCATCAACACCGGCGTGACAGGAAAAACGTGCCGGCCTACCGCTGCCAAGCCTCCGCAGCACACCCCTGGCACACACAGAAGTAACTTCTGTTAGGGACACTCTGAAAAACACTTCCCGAATCTGGTGAAATACGTCGATTCCGTTGCCCGAGTATCCCGGTGAAGCAGATGACTTTCGCCGACGCCGAGTACGCCGGCAAGCGCAAGCAGACCCGCAAGGAGCTGTTCCTGATCGAGATGGATCAGGTGGTGCCGTGGAAGGGTTTGGTTGCCCTGATCGAGCCGCACTACCCGAAGGGTGAAGGCGGTCGCCCGGCGTATCCGCTGATGGCGATGCTGCGCGTGCACCTGATGCAGAACTGGTTTGGCTACAGCGATCCGGCGATGGAAGAAGCGCTGTATGAGACCACCATCCTGCGCCAGTTCTCCGGGTTGAGCCTGGAGCGCATTCCGGACGAAACCACCATCCTCAACTTCCGCCGTCTGCTGGAGAAACACGAGTTGGCGGCTGGGATTCTGGCGGTGATCAATGGCTATCTGGGCGACCGTGGTCTGTCGCTGCGCCAGGGCACCATCGTCGATGCCACGCTGATCCATGCGCCGAGTTCGACCAAGAACAAGGACGGCAAGCGTGACCCGGAAATGCACCAGACCAAGAAGGGCAACCAGTACTACTTCGGCATGAAGGCCCACATCGGCGTGGATGATGAGTCCGGTCTGGTGCATAGCGTGGCGGGGACGGCTGCCAACGTTGCAGACGTTACCCAGGTCGACAAACTGCTGCACGGCAAGGAAAACATGGTTGGGGCCGACGCGGGCTACACCGGTGTTGAGAAACGCTCGGAGCATGCTGATCGGAAGGTTATCTGGCAGGTGGCGGCACGCCGCAACACCTACAAGAATCTCGATAAGCGCAGTGCGCTATACAAGGCCAAGCGCAAGATCGAGAAGGCCAAGGCTCAGGTGCGCGCCAAGGTTGAGCACCCGTTCCGCGTGATCAAGCGGCAGTTTGGCTATACCAAGGTGCGCTTCAGAGGGCTGGTGAAGAACACCGCACAACTGGTGACGTTGTTTGCGCTATCGAATCTGTGGATGGCGCGTCGGCATTTGCTGACGAATGCAGGAGGGGTGCGCCTGTAATGCGGAAAATGGCCGTCGCGAGGTACTCACGACGGCTGAAAACACCGAAATGAGCGGGTGATCCGATCCTTTTTGATCGGTTCACCGCTTTCAAAGTCGGCAGTGGCTGAAGTCAGCCGGAAACACATGACTACTTCAGACCATCCTTAGTGGCCAACCGGCCTCCTAGGCGACTCCGCATGCCTCTGCACTGGCGTTGAGCGAGCTTGTGTATTCCAGAAACGGTGGAGACTGGGAGCCGTAATCACAAAAGCAACTTCCCCACCTTTCATCTTCTGAGCCAAAGGCGCGTAAGCCCATACAGAGTGGCAGGTGGTATTACATTACGGAGCAAGCAATGTTTCTAATTTTTGGTCTGATCGCTGCATTTCCTTGCCTGATCTATTGGGTGTGGAGGCAAGAATGCGCGTTAAGGAAACGATTGGATCAGCAGTGGCTACATCAGCCTAGCGTGAACACATACTTAGATCAGCTCAGGCGAGATGGTAAATCAGGCATTTCGTGCCGGTTTTGTGGGTCGAGGAGCATTCGCCAGCTAGGCTGGGCTGCGAATAATGACCCCCGCCGCCTGCACAGATGCAACCACTGCAATACAACGCTGTATCGGAGTAGCCGCATATAGAGCGCGTTAATACGCAGCTTGGTTTCTAGTAAAGACGGATGGGGCGTTACAAGCCTTGGGGGAGACGGGGTCGATCAGCAGCAGTGGCCCCGTCCATGGCAGCACTTGCTCTTTCTACCAGAAAGCGCGTTGACTGGGTCTTTTTACGTTGCCGGCGTACTCGGCATAGGAAAAACTTGTCCATGTCAGGCAGCAAAGCTCCGGTTCATCGGGAGCCCTATATTCAGCTCACGCGACTTATCCGGAGTTCCCTGGGTAGCGGTCACCGTGAGGTACGGGAATGTGGCGCCATCTTGGAGGCCAGTTGGCGTAAAGGGGCTACAGAAGTTACTTCTGTGGCTGCATTGGGGTGATCATTGGGTAGACGCAGGGGGAGCAAGTGGAACCTTTGGGATACGTAATCGTGGGTGTGCCGTTATTTTTGATTGTCCTGGGCACTATCGGCGGATTGATCTGCAGGCAGCTGGATAGGCGGCTGTCAGCAGATCAGATTGGGCAGGTAAGGCGAAGCTAAGCCTGGCGAGAAGGGACGAGCGCGATGTTACCTCACAGAAGTTACTTTCCTCTGTTTGGGACTTCTGGCCGCCGAGAGAGCCTGCGCCCGATCTAGCAGCTAACCGGGTTAGCTTTGATTTTTTCTATGGTTAGGTATACGTTACATGTAATCTAATTTGTTACGTATATTGGACATGGACTACTCGCTTATTACCAGGCGCCTTGGCGAACAGATTCGGCAGCGCCGCCTGAATCGCGGCCTGACCCAGGCCAAGTTGGCTTCCCTCGCGGGCATTACCCGGCAGAAGGTTATCGCCATCGAGAAGGGCGACTTGTCGGTAGGCATGACGGCCTATGCACGAGTGCTGGGAGCTCTGGACTGTGAGTTCGCGCTGGTGCCCGCGGCCATGCCCACGCTGGAAGAGATTCAGGGAGTGTTCGACTGATGACAGTCCTGCTGCAAGTGGCAACGCCAGAGGGCGAGAGCGGGAGGATTCTCAGCTCCGCTAGGGACTACCTGTTTCGCTACCGCGAAGAGGCCAAAGCGCAGGCAGCTATCAGTTTGCTGATGCCTGTGCGCCTGGATGAATACCGCCACAGAGAGTTGCACCCGATCTTCCAGATGAACCTCCCTGAGGGCTATGTCCTGGAGCAGCTGCGCAATCGCTTGGCCAAGGTGGCGAATGTCGACCCCATGTTGCTGCTGGCGCTGTCCGGCAGCAGCTCGCCCATTGGGCGTGTCGCGGTGAGCTCAGCAGAGGTAGATGCGCTACTGCGAAGGCAGCAGTTTCCTGGGGAAAAGCTGGAGGAAATCCTGGCCTGGGATGGTGCAGAAGACATTTTTGCTGGCCTAGTAGATCGCTACATTCTGCGCGCTGGGATTTCGGGCGTGCAGCCCAAGGTGCTGGTACCAGAGAAGCATGACGCCGCGCCGCAGCGTTTTACCTCGAAGACATCTGACCTGATCATCAAGAGCGGTCGGGATGAGTTTCCCGGGCTGGCGATCAACGAGTTCCTCTGCATGTCCGTGGCGAGGGAGGCCAGGATTGCAGTGCCGGAGTTCTACCTGTCCGACAATGCCAAGCTGTTCGTCCTGCGCCGTTTCGACCGGGATGAACAACTCAACCCTATCGGTTTCGAGGATATGGCCGCATTGATGGGGCTGGGGGCAGAGCAGAAATACAGCAAGAGTTACTCGGCTATCGTCAAGGCCATCCGCCTTTTTTGTCCGCCTGAACAGGTACAGGGTTCACTGGCGCAGTTGTTTGCCATGGTGAGCCTGAGTTGCATTGTCGGAAATGGCGATGCCCATCTGAAGAACTTCGGGCTGCTGTATTCCGACCCTACGCAGCGCGATGCCCGGCTGGCGCCGGCCTATGACATCGTCAACACCACGGCTTACATTCCAGAGGATGTATTGGCGCTGGATCTAGTTGGCAACAAGTCACTATTCGCGTCGAGGCAGGGATTGCTGGAGTTCGCCAAGGCGTGTGATGTGGCTCGGCCGGAGGATGTCATTCGCGAGCAGTTGCAAGCCCTAGAGCGAGTGCTGTCTCGCTCGATCGAGCTGTGCGAGCAGGCTCCGCATGTAGTTGCTGCAATCAGAAATTGCTCTGAGCCGTTTATAAAAACTTTCGGCTAGAGTGTGTTTTCGTCTGCACTGTGGGAGGCGCTGGTTTAGTTAATTGTTGACAGGTTGCTTGGGGTAGACTCGCTCGTTCTGGCGGGGGAGTTCCATTCGCCCTTAAGTAGTGGCAGCCAGTCGGCGATTTTGTCTCGTCTCTGCACTATCAACCTCACGGTCAGCCAATACTGGTATCGAGCGTTAGAGTTATCGAGCTTGATATGCTCAGCTAGAAACCAGCGCAGGTGTTTTACCTGGTATTGGGCTGGGTGACGAATATTCCATCGTGATTCGATTGCCAGTTTAATTGTGTTTGCTCGTTGTATATGGCGTCTACGAGTTGCGGGTGCTCCTTTGAGCACGCCTGCAATAAAAATCTCCATTGTTGAGGTCATTTTTTGCAACTCCCAACGTAGGAGTTGCAGATCTCTATCCTCTCGTGGCCAAGCTCTCTGCTGATGATTCTACGCGCCTCTTTGTCCATTTTAAGTTCCTCTTTTGACATGGCTAGTCGCTTTTCAATTACAGGAGCTGGGTGTCCTGTGATTTGCTCATAGCGCTCGCAGGCATATGCGGCTCTAAGATCATGGATTTTGCGGATGCCATAGCCTCCAAGACTTTTGCCTTTGTATCTGACTACTGAGCGTATGAATGAAATGTATGTCTCATTCGGTTTGAGAAGATTTTTGCTGTTGGGTGGTGACGCGAGAATTGCAAAATCAATAGCGTCGGCGGCGCATTCTTTAATATCAATCCATCTAGGCGCGTGCGATCCTTTTCGTCCGCCCTTGGTACCTTCCTGAATATTGATTCCTCCAAATTTTTGAGCCTCCCTTTTTAAGCGCTGAAGGTCGCATAAAACTGCTTCTCTGAGGCGCATTCCTAATGTTCGTGCGAGGCCGAGTATGGCGGCAAGTCGAATATTTCCATTGTTTCTCAGTTGATATTGGGCTTGGAGTACTTCGTCGAGATCAATCCCGTCTGGTACTTGACTGCGGACGTAGCAACGTTTTTTTCCTAAGGCATTAGCAATTTTATCTATGCGGATATAATTGTCTCCGCGCATTATTTTTAAAACGACGTTGCATGATGAGATTCTGTTGTGTGCGGTTGATACAGCGATTATCTCGTTGCTCATTAGTGCCTTGATATGTTCTGAGTACGCGAGTAAATGGCTGTTGGTTATGTCCCATAGGTCGTTTATTTTGTGATGCTCTTCTATCCAGTCAATGAAGAGGTTGAATCTCTCGCAGTGGGCGCTGGTCGTTGCAAAGTGGCCGGACTTAAAATGATCTCTTAGCTTGTTTTTTACTGCGTATTTTGGATTTCGTCCGTATCCCATGTTTTTCGAGGCGTGTTTCGCGTGTTGTGGCATAACTGGTTTTCCATAAAAAGCTAGAGGGCTAATGCCCTAGAGGGGTAATAGATATTCCTATAAGGGTCGCATCCAGCTCCGCCAGGAGTTGGTTAGTGTTAACAGGGATTTTTCCCTGCATCTAGCTGCGGGTTTAGATAGGTGAAGTACCCGGAGAGGGTTGTTGCACCGGAAATGCACGGCCGTTTGTGTCCTAGGCGGACGGCGGAGAACGGCTGGCGGGCTGACGATGCTCCGCCGCATTGAATGATTCGCGCGTGATTGTTTCTCATAGTCCGAGGCTGTGTGTCACACAGCTGCTCCGCAGAGCGGAGATACAAGAGGAGATCACCGGTTTGGTGGATAGCTAACCAACACAAATGGTCGACGTACCACAGAGGGTAGATTGGCGTAGCAGCCCCTTGCAGCTAATAGCGCAAAAGCAGGCTCGCCGGATATCAAGATAGAAACAGGCAGTCCGATAAGGGCCACGTTGTTCATAAGTGGAGGGTAGAGTCACTAGGGCTTGGTCTGCAGTCGACGCCTGTGCATCGATGTTCTGACCTGAAGTGCTGGAATCAGCTAGTCATTGCTGCAGGCTCTCATGAGTCTGAGCGGACATCTTGATGATTTCACAGAGGTCACAACCAGTGCAACCCTCCTGATGAGCTTGTCGCTGGTTTTGTCACGCACGTATCCGGAGAAAGTGCACGGCGTATGGGGCTTCGAGGCCAACAAAAAAAACCGTCTCTGTTGAGCAGGTGCATTGCGTATTGGAGGCATGAGGTATCATTTTAGTGTTGTCCTAGGCGTGGGAGGTCATTCTGTAGTGGGCTAGGTAGATGTAAAAAGGTGCACAAAAGTGAACCAAATTACCAAGCTTGGCCCTTGCCTGTTGCTGGAGTAGGTGCATAAAAGTGAACCCTTTTGCACTTGGTTTACTGGGCATGCCCTTGGCAGGGTTTCATACGATAGGTGAGCGAGATTGGCAGGTTCGTTTCGATTGAATATTCCAGGCCCATACTCCGAGGTTCTTTTCCTGGAGAGTGTGCAAGAGGTAGCAAACTATATTTCCTGGCGCCTAGAAGGGGTTGCTGATGAGTTGGGTAGCTTAAGTTGTCCATCAGTTAGTTCTGCAAATGGCGGGGGTGAGTTGTCCGGACGTATTGCATTTAAAGATGTGCGTAGTTTTAGTGACTCGCCTGGGAAGATTGTCCGTGAAATCTTTCTATATCTTGGAAGTGCCGCCTTAGGGAGTTCACTAGCCATGTTGGTTGTTGATCTTCTCAGAGAAGAGATTTTGGAATGCTTGATGAGTGCTCTGCCTAGCGGTTCGGCCAGAAAGGATGGGGTATTATTAATAGTCGAGATGAAAGATGGCGTGCTGCGCTTGAGGCTTGCTTCGGATCGCTGCCGATCGGCTATTCATGTTCGAGCAAAATATACTCCCGCATTCTATGTTGATATCTAATAAATACCTACTTCGGGATAGCTGGGAGTGGCTGGCTATTCAGTCGGTGCTAAGGGCTAGTGTACCCTCTTCAAGGTCGGCGCTGTTGGCGGTGCGAGGTTATGTAGGTGATAGTGATTCTCGTCGCCGGTAGTGCTATAGTTGAAAGAATGGTTAGTGATCATCGCAGCAGAAAATTTGACAGTGGTTAAATCTGGGCCCAAATGATAGGAGGCAGAAATGAATGGTTTTACGCGGGAGTTCCTAGTTGCTGCTCGCCAGGCTCCGTCAATCTATCTCGCACCTCTAGTAGGTGCAATTCAGGGATATAAGTTACTGTGGGGCGCGCGTCGTGCTTTGGTGCGGCAGTCCTAGGCTGATAAGAGTTCTAAATGGCGGATTAGCTTATATACCGACCGGGGCGACGCTTGATCGCATGCGACTGTCTGTTGCTCCAGCGATAAGTTAGCCTGGGATAGGCCATGAAGGTCTTAGTCCAGCCTGCTTAATCACTAGGGATGGTCTGAAGTAGTCAGGTATTTCTGGCTGACTCCAGCCCTTGCCGATTTCAAAACGGTGATTCGGCTAAAAAACGATCAAATCATCCCCTCTTTCCGGATTTATAGCCGGCGCGAGCACCTCGCGCCGGCCATTACCCGCTTTACAGACGCACCTCTCCTGCATTCGTCAGCAAATGTCGGCGCGCCATCCACAGGTTCGACAGCGCGAACAGTGTCACCAACTGCGCGGTGTTCTTCGC
>Ga0209232_1000105_pt1 | contig 51650 bp, 46 predicted proteins | sample ETNvirenome_2_60_FD_184066 | JGI IMG/M metagenome (GOLD analysis project Ga0209232, IMG submission 184066) | Marine viral communities from the Pacific Ocean - ETNP_2_60 (SPAdes) (version 2) | ecosystem: Environmental > Aquatic > Marine > Oceanic | place: Pacific Ocean | collected 2013-06-22 | reverse complement strand
TCGACGGGCCCGCCGCGCCGCTACCCGGCGCGATGGCACCCGCCGCGCCCGTCATGCCGTCGCCCGTCGTCGCCCCGGCTCCGGCACCGACCTATGCCGACCCCCGGCTCAACCAGTCGGGTCAGGTCCGCGAAGAATTCCGCGGCAGCGGAGAGTGGAAACAGTGATGCAATCGGCCTAGTCTGCCTGGCACATGACTGGGAGGCGGATATGGGACATGTCAAAGGCATCGGCGGACTGTTTTTCCGGGCGCGCAACCCCGACGCGCTGAACGCCTGGTATCGCGAGCGGCTGGGCATCGGCGCCGGCTGTAACGCCGACGATAGCGGTCCGATCGACGAATGGACATGGAACGTCGCCGCCGGGCCGATGGTGTTCGCGCCGTTCAAGGCCGACACCGATTATTTCCCCGCCGACCGCCAATATATGATCAACCTGCGCGTCGATGACCTCGACGCGGTGCTCGCCCCATTTCACGAAGCGGGCGACGCGGTGATCACCAAGGACGAATGGAACGACCCGGCAATCGGCCGCTTCGCACGCGTGCACGACCCCGAAGGCAATCCGATCGAACTGTGGGAACCGCCCGCGACCAAATAGCCCCGTTTTTCTCCCCTCCCTGCAAGGGAGGGCTGGGGGTGGGTGCGAGCGAAGCGAGACTCTCATAGAAAAGGCGAGGCATCGAGCCTCGCCTTTTCTATATCCACCCCTTGATCCCCTCCCTTGCAGAGAGGGGAGAAATCTTACCGCCCCTGGCTGCGCCAGCGTTTGACCACGCGTTCGAGGATTTCGGCCTCGCCGCCGGTTTCGCGCCACAGCTTCGAGAACAAGGGGTCGCTCGACGCGGGCCGCTTTTCCTCCTCCAGCGTGTCGAGGTAGACGCGGATCGGGATCGACACGCCTTCGCCGCAGACGATGCATTCGCGGTTGCGCAGCGCCGGGATCGAATCGATGAACCCGCGCGCGCCTTCGGGCATGGCCGCCTTCACGAAATGCTGGTCGCGCTCGTTGTTGAGGCGCATCGAAATGATCGTGCCGCACTGCGACAGCACGCCTTCGGCCAGATCCGACGGACGCTGGGTAATCAGCCCCAGCGACACGCCATATTTACGGCCTTCCTTGGCGATCCGCTCGAGGATCTTGCGCACCGCCTGCCCGCTGCCGACGTCCTTTGACGGGATGTAACGGTGGGCCTCTTCGCAGACGAGCAGGATCGGGCGCTGCGGTTCGCCGCGCGACCAGATCGCATAGTCAAAGGTCAGGCGCGACAGCACCGCGACGACGACCCCGGTGATGTCCGACGGCACCCCCGACACGTCGATGATCGAAATCGGCCGTCCGTCCGACGGCAAGCGGAAAATCTTGCCGAGGAAGCCCGCCATCGTGTCGGCGACGAGCATACCCGAGAACATGAAATTATAGCGCGGGTCGGCGCGCATTTCTTCGATCTTGCCCTTGATCCGCATGAACGGCGCCGACGAAGTGGCCTTGTCGAGCTTGCCCATCTCGTTGGTCAGGATGCTGAGCAGGTCGGACAAGAGATAGGGGATCGGCGAATCGACCGTGATCTTGGTCATGCCCTCGGCCAACCGGTTCTTGGTCCGCGCCTGGAGCAGGCAGCGCGACAACACATCGCAATCGGCCTGGCGGTCGCGGCCTTCGGCGGTGACGAACACTTCGCAATGCTCTTCGAAATTCATCAGCCAATAGGGCATGGCGAGGTTGTCGACGTCGAACAGCGCCCCGATACCCTTGAACGCCGCCGAATATTCGCCGTGCGGATCGATCATCACGATATGGCCCTGCGGCGCCAGTTCGCAGATTTTGTGCAGGATCAGCGCCGCGCTGGTCGATTTGCCGGTGCCGGTCGACCCGAGCAGCGCGAAATGCTTGCCGAGCATCGCATCGACATAGAGCGAGCCGCGAATATCCTTGGTCGGATAGACGGTGCCGATTTCGACATGCGCGCGTTCATCGGCGGCATAAATTTGTTTGAGGTCGGCGCTGGTCGCGGCAAACACCTGACTGCCCGGGATCGGATAGCGGGTGACGCCGCGGCGGAAGTTCGAAATGCGGCCGGTGATCTTTTCCTCTTCGCCTTCGCCCAAGAAATCGATGGTCGCGACGATCAGCCCTTCGCTGCGTTCGTGCAATTGCTGGTCGCGGATGCTGGCGATCAGCCAGATATTGCCGACCCGCACCTTGACCTGCGCGCCGACCTGGCCCGCCATCGCTACCGCGGCGTCGCTCGACGTCGACAATTTGCCGATCGTTGCGGCGTCGAGCAGAATCCGCGAGGCCGAACCCGAAATATCGATCACTTCGCCGATCATCAGATCGTCGCGGTGATGGTTGATCACGGGTGCCACCGAAGCCGCTGCGCCGCCACCGGCGAGCCGGACATGCTGCGCCGCGGTCGAATCTCCGGCGGGAAATCCGCCCCCTTGCATATCCATGTATTCGCCCCGCCTATTGTGGTCCCGGACACCGGTATCGCAGGCGAGAGTAAATATAGGTTAAAGGCGTTTTACCGACGGCGGAATATCGCCGATGCGGCATAGCCGAGCAGCAGCGACAGCAGCACCGCGGTCAGGCCATAGAGAAAGCCGTGGCGCTGCGCCGCGAGCGCGACGAACCGTTCAAACCCGGCCTTGCGGATCTGGACATCGCGCGAGGCGACCGCGAGCACGCGGCCGCGGCTGATCAGATAGGTTTCGGCGCGGTAGGTGCCGACCGGGACGCGCGCCGGCACCGGGATGCGGGCGCGATAGAGCACGCCCTCGGTAATCTCGACCGCCGCCGGATTTTCATAGAACAGCCCGATCCGGCGATAGAGGTCGGTCAGCCCCGCTTCAAAGCGTTCGAGCTTGGTCGCTTCGGAAAATCCCGTCGGCGACATCGACAGATTGGCGAGCCCGAGTTCAAAGATCGCCGCGGTGCGTTCGTCGACCAGCTTGTCGATCGGGCGCGACGATCCGATCGCATAAAATCCCGGCGAGGTGCGCAGCCTCAAGCTGTTGGCGTTGACCCAGATTCCGGCGACGCGGCGTTTCTCGCGCAGCACGATCGGCCGCACCGGCCCCTTCAGCACGACGACGATGTCGGCGCGGTCGTCGGGCAGGCGCTGACCGGGATACAGGATCGCGCCGAACAACAGCAATTCCTCGCCGGTAAAGCTGTACTGGATGTCGATCGCCCGGCTCGACACATCGGGGACCAGCCGCGGATCGGCGGCCTGCGCCGCCCCGACCGGCAGCAGCAGCGCCGCGAGCCACAGGATCAAGGCGCGCAGGCCGGTCATTGGACCGAATAAATTTCGTCGGGGCGGATAAACAGGCCGACCGCCATCTGCAATGCCACCAGCAGCACGATCACCGCCAGCGCCAGCCGCAGATATTCAGGCCGCGCCTTTTGCGCGAAACGTGCGCCGAACTGCGCCCCGACCACGCTGCCGAGCAACAGCAATCCGGCAAGGACAATGTCGACCGCGCCGGTGGTCAGCGCGTGGACCATCGTCGTCGCGATCGTCACGAACAGGATCTGGAACAGCGAGGTGCCGACGACGACCTGCGTTCCCATGCCGAGCAGATAGAGCATCGCGGGGACCATGATGAAGCCGCCGCCGACCCCGAGCAGCATTGTCAGCACCCCGCCGACCATACCGAGCAGCAGCGGCGCGAGCGGCGAAATATACAGGCCCGAGCGATAGAAGCGCCAGCGCAGCGGCAAATTGGCGACCATCGGATGGTGGCGCCGCTTGCGCGCCGGGGCGGGCAATCCCGCCTGCGCGGCGCGGAAGCTGCCCCACGCCTCGCGGCCCATGAACGTCCCGACGGTGCCCAGCAGCGCCACATACAGGATCGAAATCACCGTATCGATCTGCCCCCAGGCGGTGAGCAGTTCGAACAGTCCGGCACCGATCAGCGAGCCGATCAGGCCGCCCGCCACCAGCACCGCGCCCATCCGCAGGTCGACCCCGTCGCGTTCGAGATGCGCCATCACCCCCGACACGCTTGCCCCGGTGACCTGCGTCGCCGCCGACGCCGCCGCGACGGTCGGCGGGATGCCGTAAAAGATCAGCAAGGGCGTGGTCAGAAACCCGCCGCCGACCCCGAACATGCCCGACAGAAAGCCCACCCCGCCGCCGAGCAAGACGATAACCAGCGCATTGACCGACAGATTGGCAACGGGAAGATAAAGATCCAAGGGTCAGAACCTGTGAATTGCGGGTTCGAGGCGTCGAAATGGCGAAGATATCGGGCTCGCGTGGCCGACGCTCATGGTGGTTCCATCTGCGAGGCCACGCGGGGCCGAGATCGAAGCCATTTCGACGTCCCTTCGGGATTTGACCGATTTTGTCCATGGCAGCGTCAGCGAGCCTTGGAATATATTCATATGCCTGCGCCTCGCTTCCTCGCCCTGAACAAAATCGCCTCAAACCTCGAACCCGCAATTCACAGGTTCTGACCCTTGAGCCCCAAACGCGTCTGCGGCGCACGAAAAGTCGCCGAGTCCCGTGACCCTAGAGCATTTTTTCAGTGCGGGGAATCGGCTGCGGCCCTTAATTTCGCCGCGGGTCAGAAGTCGGTCGCCAGGGTCAGCGCGACGCCGCTTTCGGGGCGCGCGTCGCCGGCGACGCGCTGGCGCCAGTCGAGCGCGATCCGGCTGCCTTCCCCGACGTCGGGCAGGCGCAGGGTCAGCCGCGGGCCGACGTCGACCCGCGCCGCGCCGGGCTGCACCGCCCCCGCCGCCAGCGCGCCGAGCCGCAAGGGCGATGCCGCATCGGGTCCAATCCGGCGGTCGATCACGATCGCGCCATCGGCAAAGCCGTCGCGCCGCCGCGCCCCGACAACGCCCGCCTGACCATAGGCTTCGAGCCGGAAACCATGCGCGAGGCCGACGTCCGACACGCCGCCGCTGACCGTCATGGCGAGCGCGGTGCGCCCTTCCCGGCCCGCCGCGACGCGCTGCTCGATCGCGACGTCGACCGGCCAGTGCGCCAGCGGCGCAAAGGCCAGGCCGAACGCAAGCTCGCGCTGCTCGGGCCGCCGCACCGCCATAGTCGCCCGGCCATAGGCGCGCGCGCGGCCGGTGCCGCCAAACCCGTGGCTGAGCCGCAACCCCGCCTGACTGCCGCCCAGTTGGCTCGCCGCCGCGATGCCTTCGGGCGCGCCCAGCGCGCCATCGCGCAGGTAAAGCCAGCCGGCGAGCGACCAGCCCGCCAGTTGCCGCCGCATCCAGAACGGCCGGCCCTGCCCCGGGTCGGACCGGGCCGCGACCGGCAGCGGGAACCATGAAGGCCCACCCGGCGCCATCGCCGATCGCGCCACCCCGCCCGGAGCTGGCGGCAACAGCCGTGCCATCAGCGCCAGGCGCAGGTTGTGGCGGTCGCCGCCCGCGCCCGGAATTGGCGATTGGACAATATCGCGCGCCACCGGCACGGCATCGCTCGCGATCGACGCCGCGGCAAAGACGGCGCGCGGCATCGGCATCGGCGGCGGCGATGCGGTGTCCCGGCGCGCCGCTATCGGATCGTTACGATCGGCCATGGCATTGGTCGCGGCAAAGGGTGACGGCGCCGACCAGGGCGTTCGGTCGGCGTCCGGCGGCGACGGCAGCGCCGGGCTCCAATTTGCCATCACCCGCAGCAGGATCCAGCCGCCAACACACAGCAGCAGGAAACGCAGCGCCGGCGCATCGCGGCGCGCGTTTAATCGCCGCGCCATCACCGCCGCACCGCCGCAATCATCGCCGTATCGCACGCCATATCGCTCGCCAGATGCTCGGTCTTGTCCCACACCACCTGCCCCGAACGCAGCATCCGCCAATAGAGCAGGATGGCCCGCCGCGCGGCGAGCATCGCGATGATGTTCGCCACAAACGCGCGCGGCACGGCGCGCGCCCCCTCGCGCCAGCCGTACCAGCAGGTGGTGAGATGGGCGCGCATCGCCAGCCGCCACAGCAGCAGCACGGCGTTGAGCGCGAACAACAGGCGCATGCCATCGCCAAGGGCGACCTGATGCCATCCCAGCAGCGCCTGTCCGGCCCAGCCGATCGCCGTCACGAGCAGCCCGGCGTAAGCGGCGAGCAGGATGATGGCCGCCAGCGGGGCACGGCGATCGCGCCACAACATCCACCGCGCCAGCCAGCCCTGACCGGCCGGAACTCTCGCCATAGCGCGCCGCGACCCGGGCCAGCCGAGGTGGTCCCAGCCGGCCAGCGCAATCCCGGCGATCCATCGCGCCTTTTGTTTCACCGCGGCATCGACCGCGCCCGGAAAGACGCCGCGCGATACGATAGCATCGCCGCCCAGCGGCGCGGTCTCGACAAAGCGGGCGCCAAGGCCATAGGCGCCAATCACCATGCCGATTTCATAATCTTCGGTCAGGCTGTCGCGGCGAAAGGGATCGCCGCCGCGCTCGATCGCGAGCAACGCCAGCGCGCTGCGCGTCAACGCGCAGCCGACCCCCGCCGACGGCAAGGGCAGGCCAAGGCGCGAACGCACGACCAGTTCCTTGCCATGCGCCTCGGCAAATTCGTCGCCATAATGACCGCCGATCCAGCGCGACCCGTTCCGGACCACCGGCGCGACCGGAATCTGCACCATCGCATGATCGCCCAGATAGAGGCGATAGAGGGCAAGTTCGCCGGGATGCACATGGTCCTCGGCATCGTGCAGAACGACCGCGGCAAAGCGCATGCCCTCCGCCCGCTCATCCTCGCCCAGCGCCGCCCACAGCCGGTTGAGATTGTCGCCCTTGGTCGTCGGTCCGGCGGCGGCGCTGATCACCAGCCGCAGCCGCTCGTCGCGCACGATCAGCGGCGATATCGCAAACAGCGTCGCGGCATCGTTCGGATAACGGCCGACATACAGCCGGAAATCCTCGCCATCCCAGGCCGCGAGGGTCCGTTTGATCATCGCGGGCAGCACCCGCGCCTCGTCCCACGCCGGCACAAAGATCGCCAGCGTCCCGGCCAGCGGCGGCGTATCGCCGGGGTCGGACCGGGGTTCTGGCCGGGGCTCGGGACGGGTGCCCAGCCACAGCGCATCGAAAAACAGATCGTCGAGCCCGATCAGCAGGATGCCCACCGATGCAAACAGCATCAGTTCGTGGCTGGTCCCAAGCACCAGCCATTCCAGCCATGCGGTCGATAGCTCCACCCACCAGCCTTGTGCCACCGTGGCAGCGCGCCACCCACGCCGCCATTGCTATCGCGCGGCATGAATTTGTAAAGCCGCGCCCATGCGGTTAGGGAGGCCCCGACGCCCCGCCAGACCATGGAGACAATCAGCGCATGCACAGCGGTTATCCGCCTCGTTCGGTTTTGCGGGATTTTCTCGCGAGCGAGAGCGCCGGCGGCATGCTGCTCATTTTCGCCGCCATTTTGGCGATGATTGTCGCCAACTCGTCGCTCGGCACCGTCTATCATGATGCGATCCACGCGGTGACCGGCCCGGTGCTGACCGACAAGCTGGGGCCGATGACCGTCCATCTGTGGATCAACGACGGGTTGATGGCGGTGTTTTTCCTGCTCGTCGGGCTCGAGATCAAGCGCGAGTTCGTCGATGGGCGGCTGGCGAGTTGGGACCGGCGGCGGTTGCCGTTCATCGCCGCCGCGGCGGGGATGGCGGTCCCCGCGGCGCTCTATTTGCTGTTTGCCGGTTCAACCCCGGGGCTGGCGCAAGGCTGGGCGATTCCGGCCGCCACCGACATCGCCTTTGCGATGGGCGTGCTGGCGTTGCTGGGCAGGCGCGCGCCGATCTCGCTCAAACTGTTTCTCGTCACCGTGGCGATCGTCGACGATATGGGCGCGGTGGCGATCATCGCGCTTTTCTACACAGCCAAGATCAACCTGCTTGCGCTCGCCGCCGCGGCGGCGATTCTGGGCGCCATGTTCGCCCTGGGCCGGCTCGGGGTCAAAAGCCTGCCGCTGTACCTGCTCGCCTTTGCTTTCCTTTGGTATGCGATGCTGCTTTCGGGGGTTCACGCCACGATCGCCGGGGTGCTGGCGGCGATGGCGATCCCGTTCGAGCACACGCCGGGGGCGCCCGACAGCCAGACCTCGCCGCTCCACCGGCTCGAACATGGTCTGCATCCGTGGGTCGCCTTTGCGATCGTGCCGCTGTTCGGCTTTGCCAACGCCGGGGTCGATATCAGCGGGCTGACCGCCGAACAGCTGTTCGCGCCGCTGCCGCTCGGCATCGCGGCGGGGCTGTTCCTGGGCAAACAGATCGGCATTTTCGGCAGCGTCTGGCTGGCGGTCAAATTGGGCATTGCGGGCAGCCTGCGCGGCGCGACCTGGCTGCAAATCTATGGCGTCGCGATGCTGTGCGGGATCGGATTCACGATGAGCCTGTTCATCGGCGGCCTTGCCTTCCCCGGCGACCCGCTGCTGATCGAGGAGGCCAAGATCGGTATCCTGATGGGATCGCTCGCTGCGGCGCTGGTCGGCTTTGCCGTCCTCCGCTTCGCGCCGCTCCATCCCGAACATGACGAAGTCGAGCGCGAAACCAATGCCGAGATTGCCGCCGACGGCGATGTCGAAGACACGTCCGAAGACAGGGAGCCGGTACCCGCGTGATGCACCGATCAACAACGCTGGCGCTGGTCGCCGCCACCATCCTGTCCGGCTGCGCGACGGGCCAAAGCGCGCGCGCGCCCGGCACGTCCGAGGTCGCTGCAATCGACGTGCGCCGCGCCCCGGCTTCGGCGCAGGCGCTGAACGACATTGCCGCAACATACCTCCGGCTGACGCTCGAGATAGGCACCCATGAGGACGGCTATATCGACGCCTATTACGGGCCTGCCGAGCTCAAGATCGCGGCCGAGGCCGCACCGCGCGACAAGTCGGCGTTGCTCGCCGCGACCCGCGAGCTGACCGCCCGGCTCAACGCCGCCGCGCGCCGCCTGTCCGACTCGCTCGACCGCCGCCGCGCCGCCTTCCTGCGTGCCCAGCTGCGCGCCGCCGAAACGCGGCTGATGATGATGCAGGGCACCCGCTTCGCCTTCGCCGACGAGGCCGAACGGCTGTTCGGGGTCCGCCCGCAGCTGAAACCGCTCGCCAGCTATGACCCGCATCTCGCCGCGGTCGAGGCGCTCGTTCCCGGCGACGGTCCGCTCGCGGGGCGGGTCGAGGCCTATCTCGATCGCTTCACCATCCCCAAGGACCGGCTGCAAAAGGTTTTCGACGTCGCCATCGCGCGCTGCCGCGGCCGCAGCCTCGCGCATATCCCGATGCCCGACGGCGAAAGTTTCCGGCTGGAATTCGTCACCGGCAAAAGCTGGAGCGGCTACAATTATTATCAGGGCGCCTACCACAGCCTGATCCAGGTCAACACCGACCTGCCGATCCGGCTGTCGCGCGCGCTCGATCTGGGGTGCCACGAAGGCTATCCGGGGCACCATCTGCTCAACATGAAACTCGAGGAAAAGCTGGTCAAAGAGCGCGGCTGGGCCGAATTCAGCGTCTATCCGCTCTACAGCCCGCAAAGCCTGATCGCCGAGGGGACCGCCAATTACGGCATCGACCTGGCGTTTCCCGAAGCCAGCAAGGCCGAGACCGAACGCGATGTGTTGATGCCGCTCGCCGAAATCGCGGTGCCGTCGGATGATCGCTATTGGCAGCTGCTGAAGGCGATCAATATGCTGTCGGGGGCGCGGCTGACGATCGCGCAGCAATATCTCGACGGCGCCATCGACCGGCCGACCGCCGTCCAGCTGACCCAGAAATATCTGCTGGTGTCGCACAAGCGTGCCGAACAATCGGTCAGCTTCACCGATCAATATCGCAGCTATGTCATCAACTACGGCCTCGGCGAAGCGATGGTCCGCGCCCATGTCGAGCGCGGCCGCCCCAGCCGTGACGAGATGTGGCGCCGGATGGCCAGGCTGATCAGCGAGCCGACGCTGCCCGCGGACCTGCTCGCGAAATGACCAACGCTGCGCGCCTACTATGGCTCGGCCAGTCGGGATCGCCGCGACGACCCCCTGCGGGGGTGTATCCCCGGGGTTGATATCATCCGTTACGGAACAGACCGTAGCCCTGAGCTTGTCGAAGGGCGCTTCTCAGTGAAGCGCCCTTCGACAAGCTCAGGGCTACGGCTAGCAACGATGAAACAGCCCTGAATGAGAGATATACCCATGCTCGACAAAACCGACATCCACGCCCGCCTCGAAGCCCCGGTCCTCAAGGACTATGGCGTTTACCTCGCGGTCGACCGCCTGCTCGCCTGCCAGAAGCCGCTCGCCGATCTCGTCACCCCCGACGAACTGCAATTCCAGATCGTCCATCAGGTCGAGGAATTGTGGATGAAGCTCGCCGCCTTCACCCTCGCCGAAATCGACCAGCATCTGCGCGAAGGCCGGATCATGCGCGCGATCACCCTGTTCGGACGCGTCCACATGCTGCTGCGGATGATGACGGACCAGCTGGCGCTAATCGAAACGATGAGCCCCTATGATTATCAGGCGATCCGGCTCCAGCTGGGCAACGGGTCGGGGCAGGAAAGCCCGGGGTTCCAGATGCTGCTGACGCTACCCGCCGGGCTATGGGACACCTATCGCGCCAAATATCTTGATCCACAGGCCCGCACCCTCACCGACATCTACGACACTGGCTATGCCCATGACGACGCCTATATGGTCGCCGAGGCGCTGATCGAGTTCGACGAGCTGTTCCAGAAATTCCGCGCCCACCACATCTACCTCGTCCACCGCTCAATCGGCATGGGATCGAAAGCGATCAGCGGCCGCGCCGTCGACCTGCTCGACGCTGGAGCGCGGCACCGCTTCTTCCCCGAACTCTGGGCGATCCGCGCCCAGATGACCGACCGCTGGGGCGCCGAATATGGCGTGAAGCGCGACAGCATCCGGCACGGCGACGCCGGGCATGGCAGCGGGGTTTAGGGATGGGCGTATTTTTTGGACGTCAGCCGATTGTTATCGGCGATGCTTCCCAGCTCTAGATGGGAATAGCTCTTCAAGTTGCTTGTCGAGGCTGGGATGACGCCAGCCTAGCTTATGACACTCGTCTATCTGGCCGACCCAGCCGAGGTTGTAATCTTGGCTGTCAAAGCGCTCAACTTGGCACACACCGCGCCGTGCATCCTCAGCGCCGAAGTCGATCCATCGGCGCGAAAATCCTGCGCCATAAGGATGATTCATGACGTTCAGCTTGGAGCTGCGACCTCCTTTAATTTGCTCATCAGTATAAATTCCATCCGACAATTCTTCTATTTCTCTGGAGGCATCTTTGTAGCCTGCCTTGCGCTGAAGTGAGTCTCTGATCTCATCGAACATGCCAGCCTCCCGTTGAGAGAGACTGCCCCAGTCAAACTAGCGCAATCAAGTGTTGCTGCGAAAGCTCTCGATTGATCCGAACCGCCCACGTTTCATTCGTTCGTCCTGAGCTTGTCGAAGGACCGCTCTTCTTTCGCTGAAACTGGGGGAGAAGGACGGTGCTTCGACAAGCTCAGCACAAACGGATTTGGATTGGCAACCGACGCTCAAATATCCACCACAATCTTCCCGAAATGGGCATTCGCGGCCTGATGCCGGAAGGCATCGGCCAGGCGGTCGAGGGGGAAATGGTCGCTGATGATCGGGCGGATGCCGTTCGCTTCGATCCCCGCGATCATGTCCAGCTGCTGCTGGCGGCTGCCCACCGTCAATCCCTGCACGCGCAGGTTTTTTGCCATCAGCAGCGCGGTCTGTACCGGTCCGGCGAAGCCTGCGAGGACGCCGATCAGCGCGACATGGCCGCCGACCCGCGTCGCCATCATCGACTGGTCGAGCGTGCCCGCGCCGCCGATTTCGACGACGGTATCGACCCCGCGCCCGCCAGTCAGCTCCAGCGCCCTGGCGCCCCACGCGGGCACCTCCTTGTAATTGATCAGTTCGTCGGCGCCGAGCGCCTTCAGCCGTTCGAGCTTGGCGTCGGACGAGCTGGTCGCGATCACCCGTGCGCCGGCCGCCTTGGCGAATTGCAGCGCGAACACCGACACCCCGCCGCTGCCCTGCACCAGCACCGTCGATCCCGGCTGCACATTGCCGTCGACGAACAAAGCGCGCCACGCGGTCAGCCCGGCGCAGGTCAGCGTCGCCGCCCCGGCAGCATTATATCCCTGCGGTACGCTGGTGAACCAATGCTGCGGCGTCACCACAACCTCGCGCGCATAGCCGTCGATGCCGTCGCCGGGGACGCCGCGAAACGCGGTCGCGGGCGGCGCGCCGTCGATCCAGTCGGGGAAGAAAATCGACACCACGGTGTCGCCCGCCTTGAACTGGGTGACCCCGTCGCCCACCGCCTCGACCGTCCCGGCGCCGTCGGACATCGGGATGCGTCCGTCGGTGGCGGGGATCATCCCCATGACGACGGCATAGTCATGAAAGTTGAGCGACGATGCGGCCAGCCGTACCCGGATTTCGCCCGGCCCCGGATCGCCGGGGTCGGCCAGATCGACCAGCGTCAGATTGTCGAGCGAGGCGGGGGCGCGAAGCTGGACCGCCCGCATCACTCCGCCGCCATCGCCATTTCGACGCGCTGCGGGCCGCGGATCACGCCGCCGGGGGTTGGCCCCTGCATCGCGCCGTCGCGGAACGTCACTTCGCCCGATTTCACCGTCGCGACATAGCCGTCGGCCTTTTGCAACAGGCGCTTGCCGCCCGCGGGCAGGTCAAACGCCAGCCAGGGCTTGCCGAGCTTGATCGCGTCCATGTCGATGACGTTGAGGTCGGCGAGATAGCCGGGCGCGAGCACGCCGCGGTCCTCGAGCCCATAGAGCAGCGCGGTATCACGGCACTGCCGCTTGACCGCATGTTCGAGCGCAATCCGCTTGCCCGCCCGGTCGCGCACCCAATGCTGGAGCATGAAGGTCGGCGAGGCGGCGTCACAGATCGTGCCGCAATGCGCGCCGCCGTCGGACAGGCTGTTCACCGTGTCGTCGGCGGCTTGCAAATCCTCAAGGAAATTGAGGTTGCCGTCGCGGTAGTTGAGGATCGGGAAATAGATGAAGCCCTTGCCATCGTCCTTCATCAGCAGGTCGTAAGCATATTCGGCGGGCGACACTCCTGCCGCCGCGGCGCGCCCGGCGATGCTTTCGTCCATCTTCGGCTCATAGTTGAAATCGGGGTCCATTTCGAAATGGACCGGCCAGCCCTCGGCAACGATTTTCAGGAAATCGATGATATCGCTTTCGGGCCAGACATTGGCCTCGCCGATCATCCGCGCCTTGAACGCCGGGTCTTTGAGCTTCGCCAGCTGCTGATCCCACGGCAGGTCGATGATCTCGTTCCACGCCGGCTTGAACCGGAACGGATGCACCGTCCCCTGCCACGCCATGATGATGCCGTTGCCGCGCAGCGCGATCTGCGCGACGATGTTGGCGCCGGTCGCATTCTGGCGCCGCATTTCGGCGATCTGTTCCTCCAGCGGCAGTTCCTTGGCGATCGATTGCAGCGCGGCAAAGGTCACCGGCAAGCCCGTTTCGCGGCTGAGGTCGCCCATCCACTGAAACTCGTTCCACTCGCGCTTCAGATCGCTCGCCATTTCGAACACGCCATAACCGACGCGGCCCATTGCGCGGCCGATCGCGATCAGCTCTTCAGCGGTCGCGGTGGTGCCGGGGACAAGCTCGCCGTCGATCGATTTGTGGAGCACGGTACGGCTGGTCGAGAAACCGAGCGCGCCGGCGCGGATGCCTTCTTCGACGATCCGCGACATCTCCGCGATGTCCTGTTCGGTCGGGATCGCGCCGGGTTTCTCGCGGTCACCCAGCACATAGGCGCGCACCGCGCCGTGCGGGACGTGGCACGCGACATCGACGGTGCGCGGCAGTTTTTCCAGCGCGTCCATATATTCGGGAAAGGTTTCCCAATCCCACGACATGCCTTCTGCCAGCGCGGTGCCGGGGATGTCCTCGACCCCCTCCATCAGCGAAATCAGCCATTCGTGACGGTCGGGTTTCGCAGGGGCAAAACCGACGCCGCAATTGCCCATGACGACCGTGGTGACGCCGTGCCAGCTCGACGGCGCCATTTCGGCATCCCACGTCGCCTGCCCGTCATAATGGGTGTGGACATCGACAAAGCCGGGGGTGACGATCTTGCCGCTGGCGTCGATTTCGTCGCGCCCGGCGGCGAGGTTTTCGCCCACCGCGACGATCCGGTCGCCCTCGACCGCGACGTCCGCGACAAAGGGCGCTCCGCCCATACCATCGACGACGGTGCCGCCGCGTATCACCAGATCAAACATCCCGAGTCTCCCGATCTTTTTAGTTTCACGAAGAAACCTATCATCAAAATCGCGAGATGCAAATAAACGGGCGAACGGGGCGCGATGCTGTTATAGTGATGCGATACACTATGGGAGTCGATGCCATGATCCGTCCGCTTACCCTCGCCCTGCTGCTCGCCCTGTCGGCGACGCCGGTCGCCGCCAAGGAAGCCGCGGCGACCGACTATGCCACCGCGCTCGCCGATCTAGCGCGCCCCGCCGCCGACCGCGAGCGCGATGCGGCGCGCAAACCCGCCGAGCTACTGGCGTTTGCGCAGATCGCGCCGGGCGAACAGGTCGGCGATTTTGTCATGGGGGGCGGTTATGTCACTCGCCTGCTCGCCGCCGCGGTCGGCCCGGCGGGCAAGGTCCACGCCTTCCAGCCCGCCGAATTCATTGCGTTCAAGAAACAATATGGCGACGATCAGGCCGCGGTCGATGCCGCCTATGCCAATGTCGATGCGGTCGCCGGTCCGTTCGCCGCGCCCGCCTTTGCCCAGCCGCTCGACACCATCATCACGGTGCAGAATTTCCACGACCTGTATCTCAAGCCCTTCCCCGCGGGGACCGGCGAGAAAGCGAGCGCGGCGCTGTTCGCGGCGCTCAAACCGGGCGGGACGCTGGTGATCGTCGACCACAGCGCCGCCGACGGAACGGGGACGACGCTGGCCGACAGCCTGCACCGGATCGACAAGGCGGCGGTGGTCGCGGCGCTGACCAAGGCCGGATTCAAACTCGAAGCGGAGAGCGATCTCTACCAGCGTGCCGACGACCCGCGCACGACGAACGTGTTCGCCCCCGCGATCCGCGGCAAGACCGACCAGTTCGCGCTGCGCTTTCGCAAGCCCGGATAGGACCAGCATGGCCGACGATGATTATGTTTACGACGAAGCCAGCGGCGAATGGCTGTCGGCGGGAGACATCGCGGCGCGCGATGCCGCCGACGCCGCCGGACCCGCGGTGCGCGACGCGGTCGGCAATCTGCTGAGCGATGGCGATTCGGTGGTGCTGGTCAAGGACCTGACCGTCAAAGGCGCGGGGCAGACGTTGAAGGTCGGCACGGTGATCAAGTCGATCCGCCTGACCGGCGACGCACAGGAAATCGATTGCCGCCATGAGGGGATCAAGGGGCTGGTGCTCAGGGCGGAGTTTGTAAGGAAACGGTAGCCCTCCCCTCCCTGCAAGGGAGGGGCCGGGGGTGGGTCAAGCGCGCGCGGGCTCGATGCCCGATCGTGCTTTTTCCAACCTCGCGTCAAAAGCCCCGGTCCGGCATCGAGCCGGACCGCGCCTCACCCACCCCTAACCCCTCCCTTGCAGGGAAGGGGAAGAATTATCCCAACGTCCCCCGCCTTGGCCCCAGATAGCCGAACAGATACGCCCCCACTTTGCGCATCTGGATCTCCTCCGCCCCCTCGGTGATCCGATAGCGGCGGTGGTGGCGATAAATATGCTCGAAGGGCTTGTGCCGCGAATAGCCGATGCCGCCATGGACCTGCATCGCGCGATCGGCGGCTTCGCAGCACAGCCGGTTCGCCCAATAATTGCACATGCTGACCTTGTCGGAGAGCGTGTGCTCGATTTCCTTGTGCGGGGTGTTGTCCATATCCCATGCGGTTTTGCGGATCAGCAGGCGCAGCATTTCGGCCTGCGTCGCCAGCTCGACGAGCGGGAACTGGATCGCCTGATTGCGCGCCAGCGCCTCGCCGAACGGCTTGCGCGCGCGCGCATATTTCACGCTTTCCTCGATACAGAACACGGCTGCCCCTAAAGACGACGCCGCCTGCCGGATGCGGTTCTGGTGGACGAAACTCTGCGCGATCGACAGCCCGCCGCCGACCGGGCCGAGCCGCGCGCTGTCAGGCACCCACACATTGTCGAAGGTCATCCGCGGATGGTCGGTCGGCATGTTGAACGTCCACATATATTCGTCGACCGTCATCCCGGGCGTGCCGGTGGGCACGAGAAGACAAGTGATCCCCTTCGCATCGCCGTCCTGACCATCGGTGCGGCAAAAGGTCGCGCAGTGGGTCGCGACGTGCATGCCGGTGATCCACATCTTGCGCCCGTCGATCCGCCAGCCGTCGACGCCATCGCGGGTTTCGCGAACGCCGCGCGTTTCCATATGCGTCGCGTCGCTGCCATGGTCGGGCTCGGTCAGGCCGAAGGCGGTGCGGCGCTTGCCCTCGAACCCGCCGAGGATGAACTCCTGCTTCTGCGCCTCGCTCGTCGCGAATTGCTCGAACATCTCCACAAACGGGAAATTGCCGACGATGCTATGCTCGTTCTGAAGGTCGTTGTGGAGACCCAGCCCCTTGGCGGCGAAATGCTCGCGGATCACCGCCATCCACAGGTTCGAGCCGTCCTTCCCGCCATATTTCTTCGGCGCCGAAAAGCGCCAGTGCCCTGCGGCGTCAGCCTTGCGCGTGGCTTGGCGCAGCAATTGTTCCCAGTCATGGCGCGGCAATCCCTGATTGTCCCAGTCGGTGCGCGCATGTTCGCGGCGATGGTCAAAGAAACGGATATTGTCGTCGGCGTCCTCGAGCGGCTTGATCTCGGCGTCGATGAAGGCATCGAGTTCGTCCAGATACGCCTGCAGGTCGGCGGGCATCGCAAAATCCATGTCTCTCTCCCTGTTATTCCTAGCCGCCCCAGCTTTCGCGGGCGCGGGCGAGCGCGGCATATTTGGGGCTGTCGACCGCGCATTTGTCCAGCACCGCGCGGCGCAGTTTCGCGAGCAAGCCGGGCTGCGCGAGTGTCACCGCGCCCGACAATAACGAGACGGCGAGCGCCTTGTCCTCGGCGCGCGCGCCGGCATCGAGATCGCGCATCACGATCCCCAATGCGTTCATCGCCACCGCGACCTCGAATTTGCCATGCCCTTCGGCGCCGGGTTTGATGTCGTCGGCCAGCCAGTCGCGCACCGCCTGCACCATCTCGCGGTTGGTCGGCTCGCCGGTTGGTGTGGGGGCAGCCGGCGGCGGCGATGGCAGCGCCCGGGCGCGTTCGGCCCCGGGCGCCTCGGTTTCGAGCAGCAGCAACAGATCAAGCTCCTGCTCGGCGGCGCGCCGCCCGACGACGACGCGCTCGACCGTCGGGTCGGCGCCGCTGCGCCACGCCTGCCCCATCTGCAAACAACCCAGCGCCCACCACAGGGTGCGATAGACCAGCCAGAAACGGAAGCGATCGGGCTCGACCAACGTCCCGCCGGCAGCCTCATAGGCCGCAAAATATTCCGCGAGGCCACCCACGCCAAACGCTGCCCGATCGATCCGCCCGAACCGCCACACGGTCATGCACCCGAACGCCAGATCCTCATGCGCGTCGCCCCGATGCGCCAGTTCCCAGTCGAGCACGACGGCGAGGCCATCTGCATCGACCATGATATTGCCCATGCGATAATCGCCATGCACCAGCACCGGCTCGGCAGGCGTCGGCAGATGCTCCTCGCACCATTTGATCGCCAGCGCGATGACCGGCCGGTCACCGCCATAGTCCAGAAAACGCGCCTTCAGCTCGGCGAGCGCCGCGGCGGTATCCATCAACGGGATCGCGGCCGGGATGGTCGCCGCCGGAATGGCATGAATGCGCGCGAGTTCGCGCCCCAGATCGGTAAGCAGCGATGGCGGCGGGTTGGCGAGTATCTTCGCCGGGTTCACTTCGGCGATCACCCGCCGCATCACATAGCCGGTGCCCATGCCGTCGCCGTCGGCCAGCACCCCGACGACCTCGGGCGCCTTCACGCCTGCCGAATGGGCGGCGATCACCAGCGCCGCCTCGTCGGCATGACCATAGGGCCGCCCCGCCATATAATCGGCTGACGGCGCGCGGCGCAGCACATAGGCGCCGCCCGCCCAATCAAACGCCCAGCTTTCCATATTGGCCCCGCCCGACAGGCGCGCCAGACCGATCAATTCACCGGGGCCGGCAAGGCGGGTCATCAAGCCGGACAGGGCGTGACTCATGCTGCTCATCGACCGATAGTGCTTGCAGTTTACGTAAACGGCAAGCGAACATTTGCGCTTCCCGTCAGCGGGCGTGGGACGCCGCCGAACGTCGCCGCAACGGGTTTAGCGGCGCAGGCTCCTGATCCGCCGATCATAGCATTTGGCGGCAAAATGCAGCCCCCACGCCAGCGGGATCGCGGCAAAGACCCAGCGCCAGTCGATGCGATCGATCAACCCTTCGTCGAGGTGCGAGGCATAAGCGAGCAGGATGATCGGGACGACCAGCGCCAGGACGCCGGTCTGGAACCAATTATGCCCGCTGCCCAGCCGCGCCGGGTCGATCGGCAGCGGCGCCCGCGCCGCCACCGCCGCCTCGATGCCGTCGCGGCGCGCGCGCCAGCCCGCGACATAGTCCCAGATTTCGATGCCGATCATACCGACCTCGACAATGAACACCCCCAGTCCGATCGCGGGGGCATGGAACCGCTGCGCGATCGCGAGCACGTCGAGCAGCCAGCCGCCGCCGAACACGATGGCCAGCAGCGCCCCGATCGCCCACGCGGCCTGCGCCGGGATCGCCGCGATCATCGCATCGACATGCGCCTCGACCTCGCCGCGCCAGCGCGCGACCTCGTCGGCCTTCACCCCCCGCGCCCGCCCGTCGCGGCCGCGATAGGCCGGCCCCATGGCGGTATCGACGAACCAGCGGTCGAAACGCCGCAGTTCGGTGTCGCGCATCTGCCGTTGCTGATAATCGCTGATCAAGGCCATGACTGCGCCTTTACCGCAAAGGGTTTACCGACCGGATAATGCGGCGCCGCCGACACGGCCGCTTAAATATGGAATATGACGGTGTTCAGCCAATAGGAGGCGACCGGATTGCCCGCCGCATCGAGCGCGGGTTCAAATTTCGCGTTGCGCAAGATCGCCTTGCACACCGCATCGTCAAACGCCTGGGGGCGGGTCGATTTTTGGATATGGCAGGCGGTCGGCCGGCCCGCCGCATCGACATTCAACCGGAAGTGCACGATCGCCCGCTTGCCCTGCTGGATCATCGCCGGGGGATAGTCATTGGGCCTTACCCATTTCCCGGGATTGCTGGCCGGGGTCACCTGGCGCGACAGCGTCGCATGTTTGGCCACATCGATGCCCCAATGGCCGAGCAATTCGTCGGTGCATTTGCGAAGCGCCGCCAACGGCGGGCCGAGCGACCCCGTTTCGAGAATGAAGGGTTGGCGGATCGACCGCTTCACCTCGATAAACGTCGCGGCGGCTTCCTGTTCGGGCGTGATCTCCGACCATAGGAAATCCTGCCGCTCGGCCTTGACCGCCGCGTCATAGGCCGCCAATTCCTCCGGCGCGTGGGGCGCGATCCGTACCCCTTCGCGCAGGATCACCGCCGGCATCTTGTTCGCCGAGGTGGCGGGATAGAAATCGACCTCCTGCACGGCTTCTTTGGGCCCGAACCGGAGCTGCACCAAGCCTTGGTTCAAATTGGTAGCGGCGGGCTTGCCGGTAAAGCTCAGCCGCAACAGATCGCCCGGCTCATAACGGTCGGCGACCAAAATCACCATTTGGTCACCCTCGCCAAAGCTGCGCCCCATGCTGCAACTGTCGTCGGCATAATGGACGTTCCATTTGGAACTGGGCTTCAGACGCAGCGGCTCCTTTGCCCCCGCGTCGCCGGGCAAGACACACGCGGTCAAAAGAACCGCCATCGACCAACAATGCGTCCATGTTTTCATGGACATGATGATGCCGAGCAGCGCCCCGAAACGCAAGCGCGCGTTACAGTGCGCCATAGGATGCATAATCGTCGACATGCACGTTCGCCCGGCGAAAGCTGGTGAAGCTCATGCTCGCCGACAGGTCGAGCGCCTCGACCTGATGCCACCAGCCGACGGGCAGGAACACGGCCTCGCCGGGACCAAGCACCGTTTCGAGGACGGGCGGTGTGTCGGCGGTGCCGGGTCCGGCGGGCAGCGCCGCATTGCCCCAGTCGGAAAAGCAATGGCGGCTGTTCTTCATCCGGTCGAACGCCCATGGCGGCGCCAGCCGCACCCGCTTGCGGCCGATCACCTGCACCAGCAGATTGTTGGTGAGGTCGTGATGCCAGGGGGTCAGCGTGCCCTTTGGCCCCAGCCAGAAAAAGCCGTCGCGGGTCTGCGCGCCGTCGAGCAGCGCGATCGGCGCCATGTCGTCCCACAGCGGCGCCAGCGCCGCCGCGTTGGTCCCACTGTTATAGGCGGTCAGGCAAATGTCGTTGCTCGCCTCGTCCTTACGAAGCCAGTCGATCAGTTCGGCAAAGCGCACAAGGCGGCGGTGGTCGTCCTTGGCCAGCTCATAGTCGGGATCGCGCTCGCGCTCGACCTGCGCCTCGACAACGGCATCGCCGGCGACCGACGCGAAATGATCGAGCGACCAGCGGGTCAGCGCGGGCCAGTGATCGACGATGCGGGTCAGTTTCGCCGGCCGGTTCGCGTCGTAATAATGCCGATAGAAATGATCGCCCGCGGGCGCATCGAGCGTGCCCAGCACAAAACCGCCGTCGGCCTCGAACGCCAGCCGCTGCTGATTGGCGAACAGCCAGCGCTGCTTGGCCATGCGCGCCGTCTGTCGCCGCAGTTCCGCGGCCATCGGATCCTTGGACAGCCGCTCAACCTCATATTTCGCCGCCGCAGCCGACACGCCCGCCGCGGTCAGCCGCGCATGCAATGCGGCATCATCATCGCCCGCCGCCAGGCCTTGGGCCAGCAGTGCGCGTTTGTCGGGCTGAGTCATGGACGAACCTCCTCGGCGCGCTCAACGCCACGGCGATGACAAAAGGATGACAGCCGCATGCGCCCACCGTGTCAAAAACGCTTGCGCACGCTGACCCGGGCGGTGCGCCCCAGCGGGTCGATCTCGTCGCGGCTATAGCCCAAGGGGATGCTGCCGTCGTCGAGGGTGACCCGGCGATAGCCCTTGAAGAGATTCTGCACGTCGAACGAGATTTTGAGGTCGTCGGTCAGCGCGCCCTGTTTCGCTGTCCCGAGCAACCGTCCGGGTTCGACAAACAGGGACAGGTTGACCGTCAGCGGCGGTTGGAAACGAAATATCCGGTCGTCGTTGACGACCTGCGCCGGGCTCGCCCAATTGCCATTCACACTGGCGCCGATCCCCTGCTTGCCGACGCTAACTTGCAGCGACAGATTGTGGCGCGATTGGCCGCTGTCGGCGAGCTGGTCGATCGCCGCAACCCCGGGACGGGTCAGCAACGCGCTCGTCAGGCGCCAGCGATGGTTCAGCGACAGCGAAAATTGCAAGGGGTCGGCGCCGGGTTCCCCCCGCGCCGCCGCGCCGCGGCCCGGCAGACGCAGCGCTAGGCCCGAATTCAATCCGGTGTCGGTGTCGCGGGCAATGTTGATCGCGCGCGCATCGACCGCGACCAGCCGCCCCGCCGCGTCGCGCGTCACCCGCTCGGGAAACGCCGCCTCGATAACCGGGGTCAATTCGGGGAAGGACGCGACCCCGCCCTTGGCAATCGTCTGGCGATAGCCGGCGGTCAGCGACAGCGTCTGGTCGCCGAACGGCCGCGCCGTCGCGTTCAGCGCCAGGCTTTGCCGCCTGCTGCGCCCCAGATCGGGGTTGCCGCCGGTAATCCACACCGGTTCGGCGACCTCGCCGCGCGCATAGTCGAATATCCGGTTGACCGTCGTCACGATCGGGCCGTCGAGCTGGTCGAACGAGGGGGCGGTTTCGACAAGGTCGATCGATCCCCGAAACTGGACGATCGCCAGCGGCGACCAGTTGATACCGGCGCCGAACCGTGTCTGCACCGGGGCCTTCGACATCGTCTGGCTACCGATCGACAGGTCGGCGGTCAAATCGCCGAGCGGCCCGATTTCGCTGACCCCGCGGCGCGAAATGGCGGCGGTCAGCGACATTTGGCCATCGATTTGCTCACGCACCGTCCTGCTCACCACCGCCGACCCGCCATTTACCTCGCTCTGCCGGCTTTCGGAGCTGCCGCGGCTGAGGTTCGTGGCGAAGCTGGCCGTCAACGGTCCCGCCGGCAGGGCGGCGACGATCTTTTGTACCTGGAGCCGGCCGTTCAGATTATCGCTCTTTGTGCGGTTGCGACTGCCGAGCAGCAGGCTGTCGTCCCACGCGCCATAGGGGTTGAACGCCCGGTCGCCGGCATCGGTCAGCTGTTGGATGCGGACCAGATCGATGCCGGTTTCGAACAGATTCTCGCCCCAACTGCGGTCATAGCTCAAGCCGAGGCTGGTCTGCCAGCCGCCGATCACGCCGTTCAGGGTCAAAGACGCGCCCAGCGATTCCGACCTGTTGCCGTTGCGCAGCGGCCGCTCGCCCGCGAACGGCCGCGTCAGCAGAACATCCCCGGCAAAGGGTGACCAGGGGCTGTCCGCCGGGACGACCACCGACGCCATCGGCAGCCCCCGCAACCCGTTGCTGCTGTTGCTGCTCGCGTTCAGGCTCAGCGAGGCGGTGAAGGCGCCCACCGGGCGGGTCACCCCAAGGCTCAGCGAGGCGCTGCGCCGCGCCGACAGCAGCGTTTCGAACGCGTCGGGATCGACTGCATCGGTCTGGTCCGCCGTCGCGGCGAGGTCCGTGAGCGCCGGCGCGCCGGACGCGGCGCCCGCCGGGATCGCCGCCATGGTCACCAGCCTGCCGGCGGCCGCGCTGAGCGCCGGATCGATTTCGCCGCCGCCGATCGCCGAAACATATCCGGTGCCGTCGAAAGGCATCGCCGGTCGCGGAATATTCCGCGCATCCTTGCGCAGCGCGCTGTCGCGGGTGACGCGCGCGTTGACATTCCAGCGGACCGGTCCGCTGATCGCGACGCGGCCGACCGACAGATTGCCGCCATATTGCCCGCCCGCGGTCGCCCCATTGACGCCGGCATCAACATTCAGGTCCGAATAGCTTTTTTTCAGCACCAGATTGACGACGCGCTTGCCCGGCGCATAGCCATATTGCGCCGCGGCTTCGGGTTTCAGCACCGCAAGCCGGTCGAGCGCCTCGGGAGGATAGAAGAGGATCGAACGGTCGAAACCCGCGGGCTTGCCGTTGATCAGGATGATCGGCGCCTCGCCGCTGGCGTCGATGAAGGGCGCGAGGCGCGTCAGCAGATCCTGAATGCTGTCGGTGCCCTGTCCGGCGATCTCGTCTTCGGAAAACTCACTTTCGGCCGCGACCTTGGCCTCGCCATAGCGCTCCGCGGTGACGACGATCTCGTCTTCGGCGTCGGGGCCGACGGCGCGCGAGGGGACGGAGGCGGCAGCGTCGCGCGGCGCGGCGATCGCTTCGGTGCCGTCGGCGCCGCGGGCCTGGCAAGGCATCGCGGCGAACAAGGCGGGGAGGGCGAACAGCGAGATATGCGTGCGGGACAGGCCGCGCCCGCCCGGATGGCTTCGCAGCGATGCGACGGCGTGGCGGGGAATTTGACAGGTCAAATTTATCTCGCAACCAGTCCAGAGAATATGCACGATCTATTTCGGCCGATGTCCACCGACAAGATGACTTAGTAGCTTCAGATCATAGTATTTTTTGGAATTTTTCCTGGCATCGGAGGAAAAAATGGCGCACGAAATCGTGCGCCAAGGTTAGGAGTATCGTGCCATTGGCCGCCCGGTAAACATCAGCGGCGCGTTGGGATTTCGTCGGGAGGCCACGGTACCGACGCCCTTTTTACGGCTCCAGCTTTGGTCCCGGAAACCATCACTGCCCGCGATAAGGCGAGCGCACGACCGCCGTGCGCTCGCCAAATGACTGCATCAGGCCATCACATCGCTCAATTGCTGATGATACCGTCAATTTTGCAATCGCCGGTGCTCGCGGTAACTTCGGGAAGGGTTGAAGTCGTCGTAAACCCGGTATCGACGGTCAGGGATTCCGTGCCTCCGCTGGTCGAAAAAGTCGCATCGAGAAAGCCGTTGCAATCACCGGGGGTAATGGTCGTGTCGACATCGATACCGCTGATGGTAACGGTCGTTCCGGAAACCGTCACGGGCCACGGCGTCGCCTGGAACACGACCGTATTACAGAATCCGCCGGACCCCGTTAGGACGGGATTGCCGGCCGTGATGCTGGTTCCGTCATTGGTGACATCGATGCTCAGGAAACACGACAGCAGAGGACCCGAGCCCTTTTGCACCAGAACGCCATTTCCACTGAATGTATAGGTGCCAGGCGTGGTGGTAAACGTCTGCGCCGATGCGGCATGGGGGGCGAGAAGCGCCAATGCTGCGGCGATGCCAAGAAGTTTTTTCATTTCACTCTCCTGCGTGCATAGAGTTATATTGTAAGTAACGATATAAATCGTCCTATGCATTAAACCGACTCAATATCGCTATTCGATTTCATGTTGAATATTCATCATACCTCATCGGAATTTTTCAGAATTTCTTGGAGACGTTAAACCCAACAATTCTTGGATCGAGCGTAAAGACGTTGGCGCTTAAGCCCGTGTCGTCGGCATTGGTGAAAAAGTCGGTGATCGGGGCGTCGTTGAACACGTTCTTGACGTAGAGCTGAAAGGTCAGATCGGAATCTGGCCGCGCCAGCGTCACCGCCAGGTTCGTATTGTCCCACGCCCGCAGCCGGTCATATTCGGTGTTGTAAACGCGCGCGAAGCTCTTTGCCTGACGGTAATAGTCGCCGCGGAAGGTCAGCTCCCAATTTCCGCCATCGAGGAAGAACGTATATTGCGCGCCGATGTTGAAGGTCATCCGGGGCGAGTTCGGCAATTCATTGCCCGACAGATCGGCGTCGAAGCCGCGGCCGGCATTGGGCGCGCCGCTGCCGCCCTGGTTGATGTTCAGGCCGATCGTATCGGGATTATAGGGCGCCGCCGGATTATAGGTGAACCCGTATAGTGCATGGTAGGGAACGCCGCCCGGAAAACTCGGGTCATAGCCGCCGATACGGTTCGATCCCGGACAGAAGGCCGCGAGTGCCAGATTGTGGAAAGCCGGATTGCCGCGCAAGACGCGCTCGACCAGCACCTTTGGTGCAATGCAGTTCGACGGCGCCTGGAGCCAGGGACGCAGCACAACCCAATCCGGATCGTTTTGGGTGCGGTTCATCACATCGATCGACTTCGAACCGTCCTTCAGGCGCGTTTTGAGAAGACCGAGATTGGCATCGACGCGGAAAGCCCGCGACGGACGCCATGCCGCCTCGAATTCCAGGCCCATGCTGGTCGCATCGAAATTTTCGTTGAACGCGATCCGATCGACGATCTGTGAAATCTGATAATCGTCATAATCGTAATAAAATGCGGTGGCGTTCAGCGTGAAACGGCCGCCGTCAAAGCTGTTCTTCGTCCCGATTTCAAAGGCGTTGAGATATTCGGGGCGAAAGGTTTGCGGCAGCGGCAGATATTGCACGATCGCCGGGTTGATATCGACCCGCGGCGGGTTGGTGCCGCCGCCCTTATATCCCCGCGACGCAGAGGCATAGATCAGGGTGTCGTCGGTAAACGCCACCTGGGGCTGCCAATCCAGCACGACGCGGCCGGTGAATTCTTTCCATTCCTGCTTGATGTCGGGAAGCGCCGGATAGCCGCTGTTCACCCGCCCGCCCGTATTCTGGCCAGGAAGAGGTGTTCCCGTTCCGCCGGCCAACAACAATTGGCTGGGGACCTGGGTGGAGATTTTTTTGTCCTGCGTGTAGCGAACACCGGCGGTCAGTTTCAGACTGTCCGTCAAATTCCAGTATAGTTCACCAAACGCCGCCGCGGACTTGGTCCGAATCCCGTTCTGGCTCAGGAAATAATTATGTCCTTGATTATCCAAACCACCGATGGGGTTTCGATCAACATAGATACATTCGCGGCCCTCAAAGCCAAGAGGGCATGGCAGCTGTACCGTATTGCCTGCATTAGAGCTAGTTCCATAGAACCACTCTGAAATGAGGGTGAACATATTGTTGAATACATAATAATTGTCTTGCGATTTGAAATCGAGGTAGTTGACCCCGACATTGAAGTTTAGCGGACCGTCAAAGTCCGACTGCAGGCGAACCTCCTGCGTCCACTGGCGACTTCTCGATTGGCTGAGATCCGCGGACTCAAGCCGATCGGAACAGCCCAGCTGCGGATCGCAATATTGACCCCCCGGGGTTGGTCCCGGGAACAACGTCGTATTGATCAGCTGATTTCGCCCGTTCAGCAACGGTTGGGTGGAGCTGTTGAAAATCGGTGCCGAGACGAAGCGATTATAGTCCTGCGTGGAATAGAAGCGGTCGCGCGCATAGGCCGTCTGCGATACCAGTTTCAAACCGTCCGACGGTTCGAACTCGAGGTTGACCTGGACCACGTCATTCTTCGCGCGGAAGACGGGGTCATAGCTGGTCGCGATTTCGCGCAGGTTTCGCGATTGGACGACGCCGGCAAACGGATCGCCCGGCTTGACGGCATACACATCTTGCCGTGTGACGGGGTTTCTCCCTAGCGAAAGCAGCGTGTTCGGAACAAAAATATAGGATAGCGCTTGCCCATTGGGCGCGCCAAAGGCGGCTTCGTCATACAGCGAACCCGGCAGGCAGCCTTGGCTCATCCTGCCGCGCGTGGCCAGGTTGGTGACCGCCACGCTGCCGACCATCGTTGGCCCCGGATCGGGGGTGCACAGCTGCTTGCCGGTGCGCGAGCGGTTGTCATTCTCCTGGAAATGCTGCCAGATCATATTGGCGCGGAACCGGTCGCTCGGCTCCCACGCCAGCGACGCGCGGGTCGACCACAGGTCGCGGCCGTTGACCCGCTGCTGCGTGAAGCTGTTGTAGTCGAAGCCGTCGCGACGGGTCCACGCGCCGGCCAGGCGAACGCCCAACGTGTCGGTGATCGGCACGTTGAGCATCCCGCTCGCGCGCATGGTCTCGAAGTTGCCGACTTCGAGCTTCGCCTCGCCCGCCAGATCATTGTCGGGCAGCGCCGGAAGGATGTTGACCACCCCGGCGGTCGCGTTGCGGCCATACAGCGTGCCCTGCGGCCCGCGCAGCACTTCGACGCGCTGCAGGTCGAAAAACTCCTGCTCGAACAGGCGGTTGCGCACCAGCGGAGTGTTGTTGAAACTGACCGCGACCGCCGGGTCGCTCGACGCCGAAATCGCCTTGGTCCCGATCCCCCGGATCGAGATATTATACATGCTGAAATTGCTTTTGGAAAAATTGACGTTGGGGATGGCGCGCAGCAATTCCGACCCGCCCTCGATCTTGCGGTCGTCCAGCGCATCGGCCGACAGCGCCGTCATGGCGATCGGCACATCGCTGATCTTTTCTTCTTTCTTCTGCGCGGTCACGATGATCTCGGCCTCGCCCCGCACTTCGGCCGCCGCCGGAGCCACCGACACCGGAACCGGGTTGGGCGCCGCGGCGGCAACGCGCGCCTTGGCGGGGGCAATCACGTAAATATTGCCGTCGCGCCGGTAGCTGAGCCCCGTGCCGCGCAACAATGTTTTCAGCGCCACTTCGGGAGCGCCGCGCTGGCGGTACCCGGCGCTGCGCTTGCCGGCGAGTGCCTTGCCGTCGTAGATTACCTGCAGACCCGACGTGCGGGCGAATGCACGCAAGGCGCTGCCAAGATCCTGAGCCGGAATGTCGAAACTATAGACCTGCTGCGCATAGGCTGGCGCCGGTGCGATACTGGCAGAAATCGCACAACCGGCAAGCCCCACAAGCAGATATGGCCGAAGCAACATAAACTCTCCCCATTTAATGAAGGGATCAATTTATTTGCCCCTTTTATAAACTGAGACGCGTGACCTCGATATTTGCGCCCAACTATTTTTCTGCGCGCGTGCTTTCGGTGCTGACCAGCATGATCTGTCCGTCCGCGCGCCGCGCCGCGAGCGGAAACAGCGAGGTCACCCCGGTCACAAAGCTGCCCGGATCGCCGGCGTCGAATACCCCGTTGACCAGATGCCGGCCCGCCGCCGCGTCACCGATGACGATCGGGGTGTCGGCGTAACGATTGATGCGCTCGACCGCGCTGGCCAGCGGTTCATCGACAAAGTCGAGCCGCCCGCCTTCCCACGCCAGCGACCGCCCGACCTCTGCCTGCACGACCTCGGTCGCGCCTGAAGACAAATTGGCGACCAGTTCCTGCCCGGGAACCAGCTGTCGGCCCGGGTCGGTTCGCGGCGTCGCCCGGGACGTTGTGCGCGGCGATGGCTGCTCCACGACCGCGACCTGCCCTTCGTACAACAACACCCGCATCTGGTTGTGGAGAAGCTCGACGCTGAACGCGGTGCCCGTCGCGACCACCGCGCGCCGGCCCGCGCGCACCGTGAAGGGGCGCAGCGGATCCTTTGCCACTTCAAACTTGGCGCGGCCGCGCTCGAGCACCAGCGCGCGCCGATCGTCCGAATAGACGACCGACACCCGGGTCGAGGCGTCGAGCGAGAGGCGCGAGCCGTCGTCGAGGCGGACAACCCGGCGCTCGCCAATCCCGGTACCATAGACATCGGGTCCGCCAGCCAGCGACCAGAAGCCGCCGATTGCCAGCAACAGCGCCGCCGCCATCGCCGCAATCCCGCGATACCAGCGCGCGCGCCGTGCGACCGGCGGCGCCGCGCCGGCGTCGCGGGCCGTTTCCATCGCGGTCAGCGCCTTGGCGCGCAGCGACAGAAAGCCGGGCATCTCGGCGATGGCATCGGTGCCTTTCCACACCGTCACCATCTCGTCGAACAAGAGCGGGTGGCCCGGATCGGCCTGCATCCAGGCGTCGAATGCCTCCTGCTCGGTCGCCGTCAGCGCGCGATCCGCGATCCGCCAGCACCATTCGGCGGCCTGCTCTTCCGCTGCGGACGGAATCTGATCGTCGAAGTCGGGGCTCATGATCGGCCTTTCATTCGGCGGGTGAGGAAAGTCAGGGCACGCGAGATATGTTTTTCGACGGTACGCACATTATATCCGAAATTGTCCGCGATGGTCTGTTTCTGAATATTTTCAACGCGGTAGAGGATGAATATCTGCTGGGTCGGGTCGGGGAGAGCCTGGATTGCGGCCCACAGAATGCCGATGGTTTCGCGCGCCGCCGCGACGCGATGCGGGTCGAGAATATCGGTGTTCAGCCCGTCTTCCTGTTCGATCGACAACCGATAGGCGGTGCGCACCTGATCGCGGCGCGCCCGGTCGCGCAGCAGGTTCGTTGCGATCCGAAAGATGAAGGCCTCGGTGGAATCGAGCGCGCCGACCTCCGATTGCGCAAGCCGGACGAACACTTCCTGCGTCAGATCCTCGGCCTCGGCGTGGCTCCGCACCCGACGCGAAAAAAATGCCACCAGCGCCGGCCGGAATTTGCGCGTCACGCTTTCCAAATCAGGGGCGGCTTCAGCGGCCACGCGCACTCCCGTTCAAGCTGTTCCTGATAGCAAGACGCACAGCGGGCCAGGATGCGCCCAAAAATCTGCGCGGCGCATCGCGATCGCGGGTTCATGCCCGACGCTTTGGTGAAACCCTAGGGTCTGGACCCTAGCCCTTTTTGAACAGGGACTCGGCGATCGCCTTGTGGCTGGTCGCTGCGGCGCGGTGCGCCTTGACGCGCTCGATCTCGCCCGCGAGCGTCGCGATACGGTCATCGAGTTCGGCCAGCGACAGCGGATCGAGCGGTTGTTTGGCCAGCGCTGCGAGAATATCGTCGCGACGGCGGGGAAGGTCGTCATCGTCCATGGCGGCTCCTCTCTCTCGCTGGTCCCGCGGCAACTGTTGACCCGGTGCGCCACGCTGTCAATAAGGTGGCCGTGAGGGCGAATTGAAAAGTGGGGGAAATTTCAACGTGACCAGCCTGCCAGCGAGCATGACCGCCGTCGCCATCAGCGCGCCCGGCGGACCCGAGATGTTAGTGCCCGAACAGCGCCCGGTGCCGCAGCCCGCGGCGGACGAGGTGCTGATCCGCGTCGCCGCCGCCGGGGTCAACCGACCCGACGTGCTGCAACGGATGGGCTATTATCCGCCGCCGCCGGGCGCATCGGACCTGCCGGGGCTGGAAATTGCCGGGACGATCGTGGCGGTCGGACCGGGGGGCGATCCCGAGCTGTTGGGGCAGGCGGTGTGCGCGCTGGTCGCGGGCGGCAGCTATGCCGAATATTGCGTCGCGCCCGTCGGCAGCTGCCTGCCGGTGCCGCGCGGCTTTGCGATGGCCGAGGCCGCGGCGCTGCCCGAAACCGTGTTTACCGTCTGGCACAATCTGTTTGAGCGCGCGTGGGTGAAGGACGGCGACACGGTGCTGGTCCATGGCGGCACCAGCGGCATCGGCACCACCGCGATCGGCCTGTGCAAGCTGTTCGATATCCGGGTCATCGTGACCTGTGGCAGCGCCGACAAATGCGCCGCGGCGCTGGCGCTCGGCGCCGATCTGGCGGTCGATTATTCGACGGAGGATTATGTCGAGGCGGTGCGGGCGTTCACCGATGACCGCGGGGTCGACGCGGTGCTCGACATGGTCGGCGGCGATTATCTGCCGCGTAATCTGGCGTGCCTGGCCGAGGACGGGCGCCATGTCACCATCGCCTTTCAGCGCGGCATGAAGGTCGAAATCGACATCGCCGATGTGATGCGCCGCCGCCTGACCCTGACCGGGTCGACGCTGCGCGCGCGCAGCGCCGACTTCAAGGCGGCGCTGGCCGACGAGATTCACCGCATTTTGTGGCCGCGGCTGGCGCAAGGCGGATGGAAACCGGCGATGGATCAAATCTTCCCGCTGACCGAAGCGAGCGCCGCGCACGCGCGGATGCAGGCGGGCGAGCATGTCGGCAAGATCGTGCTGATGGTGGGATAGGCGCGGAACATTGCCGCTTTTCGGCGGTTAGATGGGGACAGGGGCAAAACCTCAGGAGCTTTCCCATAATGAAATTGCGTTACGATATGCGTCTTCTCTTCCTTCCCGCGACCGCGATGACCCTGGCGCTCGGCGCCTGTTCGCAGCCAGCCCAGAATGACCAGGCAGCGTCTTCGGACGGCAGTGCCGCGGCCGCCGGCAAAGCCTCCCCCGCCGCACCGCCCGCGATCAAGCCGGTCGATATTCCCACCCGCGGCGGCGACGGATCGCCGATCGAACTGACCGCGCTGTCCGCCACCGACGGCGCCGGGCTGGCGGGCGAACTGGGATGCAGCTTTGCCGCCGACGCGGCCACGCCGCCGATCCTGATCGCCAAGGGCAATGTCGCCTCGCAGGATCCGTCGCGCGGCGTCGTCAAGGTCGGCGATACGACCGAGGCGATCTCGGCCAATGGCGGCTTTGACGCCATGGCCAACGGCGCGACATTCTTTGGCAAGGGATTGCAGCTTCGCGTCGCGCTGACCGGTCCCGCACAGGGGGACGGCGAATCGCCGCCGCGCCCCGCGACGCTGACCGCCGACCGCGCCGACGGCGCCCAGCGCGTCTTCGCAGGGCTGTGGCAGTGCGGGCCGTGAGCACCTGAGAATCGCCCTCTTGCCCTAGCGCGCGGCAGGGTTTACAGCCGCGGTCAATGTCCGGCCGCCCCGCGAGGGGCGGCCCTTATTATTTCCGCTTGGAGAAAACCCGCCATGGCCAATCCTGACGCCACCCCGCTGATGCCGCACGCGACCGCCGCCTGGCTGGTCGACAACACCGGCCTGACCTTCATCCAGATCGCCGAATATTGCGGCATCCACATTCTGGAAGTGCAGGCGATCGCCGACGAAACCGCCGCGACCAAATATACCGGCCGCGACCCGGTGCGCGCGCACGAACTGTCGATGGACGAAATCGAAAAGGGTCAGGACGACCCCAATTACAAGCTCAAGATGAGCAAGCAGGCGCAGGACACGATCCGCCGCACCCGCGGCCCGCGCTACACCCCGGTCAGCAAGCGCCAGGACAAGCCCGATGGCATCGCCTGGATCCTGAAGAACCATCCCGAGGTGTCGGACGGCGCGATCGGCAAGCTGATCGGCACCACGCGCAACACGATCGGCGCGATCCGCGAACGCAGCCACTGGAACAGCGCCAACATCGTCGCCAAGGATCCGGTGACGCTGGGCCTGTGTTCGCAGCGCGAACTCGACGCGCTGGTTGCCAAGGCCGCGAAAAAGGCCGGGATCGCCGCGCCGACCGACAACCGGTTGGAGGGCGACCGCGAAGCGTTGCTCGAAGAACTGCGCGCCGAACGCACCGCCGCGAACGAGGCGCGTGCCGCCGAAGCCGCGGCCGACGTCGCGAGCGACGCGGCGGCAGACTGACGGATGGGGCCGGGTCACGATGACGACAATATCCCGGCGGCCAGCGGCTCGCCGGACGCGTCGCTGACCCAGGACGACAGTTTTACATCGACCAGCCACGCCGGCCTGACCTATCCATGGGGCGACGCCGCGCCGGGCGCGGGCGAGACGATCCGGATTGCCCCGGGGATCAGCTGGGCGCGCATCCCGATGCCGGGGTCGCTTGGCCATATCAACAGCTGGCTGCTCGACGATGACGCCGATACCGACGACGGCGTCGCCATCGTCGACACCGGCATCTGCCTGACCATGTGTTCGGACGCCTGGAAGGCGCTCTACGCCGGGGCGCTCCACGACAAGCGCATCTCGCGGGTCATCGGCACCCATTTGCACCCCGACCATATCGGGCTGGCCGGCTGGATCGCCAAAAAGCAGGGCGTCAAATTGTGGATGACGCGCGGCGAGATGCTGACCGCGCGCGCGATCGTCGCCGATTCGTCGGACACCGCCCCCGACGAAGTGCTGGCGCAATCGCGCGCCGCGGGTTGGGACGATGCGGCGATCGAGACGCAGCGCACGCGCGGCTGGAACATGTTCCAGCGGATGATTTTCACCCTGCCGCGCAGCTATGTGCGGATCGAGGACGGCGACCGGATCAACCTGGGCGCCCACCAGTGGCGCGTCGTCACCGGGTCGGGGCACAGTCCCGAACATGCGTGCCTGTGGAACGAGCGCGAGGGCGTGCTGGTGTCGGGCGACCAAGTGCTGCCGCGGATCAGTTCGAACGTGTCGGTCAACATCACCGAACCCGACGCCGATCCGCTGGGCGAATGGCTGGCGTCGATCGACAAATTGCTGGGCGTCGTACCCGCCGACGTTACCGTCTGCCCCGCGCATGGCGAGCCGTTCAAGGGGCTGCACGTCCGGTTGATGGCGCTGCGCGACGAACACCGGATGCGGCTGTATAATCTGGCCGAGGCAGCGGCCAAGGCGCCGATGCGCGCGGTCGACAGCTTCCCCCTGCTCTTCAACCGCCCGATCGGCGAGCATAATCAGGGGCTGGCCACCGGCGAGGCGCTGGCGCATCTGAAACGGCTTGAGGTCGAAGGCCGCGTCCGGCGCGAGGACCGCGACGGGGTGTGGTGGTATCACGGGGTAGCGTGAGCGGGGGATGGGAGTCGAAAACTGCCACCGACTTACCCTGCATCGTCATTCCGGACTTGATCCGGAATCCATAGCACCCTCGGTCGCTTGGACCCCGGATCAAGTCCGGGGTGACGAAGAAAAAAGTCTGCCTCCGGTCACCCCGCGCCTCAATCCCGCCGCTGCATGATCCAGCTGAACGCCATCGCGTTGAACATCGTGTAAAGCCCATAGAGCATCAGCGCGGTGAACCAGCTGCGCGTCGCGATCGCCATTGCGCCGACCAGCAGCAGGAATTCGAAGATATAGGTGATGTGCGGCCCTGCCTTGTCGGCGAGCGGTTTGACCATCTGCTGGATCAGCGGGTCGTCGCTTTCCATAAAGGCGCGGTGCATCGCGAAATTGCCGATGCCGGCGCAAAAAATGGCGATGAGGGCTATAACCATAGGTTTGCAAATGGGGGAGGCGGGGTGGAAATGCCAGTCTCTTTCGGGTTATAGCGGATCATCGCACCGCTTTGGCTTTGCGCCAAAGATCGAACGAACCCGGCCTTGTGCCGCCAGCGAAGGACGTCTTCGGTGACATCTCTCCCCCGACTGGCGGCGCTGTGCCTGCCGCTCGCGCTTGCCGCGCCGCCCGTGCACGCAGCGCAGGAACCGGCGAACCCGCCGCAGCCGAACCCGGCGCTCGCCGATCCGGTGCTCGCCAATCCGGTGCCGACCCTGCTCGTGCCGCTCGATCCGGAATTGCCCGGTGCGGTGCGCGCGATGATCGACGCCGCCTTCGCGAGCGGCGAATATGCCGAAGTCGAAGCGGTGGTCAAAGTCGCGCGGATCACCAATCCCGGCAATGTCGGCGAGATCGACGCTTTGCTCGCTTATTATCGGAGCGGACATTCGCCAGTCGCGCCGCCCGACCCGGTGCGCGACATGCTCGCCGCCGCGATGGCGGGCGGCAAGGATGCCGATGTCGAGGCAGTGGCACTGCTCGCGAAGGCCGCGAAGCCCGACGACGCAGCCGACATCGACGTGCGGCTGGCCGCCTATCGCGCCGAACGGCAACGGCTCAAGGACGAGGCCGCGGCGGCCGAGCGGGCCAGACTGGCGTCGGCCAAATTCTGGCAGAACTGGAAGGGCGAAGGACAGATCGGCGCGTCGCAGAGCAGCGGCAACACCAAATCGGCAGGACTGAGCGCCGGGATCGCGGTGGCGCGCCAGGGAATCGACTGGACCCACAAATTTCGCGCCCAGGCCGATTATCAGCGCACCAACGGCCGCACCTCGGTCGAACGCTATGTTGCCGAAATCGAACCGCAGTACCGCGTCAACGACCGCGCCTTCGCTTTTGGGCTGGGGCGGTGGGAGCATGATCGCATCCTGGGCTATGACACGCGCTGGAACCTGTCGGGCGGGCTGGGATACAAGCTGATCGACGGCAAGACGATGTCGCTGAGCCTGAAGGGCGGCCCGGCGTGGCGCCAGACCGCGTTTGTCAGCGGGCTGAACGACAGCGAGCTGACCGCGCTGGGCGGGATCGATTTCGGCTGGCAATTGTCGCCGACCCTGCGGCTGACGCAGGTCGCCTCGACGATCGTCGGCGAGGCCAACAGCTCGACCAGTTCGCTGACCGCGCTCAACGCCAAGCTGACCGGCGCCCTGTCGGCGCGCATCGCTTACTCGGCGCAGATCGACACCAGCCCGCCGCCGGGCATCGAAAGCGTCGATACCCAGACGCGGTTTACTTTGGTGTACGGGTTCTGACCTTTCCAATCCTCCCTGCGGCGAAGCCGTGGGGAGGATCAATCCGCGTCGCCTATTTGATCGCCGCCAGCGTGTAGAGAAATTCGGCGAATCCCATCGTCGCGTCGACCAGCCCGGCGACCTTGGGATTGGCCGAATCGATCAGGAAATATTCGTCCGGGGCGTGGGCGCCCGAGCCATGGCCGGTGCCGAAATGCCCCGCCGGGATCGATACCGGTGGCGCGGTGAAGGTCGCGCCGGGCCAGCTGCCCGCCAGCCGCGCGTTGAGGTTGGTCGTGACGCCGAGCTGTTTGTATGTGGCGAGCGCGGTGCGGATCAACCGGCTGTCCTCGGCGACCTCGGTCGGGTCGTAGCCCCCCGAGACATTGACCTCGACATCCTTGAAACCATGCTTGTCGAGATGCGCGCGCAGCTTTTGCTCGGCCTCGGCGCGGGTCTGGTTGGGGACGAGGCGGAAGTCGAGCTTGGCGACCGCGCGGCCGGGCAGGATCGTCTTGCCGCCGGGACCGGTATAGCCCGCGACCAAACCCTCGATATTGACCGTCGGCTCCTGCGCCAGCCGGATCAGCGCATCGTCATAGGCGAGGTTGTCGATCCAGTGGGTCACGCCAAGCGCCGCCTTTTGCTGCGCCTCGTCGCCCGCCTTCGCGGCTTCGCGGATCAACGCCTTTTCGCGGGTCGTGAGCGGGCGGACATTTTCGAACCAGCCGTCGATCGCCGGCTTGTTGCCGTCGGGGGTGACGAGCGTCTGGAGCGCCTGCACCAGTCGCCAGGCGGGCGAATCGACCATCGCCTTCAGGCTGGAGTGGACATCGCCCTTCGGCCCGCGGCCCCATTTTTCGCCGCTCGCGACCAATTCGAGTTCGATGATCCCCTTTGACCCCAGATTGACCGTGACATTGCCGTTGCGGCCCTGCGAGGCAAAGGGGATGAAGATGCCGTCGCATTTCTTCAGCGCGGCGAGGATGTTGGGCCTGGTCGCGATCTGGCGGAAATGCGGCGAGCCGATCTCCTCCTCGCCTTCGCAGATCAGGACGATGTTGACCGGCAGCTTGGCTTTCGCGGCGCGGATCGCGTGGAGCGCGGCGAGGAAAGCCGCCTCGGGCCCCTTCTGGTTCACCGCGCCGCGGCCCATGATCGCCTGGCCGAAACCGGGGCGATCAACCATCCGGCCCTCGAGCGGCGGCGACGACCATTCGGCGGGGTCGAACTGCTTCACGTCGTACATGAAATAAATGCCGAGCGTGCGCGGGGCGCCGACGTCGATCGTGCCGAACACCCCGGGGTGACCGTCGGTCGGGACGATCTCGACATTGCTGAACCCCGCGTCGCGCGCGAGGTCGGCCATATAGGCGGCGCCCTCGGCCATGTTGCGGTTTTCGGCGGCGATCGAGGGCAGCGCGATCCAGTCACGGATGCGCTTGATCGATGCCTCCTTGCCCGCCTCTGCCGCCTTGCGGATCGCGGCGCTCTGGCTGCCCGCGGCGAGGATGGGCAACGGACTCATCACCGCCGCACCCGCGCCCAGCATGGCGGCACCGCGAATCAGATCGCGGCGGTTCGGTCGATCGACGTTACGGAAATCCATGGCGCGTCCCCTGCGGTGATAATGCGCGGGGAGTGTTCTTTAATTTGAAGGCTGTGGCAAGAAGGGACGGATGCAATCCCGACCTTCGCCGGGGTGACGGAAAGACGGCCTCACGCCCCCTCCAGCAACCCTTCGTCCTTGATCCGCTTTTGCCACAGCATCGGCGCGTTGACGTGGACATTCTGGCCGTCGCTGTCGACCGCCACCGTCACCGGGAAATCCTGGACCTCGAATTCGTAGATCGCTTCCATGCCGAGATCGGCAAAGCCGACGACCTGGCTGCCCTTGATCGCGCGCGCCACCAGATAGGCGGCGCCGCCGACCGCCATCAGATAGGCGCTCTTGTGCTTGGCGATCGCCTGCGTCGCGGCGGGGCCGCGCTCGGCCTTGCCGACGCAGGCGAGCAGCCCCTGATCGAGCATCATGTCCATGAACTTGTCCATGCGCGTCGCGGTCGTCGGGCCCGCGGGGCCGACGACTTCCTCGCCGACCGGGTCGACCGGGCCGACATAATAGATGACGCGGTCGCGGAAGCTGACCGGCAGTTCCTCGCCCTTGGCCAGCATCTCGGCGATGCGTTTGTGCGCGGCATCGCGGCCGGTGAGCATCTTGCCATTGAGCAGCAGGCGGTCGCCCTGTTTCCAGCTGGAGACGACTTCGGGGGTCAGAGTGTCGAGATCGACCCGGATCGCCGCCGTATCAGGCCTCCAGTCGATCTGCGGATAGTCGGCAAGTTTCGGCGGTTCGAGGAACGCCGGGCCGCTGCCGTCGAGCGTCACATGCGCGTGGCGGGTCGCGGCGCAATTGGGGATCATCGCGACCGGCTTCGACGCGGCATGCGTCGGCCAGTCGGCGATCTTGACGTCGAGCACGGTCGCAAGCCCGCCCAGCCCCTGCGCGCCGATGCCGAGCGCATTGACCTTTTCATAGAGCTCGATGCGCAGCTCCTCGGTCGGGTTTGACGGCCCGCGCGCGAGCAGCTCGGTCATGTCGATCGGGTCCATCAGCGATTGTTTGGCGAGCAGCATCGCCTTTTCGGCGGTGCCGCCGATGCCGATGCCCAGCATCCCCGGCGGGCACCAGCCGGCGCCCATCTGCGGCACCATTTCGAGCACCCAGTCGACGATGCTGTCGCTGGGGTTCATCATCTTGAACTTCGACTTATTTTCGCTGCCGCCGCCCTTCGCCGCGACGTCGATCACGACCTTGTTGCCGGGGACCATCTCGACGTTGAGCACCGAGGGCGTGTTGTCCTTGGTGTTGACGCGGCTGAACGCCGGGTCGGCGAGGATCGAGGCGCGGAGCTTGTTTTCGGGGTGCAGATACGCGCGGCGCACGCCCTCGTCGACGACCTGTTGCAGACTGCGGGGGCTGTCGAGACGGCAGTCCATGCCCCATTTGATGAAGACGGTGACGATGCCGGTGTCCTGGCAGATCGGGCGATGCCCCTCGGCGCACATGCGGCTGTTCGAGAGGATCTGCGCCATCGCGTCCTTGGCCGCGGGCGACGCCTCGCGCTCATAGGCCGCGCCCAAGGCGCGGATATAGTCCATCGGATGGAAATAGCTGATGTACTGGAGCGCGTCAGCGATGGTTTCGACCAGGTCGTCCTCGCGGATGATGATGTTGTTCATGGGTGCAGCCCCCTTTGCCCTGTTTTCCAGATTCGCGCCTCCCTAGACCCGGCGGCACAGGGTGGAAAGGGGGTCAGGTGCGGCGGCGGCCGAACCCCACCCGCGGCGTCGCGGCGGTTTGCGGTGCGTCAACGGTGGGGGCGGTCGAGACGAAATCGACCAGCGGGCGTTTCTGAGCCAGCGCGCGCCAGCTGCCCGCCGCGGCAAGCGCAAGCAGCAGGATCCAGCCGCCCGCCGCTGAGGGGATCAGCGTCCAGGCAAAGGCGGCGGGGGTGATGATCGCCATCACGGTCGGGATCGCGGCGAGGATCGCGACGGTACCGAACAGCGCCCACCAGCGCCCCAGCTGCGTCGCCGCGGCGCCGATCGCGACATTGGTCGCCGCCAGAGCCAAGAATTTCGCTGCGACCGGATAGGGCAGACTGGCCATGGCGGGCGAATATTCGCCCGCGGTAAAGGCGGCCTGGATGTCGAACAGCAGCCAGTTTTCATAACCATCGCACAGCGCCGCCGCGACCGGGAGCGCCGCCGCGGCGAGCAGCGGCCGCGCCCGCAGCTCGCGCCACAGCGCCAGACAGCCGCTGGTCAGAAAGCCCGCATAGAGCATCATGTAGAGATAATCCTGCTCGTTACCCGCGCGCATCGCGGCGAGGCGTTCGACCTGTTTCGGGTCGGTGAAAAATCCAAAAATGGCTTCGAGATCAGCCTGCCCACCGACGAATTCAAACGCCAGCACCGGGGCGCCATAGCCGGGGGCGATGTCATGCCCCGCTTGCGGGAACACCTGCGTCAGATGGAGGCCGAACAGGGCAACCGCGACGCCGAACGCCAGCGTCCAATACCACCAGCGCGTCGGCGCGGGCGGGCGCGCCCGCTGCGCTTCGATCCACTGCTGAAGCCCCCCGATCGGCATCTAGCCACCCGGTGGAGCGCGCTCGCTCACCCTATTGGCACTCGGCGCATTTGCCGCGCACTTCGATCACCGGGCGTTCGGCGGCGAACCCCGTCGCATTGGCGGCGGCGCGGACGCCGGTCGACAATTTGTCGTCATCGACATGCACCGCGCTGCCGCAGCTGTCGCAGATCAGGAAGATGCAGTCGTGCAGGCAGCCGGGATGGCTGTTGGCGACAAAGGCGTTGGCGCTTTCGACGCGGCGGACGAGGTTGTTGGCGACGAACAGATCGAGGATGCGATAGACGCTGTTCGGGGCGACGCGCTTGCCGCGGTTCTTCGACACGATGTCGGCGATTTCATAGGCGCTGGCGGGTTTGCCGATGGCGGCGACCGCGTCGAAAATCTGCGCGCGCATGTCGGTCCAGGCTTCGCCCGCGCCCTCGAGCGCGGTCTGCGCCGCCTTGGCGAGCGAGGCGCCGCTGGCCTCGACGTGCGGATGATCATGCTTGCCCATCGGCGGTTCCTCTGCGCGGGTCAATCCCGCGCCAACTGATAGCGCCCGTGGGAAATCCCGCGCCGACTATCGCCCCAATGTAGGCTGTTTACCCGCCCCCCGCAAGCGGCGGACCAGTCCGTTTCGGCTAGGCCGTCAGTGTCGCGCGCGGCGGTTGAGGTCGTGACCCAAGGCCACCACCGCGACGCCGATCATCGTCGCCAGCACTTCGCTGCCGTCATGCGGCCGCGACAGCGCCCCCGCCATCATCCCGAGCCCGAAGCTGCCGACCGCGAACGGCATCATATAACCGTGGCTGAGGACCCCCGAGACGAGGGTGATCAGGGCAAAGCCGATCGCGATGATCAGTCCGATTTCGTGGAACAGGTGATTGTCGAGAAACACCCCGCCGACCGAGGCGATCGACGCGAAAAAGACCGTCGTCGCGAGACAGTGCATAAGGCACAGCCCGGACAGACCCATCGCCAGCTGGTCACCGCTCAGCGACGTCAGCGGCCGCGATTCCCGCGCAGCCCGAACCACCGCGCCCCACCGTCCCAGGAAAGAGACAGCGCGCGTCAGGACAGGGGCAGGACTGGCGACTTGGGTCACCCGATTCTCCATTGGGGCAATTGCGATGCCGGATATGACATAACATGACAAAGGTTACAATGTCTCATCGTAGATATTGTGCTTCTCCGCATCCGTCACCCCCGCGAAGGCGGGGTGACGGTCGGGATTATGCCTCCTCCGCCCGCAGCGCCTTGCGATCCAGCTTGCCGATCATCGTCTTGGGCAGGTTCAGGCGTATTTCGACTGCTTTCACCCGCTCGTGCTTGCCCAGCCGCGAGTTGAGCCAGGCGGCGAGCGCCTCGCCCGAAATCTCATAGCCCTCTTCCAGCGTCACAAAGGCTTTTGGCGTTTCGCCGCGATAGGCGTCGGGGACGCCGAGGACGATCGCTTCCTTGACCGCGGGATGCTCGTAGAGCTGCGCCTCGATCACGCTCGGATAGACTTTGAAGCCGCCGACCGCGATCATGTCCTTCAGCCGGTCGACGATGCGGATATAGCCGCCGTCCTCGACCACCGCGACGTCGCCGGTGCGCAGCCAGCCGTCGTCGGTGAAGCTGTCCTTGTCCGCGTCGGGGCGGTTCCAATAGCCCTGCATGACCTGCGGCCCCTTGACCGCCAGCTCGCCCGGCTCGCCGACCGGGGCATCGCGCGACGGGTCTTCCTTGTCGAGCAGGCGGATATGCGTGGCGGGCAGCGGCTGGCCAATCGTGCCGGGTTTGACCGGGCCTTCATAGGGATTGGTCGCGACCACCCCCGAGCTTTCGGTAAGACCATAGCCCTCGACCAGCGAGGCGCCGGTCGCGGCGGTGAATTTCTCGCGCAGCTCGGCAGGCATCGGCGCGCCGCCCGAAATGCAGATGCGTAAGCTGGAGAAATCGGTCGTCGCCAGATCGGGATGGTCGAGCAGCGCCTGATACATCGTCGGCACCCCGGGGAGTGCGGTCGTTTTTGTCCGCGTGATCGCGGCGAGCGCCTGCTTCGCGTCGAAGCGCGGCAGCATCGTGATCGTCCCGCCGTTGAGGACAGTGCGGTTGAGGACGCAGGTGTTGGCAAAGACGTGGAAGAAGGGGAGCACGCCCAATATGCGGTCCGCGGCATCATGGTCGGGGTCGATGCTATTCACCTGCCGCGCATTGGCGGTCAGATTCTGGTGGGTCAGCTTGGCGCCTTTGGGCGTGCCGGTGGTGCCGCCGGTATATTGGATCAGCGCGATGTCGGCTTCCGCGTCGATCGCCACCGGATCGGGCCGCCCGTCATTGGCAATCAGCGCCGAAAAGCGAATCACGCGCGGATCGGCGGGCAGCGCCGCGATCTCGGTTCGCTTGAACAACCGGTAGAGCGCCGACTTGGCGGCGGGTAGCCCCCCAGCAACCGAGCCGACGACCAGCCGCTGGAGGCTCGATCCGTCGAGCACCTGCAATGCGGTGGGGAGGAGCGCCGCGGCGCTGACCGTGAACAGCGTGTCGGTGCCCGAATCCTCGACCTGCTCCTCCAGCTCGCGGGCGGTGTAGAGCGGCGAGAAATTGACCACCGTCGCCCCGGCGGCGAGCGCACCATAATAGGCGGCGACATAATGCGGGACGTTGGGCAGGAACAGGCCGACCCGGCTGCCCTTGCCCAGCCCGCGTTTTTGCAGCCCGCGCGCGACGCGCGCGGCGCCGCGCGCCACCTCGGCATAGCTGAACTGTCGGCCCATGAAATCGAGCATCGCCGCGTCGCGGCGCCGCGCCGCGCTGGCGGCGAGCATGTCGGGCAGCGACAGCGGCGCAAAGCACTGGTCCCAGTCGGTGGGGTGGTGATAATCGGTCGACCAGGAAAAGCGGCTGTCCATCGCGGGTTATGATCCTCTGGAAAAGCGGGTTCCTTACACTAGGGTCAGTAAGCATGGATTTGCAACCGGGCTCGCTTGCAGCACGTCATCGGGGCGGCTAGGCAGCGCATATCGTTCTCGCCAGGGGTTTTGCCATGTTGCAGCTGTCATCGCGCTTTGCCGCGCCGCTTATTCTCCTCGCCTGTGCCCTCGCGGTGCCGGCCGCCGCAAAGGATAAGGCGCCGCCGGCCCGCCCGGTGCAGATCCAGGAACTTTATGCGTGCCGCGACATCGCCGACCCCGCCGCGCGCCTTGCCTGTTTCGACCGCGAGGTCGGTGAGCTGTCGACCGCCGACACGGCGCGCGAGATTACCTTTACCGACCGCGAAACCGCCAAAAAGGCGCGGCGCGGCCTGTTTGGTTTCTCCTTTCCCAAGCTCGGCGGAATCTTTGGCGGCGATGAGGACGAGGTCAAGGAAATCGAAACCACGATCCGTTCGGTCAGCATGGACCGCTCGGGCAAATATACGCTGGCGATGGAAGACGACGCCGTGTGGGTACAGATCGACACGACCAGGCTGCCGCGTCAGCCCAAGCCGGGGCAAAAGGTGAAGATCAAGGTCGCGACGATGGGCAGCTATTTCGCCGCCATCGAGGGCGGCCGCACGATCCGCATGAAGCGCGACCGCTGATCGGCGCGCGCGACCGCGCGAGCGCGTGATGGCGGGTGAGGTCGCGATACCGATAGCGGCACCGGGCGCTCCGCCCTTTGTCCTGCTCGACGACGCGCGCGTCCAGGGCGCAGCGGCGGCGCGGCTGTTCGTCGATCCGGTCGAGATATTGACCGCCCGTTCGGCGGCGGACGTCCCCGGCTTGCTGACCGCGATCGAGGCGGCGCAGGCGCGCGGGCTGCATGCCGCCGGGTATCTGGCCTATGAAGCGGGCAAGGGGCTGGCGCCGGCGTGGCGCGGCGGCGGCGGCGAGGCGGCGGGGGCCGGAGCGATGCCGATCGGCTGGTTCGCGCTGTTCGAGCAGGTCCAGCGGATCGACGCCGATGCGATGGCGGCGCACTTGCCCGATCCGGCGGGCGCGTGGGTCGGCGCGGTGACGCCGCGGGTGACGCGCGCCGACTATATGGCCGGGGTCGAAGCGGTGCTGGAGTTGATCCGGGCCGGCGACATTTATCAGGCGAATTTGACCTTTCGCGCCGAGGTGCCGGTGATCGGCAACGCGCTGGCGATCCATGCGCGGCTGCGGCAGACCGCGCGGGCGGGTTATGGCGGGGTGATCTGGACGGGTGACCAGGCGATCGTGTCGCACTCGCCCGAGCTGTTTTTCGCGCTGCGCGACGGCCAGGTGATGGCGCGGCCGATGAAGGGCACCGCGGCGCGGCTGGCCGATGCCGAGGCCGACGCGGCGGCGGCGCGCGAGCTTGCCGATGATCCCAAGCAGCGGGCCGAAAATCTGATGATCGTCGACCTGATCCGCAACGACCTGTCGCGCGTCGCGGTGCCGGGAACGGTCGCGGTGCCCGACCTGTTCCGCGTCGAGAGCTTTCCAACGATCCACCAGCTCGTCTCTGACGTCAGCGCGCGGCTGCCCGGCGGCGTCGGCGCGGTCGACGTGCTGCGCGCCGCTTTTCCCTGCGGATCGATCACCGGCGCGCCCAAGGTGCGCGCCATGGAAATTATCGATGCACTGGAAGGCGACGCGCGCGGGCTCTATACCGGCTCGATCGGTTTCATCGAGCCGGGGGGCGATGCGGCGTTCAACGTCGCGATCCGCACCCTGGTCTTTCCCGATTCCAGCGACTTGCGCGGCGGCGCAAATCGCGCCACGCTGGGATTGGGTTCGGGAATCGTCGCCGACAGCCAGCCGGCTGCAGAATGGCGCGAATGTCTGGCAAAGGGGGAATTTGTGGCGGCAGCGGGGGCGCGTTTCGACCTGATCGAGACCATGTTCTTCGATCCGATCGAGGGCGTCCAGCGGCTGGAGGGTCATCTGGCGCGGATGAAGGCAAGCGCCGCGGCGCTTGGCTTTACCTTTGACCGGCACGGCGCGCGCAACAGTTTGCAATCGGCGACCTTTCGCCTGCGCCACGCGGCGCGGGTGCGGATGCGGCTGGCGCCGTCGGGGGCGCTGGCGGTCGAGGTGTCGCCGCTGCCGCGGCTGGCCGAACTGCCGGTGCCGGTTGCGGTTCGTCCCGTGCCGATCGCCGCCGATGATTTTCGCCTGGCGCACAAGACCAGCCAGCGCGCCGATTATGATCTGGCGCGGCACGACAGCGGCGCCGCCGAGGTCGTGTTTGTCGACGAGCCGGGCTTTGTCACCGAGGGCAGCTGGAGCAATATCTTTGTCGAGCGCGACGGCCAGCTGCTCACCCCGCCGCTGGCCCTGGGGCTGCTCCCCGGGGTGCTGCGCGCCGAGCTGATCGACAAGGGCCGCGCGGTTGAATCGCATCTGCGGCTCGCCGATCTGGCGGACGGCTTTTTTATCGGCAATTCGCTGCGCGGGCTGATTCCGGCCCGGCTGATGGACGCGAGCGTGTAGCAGCTCCCTCCTCCCCTTCAGGGGAGGGGCTTTATTGGCGCCGCATAGGTAAATTATCCCACGCTGCGCTTGCGAATTCGGGACAGAGGCTTTACGCGCGGCCCCGCGCAATTTCCTGTCAAAATCGCTGCCTGTCCGCGCAAGCCACGGAAAGAAATCTGATGTCGCTGAAGCCGCATATCTCCGCCGCCCTGAAACGGATCCAGCCGTCGGCCACGCTCGCGATGACCGCGCGCGTATCGGCGCTGAAAGCCGCTGGCGTCGATGTGATCGGCCTCTCCGCCGGCGAGCCCGATTTCGACACCCCCGATTTCGTCAAGGAAGCGGCGATCGAAGCGATCCGGGCTGGCCAGACCAAATATACGCTGGTCGACGGCACGGTGGCGCTGAAGGAAGCGATCCGCGGCAAGTTCCGCCGCGACAACGGCCTCGATTTCGGGCTCGACCAGATTTCGGTCAACGTCGGCGGCAAGCACACTTTGTTCAACGCGCTGGTCGCGACGGTCGATAAGGGCGACGAGGTGATCATTCCGGCGCCCTATTGGGTCAGCTATCCCGACATCGTCGCCTTTGCGGGCGGCACCCCGGTGATCATCGAGGGCGGCGCCGCGCAGAATTACAAGATCACCCCGGCGCAGCTCGACGCCGCGATCACGCCCAAGACGCGCTGGGTGATGTTCAACTCGCCGTCGAACCCGTCGGGCGCCGCCTATTCGGGCGAAGAGCTCGACGCATTGGGCGAGGTCATCCGCCGCCACCCGCATGTGATGGTGATGACCGACGATATGTACGAACATGTCTGGTACGCCGATTTCGCCTTTTCGACCTTTGCCCAGCGTTGCCCCGACCTCGCCGACCGCATCCTGACGGTCAACGGCTGTTCAAAGGCCTATGCGATGACCGGCTGGCGCATCGGTTACGCCGGCGGCCCGGCGTGGCTGATCAAGGCGATGGCCAAGCTCCAGTCGCAATCGACGTCGAACCCCTGCTCGATCGCGCAGGCGGCCGCGGCCGCGGCGCTCGGCGGGCCGCAACAGTTCCTCGACGATCGCAACGCCGCGTTCAAGAAGCGCCGCGACATGGTCGTCGCGATGCTCAACGACGCCCCCGGGCTCAGCTGTCCGACCCCCGATGGCGCCTTTTACGTCTATCCCGACGCGAGCGGCTGCATGGGCAAAAAGACCCCCGACGGCGGACTCATCGACAGCGACGAGGCGCTGATCGATTATTTCCTCGACACCGCGAAGGTCGCGGCGGTCCATGGCGGTGCCTTTGGCCTCTCGCCGGCGTTTCGCGTGTCCTATGCGACGTCGGAAGCGGTGCTGAAAGACGCCTGTGTGCGGATCCAGCAGGCGTGCGCGGCACTGCGCTAAAGCGCCACTCGTCCATCGCATAGGAATTCTGTACCGACCGGTCTTGTAATCCCGGCGGCTTATCCTATCTGAACCTGAACGGCGGTTAAGCGCCCGGTTCACCGGATAGTAAGCCATCCTGTTTAGGGTGACGGTCATCACTGCACGGTTGGTCGGGGCGCGCCATATCGTCGTTGTAACCAAAGCGGTTTCAGCCGCGAATGACCATAGATGAAAAAAGAGGCTCCCCATGCTCAATCTCTTCCGCTCCGACTGGTTTTTGTCGATGCTCGCTGGCTTCGCAATTGGCGCGACCTATATCGTGCTCAATCAGCCGGCGCTGCCGATCCCGGCGTGACGCAAGCCCGCCGCACGCCTTTCGGTCGCATCGTTGCGACGCTGGTCGCCGGTGCGATCGTCGCGCAATGCGCGCCGGCGCAGGCCGAAAGCGTCGTCAAGTTGCCCGCCGCGGCGGTCGATCCGGCGGTCAAGGCCAAGCGCGCGACCGCGGTGCTGGCGGGCGGCTGTTTCTGGGGGGTCGAGGGCGTCTTTGCCAATGTGAAGGGCGTCATATCGGTCGAATCGGGCTATCATGGCGGCAGCGCCGCGACCGCGAAATATGAACTGACCCACGACGGCAAGTCGGGCCATGCCGAGGCGGTGCGCATCGTCTATGATCCTACCCAGGTCAGCTATGGCACCCTGCTCCGCGTGCTGTTTTCGGTGGTCGCCGATCCGACGCTGAAAAACCGTCAGGGCCCCGATTCGGGCACCCAATATCGGGCCGCGATCGTGCCGATGGATGCCACCCAGCGCCAGGTCGCCACCGCCTATCTGGCGCAGATCGGCAAGGGCAAATATTTCGCCAAGCCGATCATCGTCCCGGTCGAAAGCTACAAGCGCTTTTACCGCGCCGAACCCAGCCACCAGGATTTCATGCGCCGCAACCCGTCGAACGGCTATATCGTCCGCTGGGACGCGCCGAAGCTGGCGGCGCTGAAGCGGCTGTTCCCGGCCATGGTCCGCGCGACCCCCGCGCCCTGAACCCCGCGCGGTTCCCCCACTCGTCGCGCCAGAGGAATCATTCGTCGCAAACTGCTGGTCCCCCTTGCCCGCCTGCGAGAGCAGAAGGCCGGGGATTTTATACAAGTGGCAGGTTGCGGGGTTAGCATGAAGTTTCAGTTATCGGGCCGGCCGCTCCTCGCCATCACGATGAGCGCGGCGGTGCTCGCGGGCTGTGTCAGCAGCGCGGCGATCGTGCCGCCACCGCGCTCGCAGGCGGCGGTGCCGCGCCCGGCCGGGTCGGTGACCGTGCCGATCGGCCAACCGGTGCGATCGACCATGCCGCGCCCGATCGGCCCGCTCGACCCCGGTTTTCGTCGTGCCCCCGCGGGCCTGACCGAACGCATCCATTTCCTGTGGCGCGCCTTTCCAGGCAAGACCGGGATCGCGGTGCAGCGGATCGATGGCGAATGGGCGATTGCCGAGCGCGGCGGTGACCTCTTCCCGCAACAAAGCGTGTCGAAGCTGTGGGTCAGCCTGACGGCGCTCGACGCGGTCGATCAGGGGCGCGTCCGACTCGATCAGCCGGTGCGCATCGGTCCCGAGGATCTGACCCTGTTCTACCAGCCGCTCGCGGCGCGGGTCCGCGCCCAGGGTTCGGTCACGATGACCGTGCGCCAACTGATCGAAACCGCGATCACCCAGAGCGACAATACCGCCAACGACAGCCTGCTGCGCACCATCGGCGGGCCGGGCGCCGTGCGCGCCTATATGGCAAAGAAGGATCTGGGCGCGATCCGGTTCGGCCCCGGCGAACGCTTGCTGCAAAGCGGGATTGCCGGGATGGGCTGGCAGCAAAGCTATTCGGTCGCGCGCAATTTCGAAGCCGCCCGCTCCGCGCTGGCTCCGGCGACGCGCCGCGCGGCGATGGACAATTATCTCGCCAATCCGATGGATGGCGCGAGTCCAACGGCGATCGCCAGCGCGCTGGCCCGGCTGGCGCGCGGAACATTGCTTTCGCCCGAATCGACCGAATATCTGCTCGGCGTCATGAGCCGGACGAAAAGCGGCCCAAAACGGCTGAAGGCCGGCCTGCCGCCGGGCTGGAAATTCCTCCACAAGACGGGGACGGGGCAGAATCTGGGCGGCATGACCGCGGGCTATAACGACATCGGCATCGCCACCGCGCCCGATGGCACCCGCTATGCGATCGTCGTCATGATGGGCACGACGACCTCGCCAATCCCCGCGCGCATGGCGCTGATGCAGGCGGTGTCGAGCGCGGTCGCCGAATTTCATGGAAGATAATCGCTGATGCGCCTTGCCGTCTTGTCGCTGTCCCTGCTCGCGCTGGCGGCCTGCGCCACCCCCGAAACACGGCTGCGGACCGGCCTGGTCAACGCCGGGCTGTCGCAAGCGATCGCGTCGTGCATGGCCGATCGGATGGTCGACCGGCTGTCGCTGCTCCAGCTGCGCCGCCTCGGTTCGCTGTCGAGCCTGAAGGACAAGCGGATGAGCGAGCTGTCGCTGAACCAGTTCCTCCACAAGGTCCGCGCGCTCAAAGACCCCGAGATTTTGACGGTCACGACCAGCTCGGCGGCGCTCTGCGCTTTTCGCTAGGCAAGAATATCTGGGGGCGCTGCGGGCTAGCCTTGCCCGCCAACTTGTGCTTAGGCGGCGCCAATTCTCCCCGCCCCAGACTCGAAAGGCCCGGCAGACCTCATGAACATCCACGAATATCAGGCGAAAGAACTGCTCGCGAAATTTGGCGTCGCGGTGCCCAAGGGCATTGCCGCGATGAGCGTCGAAGAAGCCGTCGCGGCGGCAAAGCAGCTGCCCGGGCCGCTCTATGTGGTGAAATCGCAGATTCATGCGGGTGGCCGCGGCAAGGGCAAGTTCAAGGAACTCGGCCCCGACGCCAAGGGCGGCGTCCGCCTCGCCAAGACGATCGAAGAGGTCGAAGCGCACGCCAAGGACATGCTCGGCAACACGCTGGTGACGATCCAGACCGGCGATGCCGGCAAGCAGGTCAATCGCCTGTACGTCACCGACGGCGCCGACATTAAGCAGGAATTCTACCTCGCTTTGCTCGTCGATCGCGGATCGAGCCGCGTCGCGGTCGTCGCCTCGACCGAGGGCGGCATGGATATCGAAACCGTCGCGCACGACACGCCGGAAAAGATCCACACGATCACCATCGACCCCGCCACTGGCCTCCAGCCGCACCACGGCCGCGCCGTTGCTGCGGCGCTCGGCCTGTCGGGCGACCTTGCCAAGCAGGCCGCCAAGGTCCTCGCTGGCCTTTACGCCGCGTTCCTCGGCACCGATGCCGAACAGATCGAAATCAACCCGCTCGCGGTGTGTGAAGGCGCCAATGGCGACGAACTGCTCGTGCTCGACGCCAAGGTCGCGTTCGACGGCAATGCGATGTTCCGCCACCAGGATCTGGCCGAGCTGCGCGACCTGACCGAAGAAGACCCGGCCGAGGTCGAGGCGTCGGAATATGACCTCGCCTACATCAAGCTCGATGGCAACATCGGCTGCATGGTCAATGGCGCGGGCCTCGCGATGGCGACGATGGACATCATCAAGCTGAACGGCGAATTCCCCGCCAACTTCCTCGACGTCGGCGGCGGCGCGAGCAAGGAAAAGGTCACCGCGGCGTTCAAGATCATCCTGAAAGACCCCGCGGTAAAGGGCATCCTCGTCAACATCTTTGGCGGCATCATGAAGTGCGACATCATCGCCGACGGCATCGTCGCCGCGGCGAAGGAAGTGAATCTGTCGGTGCCGCTCGTCGTCCGCCTCGAGGGCACGAACGTCCAGCAGGGCAAGGACATCCTCGCCAATTCGGGGCTGCCGATCGTGGCGGCGAACGACCTGGGCGACGCGGCGAAAAAGATCGTCGCCGAGGTTCGCGCGGCGTGATGTACTTGCCTCTCCCCCAAGGGGAGAGGAGTCAGGTTGACGTTTACGTAAACGCCAATTATGGCGCAGTGCACAATTTGCTGAGAGGAGCCAAGAGCCCATGAAAATCCTCGTCCCCGTCAAGCGGGTGCTCGATTACAACGTCAAGCCGCGGGTCAAATCCGACGGCACCGGCATCGACCTGGCCAATGTCAAAATGTCGATGAACCCGTTCGACGAGATCGGGGTCGAAGAAGCGATCCGCCTGCGCGAAAAGGGCGTTGCGACCGAGATCATCGCCGTCAGCGTCGGCCCCGCAAAGGCGCAGGAAACACTGCGCACCGCGCTCGCGATGGGCGCTGACCGCGCGATCCTGGTGCAGACCGACGATGCGGTCGAGCCACTCGCGCTCGCGAAAATCTTCAAGGCGATCGCCGACGCCGAAGCGCCCGGCCTTGTCATCCTCGGCAAGCAGGCGATCGACGACGACAACAACCAGACCGGCCAGATGCTCGCCGCGCTGACCGGCTGGGCGCAGGGCACCTTCGCCAGCGCGGTCAATGTCGATGGCGATCATGTCAACGTGACGCGCGAAGTCGATGGCGGCCTCGAAACGGTGAAGTTGAAGCTCCCCGCGATCGTCACCACCGACCTGCGCCTGAACGAGCCGCGCTATGCGTCGCTGCCCAACATCATGAAGGCCAAGTCGAAGCCGCTCGATACCAAGACCCCTGCCGATTACGGCGTCGACACGACTCCGCGGGTCAAGACGGTCAAGGTTTCGGAACCGCCGGTCCGTTCGGCCGGGGTCAAGGTCGCCGATGTCGATGAACTGGTTGCCAAGCTGAAGGCGATGGGAGTGCACTCATGAAAACTCTGGTTTGGGTCGAACATGACGGCAAGGCCGTCAAGGACGCCACGCTCGCGGTGGTCACCGCCGCGTCGAAGCTCGGCGAAGTCCATCTGCTCGTCGCTGGTAGCGGCGTCGATGGCGTCGCCAAGGACGCCGCGGCGATCGCCGGGGTGGGCAAGGTTCACGTCGCCGACAACGCCGCCTTCGCGTACAATCTGCCCGAAAATATCGCGCCGCTGGTTGCCGAGCTGATGGGCAGCCACGACGCCTTCCTCGCGCCCGCGACGACGACCGGCAAGAATATCGCGCCGCGCGTCGCCGCCCTGCTCGACGTGATGCAGATTTCGGAAATCCTGTCGGTCGAGGGTCCGAAGACCTTCACCCGCCCGATCTATGCCGGCAACGCGATCGCGACCGTCGAAAGCTCGGACGCCAAGCTCGTCCTGACCGTTCGCGGCACCGCGTTCGACAAGGCCGCCACGAGCGGCGGTTCGGGTACCGTTGAAGCTGTGGGCGCGGGCAGCGATGCCGGCATCTCGAGCTTCGTCGGCGCCGAAATCGCCAAGTCGGAGCGTCCCGAACTGACCTCGGCCAAGATCATCGTGTCGGGCGGCCGCGCGCTGGGCTCGTCCGAGAAATATCAGGAAGTGATCGTGCCGCTCGCCGACAAGCTGAACGCCGCGCTCGG
>Ga0209232_1000104_pt1 | contig 51690 bp, 58 predicted proteins | sample ETNvirenome_2_60_FD_184066 | JGI IMG/M metagenome (GOLD analysis project Ga0209232, IMG submission 184066) | Marine viral communities from the Pacific Ocean - ETNP_2_60 (SPAdes) (version 2) | ecosystem: Environmental > Aquatic > Marine > Oceanic | place: Pacific Ocean | collected 2013-06-22 | reverse complement strand
TGCAATAACAAGCATACTAGGTTCAGTTGGTGGACTCGCTACAAGTTACATAGATGGGAAGACGGCTGTGCAAAAAGCTGAAGCACAGATCCGTATGAAAGAAGCAACAGGCGAAATTGATTGGGAGCTTGCTGCTATACGTGCTACGCAAAGTAGTTGGAAGGACGAATGGTTGACTATTCTGTTTTCTCTTCCGCTAATTCTATGTTTCTGCGGTGATTGGGGGCGACAGATCGTGACTGATGGGTTTATTGCATTGCAGAATATGCCAGATTGGTATCAGATAAGTTTGGGGGCGATAGTAGCTGCATCGTTTGGGATTCGATCTGTTAGTAAGTTTTTTGGAATGAAGAAGAGGTGATACACATTCGCTATGTGCAAAATTACATAGGCGATAGAAGGTATCCATTAGACAGTTTAAAACATAAGAGTGATCACGTTAGAAGAAGAGAGATGAGAAATGAGTTATACATTAAGTACAAGAAGTTTAGAGAGATTGAACGGCGTAAACGAATCATTAGTGAATATCGTAAAAAACGCAATAAAGACGACAAAAGTTGATTTTGGAGTTACCTGCGGTTTGCGGACAAAAAGTGAGCAGGCTGAGTTAGTCAAAAAGGGTGCGTCACAAACAATGAACTCCCGGCATTTGCCACAAGAAGCAACAGGCATGAGTCATGCAGTTGATTTAGTCGCTTATATTTCAGGACGAGTATCGTGGGAGTTGAATCTGTACGATGACATTGCTGATGCTATAAAAGATGCAGCCATTAACGAGGGAGCAACTATTCGATGGGGAGCAGCGTGGCATAAACCTTTGAACGAGTGGGATGGTACTGCTGAAGATTTAATGAATGAATATATAGATAAACGCCGGTCGCAGGGCAGACGGCCGTTCATAGATGCCCCGCATTTTGAGTTAGTATAATGTGGATGGGGATTATAATTTTGTGTGGTAGTTTACAAGCTGAGAGTTGCACAGTAATTACTACTCGTGAACTTTTTCCTAATATGGAAATGTGTTTTAAATCTGCAAGAGAAAAAGCAAAAAAAGCTGTTGGATTTCCAAATGTGTACAGAGCAAAACCTTTTTGCCAAGTTATACCAGGAACACAAAAGCCAGGTGAGGTAGATACATAATGCCAAGAGAGTTGACAGAAAAGCAAAGATTGTTCTTAGATGTTTTGTTTGACAAAGCACAAGGCAGTATTGTGCAAGCTAAAAAATTAGCAGGGTATTCAGATGGTACATCATCTTCTGAAGTTGTTCGTAGTTTAAAAGATGAGATTAATGAGGCAACTAGAGAATACTTAGCTCGTGTAGCTCCTAAAGCTGCCTTTTCAATGGCTAATGTTTTAGATGATCCTACAGAGTTAGGTATTAAGGAAAAGATAGTTGCAGCTAAAGATTTGTTAGATAGAACAGGGCATGCTAAAACTGAAAAGATGGAAGTAAGTTCATCTACAGGTTTATTTATATTACCACCTAAAGATTCAGATGCAACGACAACGTAATTATAAAAAAGAATACAAACAGTATCATGCGACTCCTTTAGAAAAAAAGAAAAGAGCATCTCGTAATAAAGCTCGTAATGCAGCTGAAAAAGCAGGTTTAGTTAAAAAAGGTAGCAGTAAACAAGTGCATCATAAAAATATGAATCCACTTGATAATTCATCTAAAAATTTAGCTATTATTGAGGGCAGAAGAAATGCTCGTATGCAACCAAAAACAAAACGCAAAAGAAGAAGATGAAAATAGAAAGCATAGGTTATTGGGATTTACCACAGCCTGATATAAAAGGTTACACAGATCAATGGTTGCCTATTCCTAAAATGGCAAGAACAATACCATTTGGTTATGTAGAAGATCCTGATGATTCAAATATTCTTAGACCAATTAAAAGTGAATTAGATGCATTAGAAAAGGCTAAAAAGTATTTAGGGCAGTATAGTTATAGAGAAATAGCTAATTGGTTGTCTAAGCAAACAGGACGATACATATCACACGTAGGATTGAGAAAACGAGTACAAGATGAACGAAGACGTAAGAAAACAGCTTCAGTTAAACGTCAGTATGCCAAAAGGTACGAAGAAATCATCAAAGCGGCAGAAAAAATTGAAACCGAAAGAGTCGGTGCAAGTAAAACCACAGATTGAAGAAATCAAAGTTCCTGAAATAAAGTCTGATCCATACGAGGGTAGACAGGTTATATTTGAACCTAATCCTGGTCCGCAGACAGAGTTTCTAGCATCTAGTGAAAGAGAAGTTTTATATGGCGGTTCTGCAGGAGGTGGGAAGTCATATGCAATGTTGGCTGATCCATTACGCTATATTATGCATCCTCAATTTTCAGGATTGTTAGTTAGACATACAACTGAAGAATTAAGAGAACTCGTTTGGAAATCACAAGAACTGTATCCTAAAGTTATACCTAATATAAAATGGTCAGAACGAAAGATGCAATGGGTCGCTCCTTCAGGTGGCAGATTATGGTTTTCATATCTAGATAGAGAAGAAGACGTATTAAGGTATCAAGGTTTAGCATTTAGTTGGATTGGATTTGATGAGCTTACACAATGGTCTACACCTTTTGCATGGAACTATTTACGTTCACGTTTACGTACTGCTAGTCCTGACTTGCCTATCTTTATGAGAGCAACTACAAACCCCGGTGGTATAGGGCATCAATGGGTTAAAAAAATGTTTATTGATCCTTCTCCATATAATAGATCATTTTGGGCAACAGATATAGAAACAGGCAAAAAACTTTCATATCCGAAAGGACATAGTAGAGAAGGTGAGCCATTATTTAAAAGAAGATTTATTCCAGCTAGATTATTTGACAATCCATATTTAGCTGAATCAGGTGAATACGAAACAATGTTATTGTCTTTACCTGAACATCAGAGAAAACAACTACTAGAAGGGGATTGGGATGTTAGTGAAGGTTCCGCTTTTTCCGAGTTTAATAGAGATATTCATGTCGTTGATCCATTTCCTATTCCGAAAAGTTGGAAGAGATTTAGGGCTTGTGACTATGGGTATGGAAGTTATAGTGGCATACTGTGGTTTGCTATAAGTCCTAGTGATCAGTTAGTAGTATACAGAGAGTTATATGTAAAGAAAGTATTAGCCACAGATTTGGCTGATATGATTTTAGATTTAGAACAAGAAGATGGTACTATTCTTTATGGTGTGTTAGACTCTAGCTTGTGGCATAAACGTGGAGATCCTGGCCCGTCGCTAGCAGAACAAATGATTATGCGTGGTTGTAGATGGCGACCATCAGATAGAAGTAAGGGGAGTCGAGTATCAGGTAAAAATGAAATACATAGACGTTTACAAGTAGATGATTTTACAGAAGAACCTAGACTAGTTTTTTTTAATACTTGTACAAATATTATATCACAATTACCAGCGTTACCACTTGATAAAAAGAATCCTGAAGACGTAGACACAAATGCAGAAGATCATTTATACGATGCTTTGCGTTATGGTGTTATGACTAGACCTAGAAGTAACTTATTTGATTTTGATCCTTTAACACAGAATCAAGGATTTCAAGTTGCAGATACAAAATTTGGATATTAAATATGGCAGATAAAGATAATGAAATGATGTTTGAAGCTGATGATGTTGTTGTAATAGACACTACAGGCGATCAATCTATTGAAGCTACTGATATAAATCAAGTCATAGCTTTTATTGAATCTAGATTTAAAAGAGCGGAAGATGCTAGATTAAATGACGAGCAGAGATGGTTAAAAGCCTATAAAAATTATAGAGGTGTATATGGTAGTGATGTTCAATTTACTGAAACAGAAAAATCTCGTGTTTTTGTAAAATTAACTAAAACTAAAACATTAGCTGCATATGGACAAATTATTGAAGTTTTATTTGGTAGTTCTAAATTTCCATTAAGTATTAATCCTACTATATTGCCAGATGGTGTTGCTGAATCTGTTCATTTAAATACAGATCCAAATGTCACATCTAGTATGGATGAAATAAAAGATACGTTTGAGGAAAAAACTAATATACCTTATTTATTTGATTCGGAGGAAACAAAATTAAAACCAGGTGAAACTTTAGAAGACTTGAAAGAAAGATTAGGCCCGCTACAAAAAAAATTAGATCCTGTTTCTGAAAAAGTTATTGAAGGTGAAGGAAAAACGCAAGGTAGTGTTACTTTTCATCCAGCAATGATTGCAGCTAAAAAAATGGAAAAGAAAATATTTGATCAACTTGAAGAGTCAGGTGCAAATAAACAATTAAGATCATTAGCTTTTGAAATGGCTTTATTTGGTACAGGAATTATGAAGGGCCCGCTAGCTAAAGATAAAGAGTATCCAAATTGGTCTGAAGATGGCTCTTATGATCCATTAGTGAAAACAGTACCTACAACTGAACATGTATCTATTTGGAACTTTTATCCTGATCCAGATGCGAATAGTATGGACGATGCTGAATACATAGTTGAACGACATAAACTTTCTAGAACACAACTTAGGTCATTGAAGTCTCGTCCATATTTTGATGAAGATGCAATTGAGAATGCAATTGAGGTGGGCGATTCCTATGCAAGAAAGTATTGGGAAGAAAGCATGGAGGATAATAGTGCTAATTACAGTCCTGATAGAATTGAAGTATTAGAATTTTGGGGATACGTAGACACAAATATATTAGAAGAAAATGGAATTACGATCCCTAAAGAGTTAAAAAAACTAGATCAAATAAATGTAAATGCATGGGTATGTAATAATCAAATATTAAGACTCGTGCTTAATCCATTTAAACCTGTTCGTATACCTTATTATTCTGTGCCATATGAACATAATCCGTATTCATTTTTTGGCATAGGTATTGCTGAAAATATGGATGATTCACAAACTTTATGTAATGGTTTTATGAGAATGGCAATTGATAATGCAGCATTGTCAGGTAATCTTATTATAGAAGTAGATGAAACTAACTTAACACCAGGACAAGATCTATCTGTATATCCAGGCAAAGTATTTAGAAGACAAGGCGGGGCACCTGGTCAAGCTATATTTGGCACAAAATTTCCAAATGTTGCTAGTGAGAATATGCAACTATTTGATAAGGCTAGAGTGCTTGCTGATGAAAGTTCAGGCTTTCCATCCTTTGCTCATGGGCAGACAGGAATACAAGGTGTAGGTAGAACTGCATCAGGTATTAGTATGTTAATGTCAGCAGCTAATGGATCAATTAGAAGTGTTGTAAAGAATATTGATGATTATCTTATCGCACCATTAGGAAAAGCATTTTTTAGTTTTAATATGCAATTTGATTTTGATGAGTCTATTAGAGGAGATCTAGAAGTTAAAGCACAAGGTACAGAAAGTCTTATGGCTAATGAAGTACGTAGTCAAAGATTGATGCAATTCCTACAAGTTGCAAGTAATCCTGTGTTAGCTCCATTTGCTAAAATGGATTATATCATAAGAGAAATTGCTAAGTCAATGGATTTAGATCCAGATAAGATTACTAACAGTTTACAAGACGCTGCAATTCAAGCAGATATTTTAAAGAAATTTCAACAAGAGAATATACCACCACTACCTGAAGAGCAAGGTGTAGCAGGTGCTAATCCTACTGATCCAACAGGAGCAGGTGGGGGTACTATAGGTACAGGGCAAGCACCAACACCAGGAGAACAAGGATTTACAGGAAATGCACAACAGCAAGGAACACCACCTACAACACCTCAAGGTCTTGGTCAACAACCGGGAGGTATGGGAACAGTTCAGTAATTATCTAGATTATTTGATTAGTAATCAACATAAAAATTTAGAGCAAGCTGATACTGATATTATTGTATTTAGAACGCAAGGTGCAATTTCTGCATTAAAGCGTCTAAAGTTATTAAGGGATGAAGTTTATGGCAACACAAGATGAACAAACAGAATTAATGTTAATGTTAAATGGTGGCATGAAAGATGACGGAATGGATCGTGATCCTGTTAGTGGAAACGAAGTTCCTCCGGGGTCTACTGCTAAAGAAGTTCGTGATGACATACCTGCTCAATTAAGTGAGGGAGAGTATGTTATTCCTGCTGATGTTGTACAATATTATGGTGTAAAGTTTTTTGAAGATTTAAGAAAAGAAGCAAAACGTGGATTAGCAGAAATGGAATCTAATGGACGTATAGGCGGACAACCTATTGAAGAGCCTGTAGAAAAACAAATGAGTGCATTGCCTTTTGATATATCAGAATTAAAAACAAAAGAAGAGGCTTCTCCTATGAATCGTGGTGGAGTTATAAAAGCAGATGAAGGTGTTTATGTGCCTAAGTTAGATTTTAGTAATTTAGAAGGACTAGGTTCTAGTGGGGGTTCTAATTATCAAACTAGGCAATATGTAGCTGCAGGATGTAAAGTAAAGCCGATGATTATTACAAGTGAAGGAGCTACAATTCAAGAACCTGATGAGGGCTATGTAGACATCACTTCTGATGCAGGATTGTCTATTTTAAAAGATTGTCCAAATATTAATTTAAGTCAGGCAGAGAAAGATATTATAGGTGCTGATGTAGTAAAACAACTTGAAGATGGAACATATCAGCCTACTTCAACTGACACTACACCTACAGAACAAAAACAAGTTCAAAGAGATGATGATGATGACGATGATGATAGTGTAAATCAAACAAAGTATATTCGAGAATGGGAATACGAAGATATGGAAAAGTATATAGGCGATGTATCTAAATACTATAATAAGTATGAATCAGAAGGAAATTTTGTATCTGACATATTTAGAAGTGTCTTACTTGATCCAATAAATAAATTTAATCAACCACATATTATGCAAAGAACAATTGAATTAATGGAAGTGCATAAAGAAGATCCAGAAAAACTTAAAATGTTAAGTCAAGTTTTTAAACACAGATTTGGAAAAAAACCAAAAGATGTGATTGAATTGCCTAATGGAAAAACATTAACATTTGATCCTAAAAAAGGTTTATATGAAAATCCTGAAGTTATAAATCTTAAAAATTTATTAGGTGAAGAATCTTATAACAACATACAAGTAGATACAAAAAAAGATATTCTTAATAGATTGGAAAACAGAGAGAGAGCAAGTGTAGATGATCTTCAAAATAGATTTAGTGATATAGGTATTGATACATCGTTTGCATCAGTAGATCCTTTTGAAACTCAACAAATGTATCAAGCAAAAGTTCAAGAATACAAAAAGAAAAAACAAGATGAATTATTCGCTAATGATCCAACTTTAGCAGCTGAACAGGCAAGAGGTACAATGGGAGGAGCATATACTGATGACAGTACTATGCCTACATCAATAACACCACCACCTTCTGATACTACAGGGCAAGATTTCTTTGCTAATAGAAGAAATGAAGATAAAGGAGATAAAGGTATAGCTGCAGAAAAAGTATCTAAGCCTACTGTAATTAAAGATAGAACTGATTCATCAGGTAAAAAAGCAGGTCAAAAAGGATATAAAAGTAAATTAAGAGAGAGAAAAGAAAGAGAAACAATAGAAGCTGCACAAGAAGCAGGTAAAGGATATAAAGGTGGTTTTGGTTTTAGTGAAGGTGGTACACCTACTAAAAAATCATTAGCTCAAAAAAGAACCACAAAGAAGAAGTAACCAATATAGCTACTCTAATATATAGACCCTATAGGAGGAAATAATGCCAGAATTAGCAGAAGTAGAAAAACCAAAAGTTGCAGGATATGTAAATCCTAGACCAAAAAATAAAAACAAGGAAAGGATTGAAGAAGCTGAAAAAGAATTGGAACAACTGTCTTCTCAAGCACAAGGAGATGGGGTTTCAGAAACAACTGAGAAGGTCACGAGTCCAGAAGTTCCTGAAACTGACAGCAAAGATGAGAGCCTCAGTAAAGAGGAGCAGACATTTAAAAAGCGATATGGAGATCTACGAAGACATTTAGCTGATAAAGAAAAAAGTTGGACAGATAGAATTGAAAAGCTTGAAAAACAATTAGATCTAGCAACTAAAAATGAATTAGTTTTACCTAAATCAGAAGATGAGATTGATGCATGGACAAAAAAATATCCTGATGTTGCGGGTATAGTCGAAACTATTGCAAGTAAGAAAGCAAAAGAAGCGGCACAAGATTTAGATGAAAGAGTCAAAGAAATAGAAGGAATGAGAGAATCAGCTAGAGTTGAAAAAGCAGAAGCTGAATTACTAGCACTTCATCCTGACTTTACAGAGATTAGAGAAAAAGACGAATTTCACGATTGGGCAGAAAATCAGCCTAAGTGGATTCAAGATGCTCTATACGAAAACGCAACCGATGCAAAAGCAGCATCTAGAGTAATTGATTTGTATAAAGCAGATAAAGGAATATCAACAAAATCAAATGTTGATTTGTCAGCCGCTAAGGCTGTCACACCAAAAAGAGGGAGATCGACACCTCAAGCCGATGCAACTGCATCCTACCTTAAAGAGTCGGTAGTAAACAAAATGTCTACACGAGAGTATGAAAAGAACCAAGATAAAATCATGGAAGCAATTCGTACAGGAAAGTTTGTGTATGACATATCAGGTGGTGCAAGATAACCACTTAATAGTAATACAAAAGACGAACCACTCATACAATTAAGCCAATACATGTATTCACCTTAAAAGTATGACCTCTCTTTGAGTGTTAGTATTCTAGAGCCAAATATAAGGAGATGTGATATGGCTTTTCCAAAAGAAGCTGGTCATGGTAACTTACCTAATGGTAACTTTTCCAGCATTATTTACTCCAAACAAGTACAGCTTGCGTTCCGTAAGTCTACTGTAGTTGGAGATATCACTAATTCTGATTATTTCGGGGAAATTGCTAATCAAGGGGATACAGTAAAGATTATCAAAGAACCAGAAATTTCGGTTAGTGAATATAAGCGTGGCACACAAGTGTCAGCACAAGATCTAGACGATGAGGACTTCAGTCTTGTTATCGACAAAGCAAACTACTATGCTTTCAAGATGGATGACATTGAAGAAGCTCATAGTCATGTAAACTTTATGCAACTTGCAACAGACAGAGCTGCATATAGATTATCTGATAACTATGACCAAGAAGTATTGGCATATATGTCAGGGTATTCTCAGCCATCCAAACATGCTGTTGGTAATGCTGTAAATACAACTGTTAATGGAACAAAGGCTGTTTCAACTGCCGGTTCAGATGAACTTCTTACTTCTATGAAGTTAAGAAAAGATTCATTTAGTGCAATCACCACAGGTGGTGCAGCTGATCATTCTATTCCATTAGCAAATGTCTTGCCAGGTCAAGCAAGTGCAATTACTACAACTGTAACACCTATGCAAGTCATTAATAGAATGTCAAGGGTCTTAAATCAACAGCAAGTTGATACACAAGGTCGTTGGCTAGTCGTTGATCCAATTTTTATGGAACTACTACAGGATGAAAATTCAAAGTTAGTAAATGCTGACTATTCTGAAGCAGGTCTTAAAAATGGACTTACTATAAACAATCTAGGTGGATTCAGAGTACACGTTTCAAGCAACTTACCAGCAAAAGGTACAGGAGCAGGTACATCTGGTACAGGAAACCAAAACGATAATTTTGGTGTGATTGTTGCAGGACATGATTCTGCTGTTGCTACTGCTGAACAAATCAGCAAGACAGAAACTTATCGTGATCCTGACTCATTTGCAGACATTGTAAGAGGTATGCACCTCTACGGCCGTAAGATATTACGTCCTGAAGCAATTGTTACTGCTAAATACAACGTAGCGTAAGGGGGGAACTGAATATGGCTTTAGGTGATAATACACTTCAATCTGCTAGAGGTTCGGATTCCAATCCTGGTAGAAAACCTTACATGGTTCAAACTGTGCTAAATCTTGCTACAGCCTTATCTGATAAAGGGGGTGCATTAGCAGCAGCTGATGTTATTCCTGTTATCGCTGTGCCAAAAGGTACAATGGTAATGAATGCAGGTATAGAGGTTGATACAGCTAGTGACGGATCTACATTTACTGTAGATTTAGGCATGGTAGATCCTGACGTATTTGTAGATGGCTTTGATGGTACATCTGCAGCAGGTGTTGTTGCTCAAAATCCTGCGGCATTTCAGCCTGTAATGGCTGTTGCTAACGACAACATTGACTTAACTATTGCAACACTTTCAGGTGGTGCAGTAACTACAGGCAAGTTGCGTATTTGGGCATGGATGATGGACTGTACTGATTCAGGCTCATCAAAAGCAGCTGATGAAGTCGATAGGGACTACTTAGCATAATGCACTTGAGAGGGGGCAGGGAAACTTGCCCTCTTTCTTTTAATAATGGGAGATTAGAATGGGAATTACAACTGCACTATGTAATACTTTTAAACAAGAGTTATTACAAGGCATACATGCATTTGGAACTGATACATTTAAACTAGCCTTAATAAAGTCTGGTGAATCTGGTACGTATGGACCAGCTACTACAAACTATTCTGATGTCACAGGTAATAGTGATGAGATAGGAAATACAGGTAGTTATTCAGCAGGTGGTGCAACGTTGGCAAATGTTGCAGTAACAGGTGGATCAGGTGCATCAACCGCCTTTGTTGATTTTGATAATGTACAATTTACAAGTGCTACTATAGACGCAAATGGAGCAATTATTTATAATTCATCTGATAGTAATAAAGCTGTTGCAATTATAGATTTTGGTTCAACACAATCATCAGATGCAGGTACATTTACAGTTACTATGCCAGCACCAGGAACAGGTACAGCTATTATAAGGATTGCTTAATGGGTTTAGCTTTTGCAAATAGAGTAAAAGTTAATATTACTTCTACAGGAACAACAAATCCACTTGTACTAGGAACTGCTTTTACAGGCTTTCAAACTTTTGCTGAAGCAGGCATTACAGATGGACAGAAGGTAAAGTATGTTATTGAAGATGGTGCTAACTTTGAAATAGGCACAGGACAATATACTGCTAGTGGAACTACTTTGTCAAGAGTAGTAGAGCAAAGTAAATCTGGTGGTAGCGTGGGAACAAGTATAATTAATATGTCGGCTGATGCTACATTATCAGTAACAGCAACAGGTGGCAACATAGAGAATGCTATTGTTAAGAATATAGTATTAAATCAATTTGAGAATTTAGAAACCTTTACAGGTACAGATAGGTGGTATGCACCTAAAAATTTAAATATACAAAAGATTACTGCACGATTAGGAACTGTTGCAGATGGTACAGTAACAGTAGCAGTACGGGCAAGAGATGTAACAGCAAGCTCAACATCAACCACAACAATTAATATTTCTGCAGGTCAATCAAAAACAACATCAAATGTATCTATAGATTTAGATGTTGATGATTATTTAACTGTGGACATTACTGCTGTAGGTTCAGCTTCAGCACCCGGAGCAAATCTAAATGTAATTTTTGAGTATACGGAGGATTAAATGGCACTTACAGAAGAAGAAAATAAATTAATTAAAGAGAGGTATAATGATGAAAATGATTTCATTGTAAAGGTATTTGAGATAGCAGAAAATTCTGAAGTTGATGATTTAAAAGAAACAACAGAAATACCTATTAATAAGTATTTTCCTAATTCTGGTTTTGATACTACTAAGTATTCACCACCTGTTTTTACATGGTATAGAATTAAAAGTAAAAAGGTTATTATTGTTGTAGTGCTTGATATGAAAGATATGGATGCTTATGTAGTAGATCCTGATAAGCACGTTACAGACGTAACTCCGGGAGATTGGTAATGTTTTGTAGATTTGTAACAAAAAGTGGATTAGCAAGTAATTCAACAAATAGACGGGGTATAATATTAGAAATAAGAAAAGTTCTTGATGGAACATATACATCTATGAATAGTTTAGATACCAATTATTTTGACAGATCAGCATCTATTTTAGTTGGTGGTGGTACAGGTGGATTAGGTGCTATAAAAGCAGCAGACGGAGCTACATCAATATATCAAAACATTGCTAGTGCTGATAGTAATGAAAGTATTGTTTTTGACAAATATCATCACGATTATAAATCAGGTTTTCAACCAAAAAGACATATAAAATATTCGTTTCTTTATGATGGTATAATGAGAACTGTAGTTAATTCTAGTAATACAGGTTCGACTTATGAAGCATTTGGTACAGCTTGGACAACAGGATACAATGGTACTAGTAGCTCTACTTATAGTACATATGCAAGATCAGATACTTTAAGAGCTATTGAGATCTTTGCAAGTAAGTATTGGATTATTTGGACATGGTTAAGTGATATAGCTGTTAATCAACTAAGTAGCACACATCAAGGTTTTTTTGATTTTGAATCTGATAAACAACAAGAGTATTGTTATACGCATAGTACTTGGGCAGGTGGACAATCTACATATCCGGGATTTAGTTGGATAGTTCATAATAATCGTGCTAATAGTAACAGACTTGACAGCTACGATTTATTTATATTGGGTATGGTAGGATATGCTCAAGCTGATAATCAAGGAAGTCCTAGAGGTGTTCAAAGAGAAGGGCGATTAGATTTTGGTGTAGGTGGTACACTTCATTATGGATTTCAACCTGCTACTAATGGTAGAGAAGCTATATTTATAACTCCACCTTATCCAAATAAAGTATACCCTGCAAACAATTCAGATACTAGTATTTTAACAAGACCTTTATTGCAAGTTATGGTACATGGATATGAATATCAAACAGGAACTACTACAGGAACTAATAATCCACCTGCTGTTCATGCTAAAGTTCCTTTTTTATATAGAACATCTGACTATGCAGATTATCAAGGAAGTCCTGTTACAGTAGGTAGTGATACTTATAGAATTATAAGAATGCATAAAACAGGCTATGCATCAGCTGCTTATGCAACTTCAAATGACAATGACAATGGTTCTATAGCTTGTTATGCAGTACCACAAACAATAGGAGGTGTTTAAATGTTAACACGATTTACTTGTAATTCTACAAATAGAGGAATGACAGGATTTTTTAATGCTATTATTGCTACTGCTACAGCAGGTGCAGGAACTACGCCATCTACACCAACAGGTTGTAACACTTTTGAAGTACTAGGAAATACTGTTGCAGGGGGTTGGACAAAAATAGCACCTTCAGGAAATGTAGATTCAAGCACACAAACAGTAACTCTATGTGCTGCTTCACCTAAGGCTTTTACAGATGGAACTAAAAAGTTAGTAAAATTTTATGCATATGCTGCTAATCCTAGTAGTGTAGCTCATGGTACAATAGTACCATATGTGGGGAGAGCAAGTTCATCTAATGTTGAACTAGATTCAACTTCTCAAGCTCATACTACTTATACAACCTCTAGTAGTACTAGTAATCAAAGATATTCATGGAATGTTCGCCGCTCTCCATATTACACCACTGATGCTATGAATGGTAGTACAAGTTCTCATTTGGGAGGAGATTTTATGTGTGCAGCTACAGCAGAGTATTTATGGGTATTTTGGGGCCCGATTTATAATAATTCATCAGGTTGGCGGCGTGATGCAGGATACTACACTTTATGGGGTTGTGCTGATCACACACGAGGTTATAATTGGGAATATGCACCTAACTCTCCACATTGCCCGTGGTATTCTGTTGGTATATATCAAAGAATTGATACCAATCCTCATAGTAGCTATAATCAATATAGAACTTTAAATGGATATTATATGGTTGGTCAGTTAGGATATCATAGGCATGTAGATTTTACAGATAATGCTAATAACTCATTAATGTCAGCTGCAAGTTATTCAGGAGCTTATTATAGTGCTTTTACTCACTATGATACGACTACTACAGGATATTACCATGAATATGATTCAACTAATTATGGTACTTCTGTACAATATCAAAATGCAGATAGTCTTATAGAAGGTGATGCAAACTTGAAAATGCATGCAAATACGAGAGATTATGACAATAGTGGCAATGCTGTTTTATCTATTAACCCACTTATAGTAGGAAAACCTGCAGGAGGAAGACCTTATAGAGAAATCAAAGGTCTAAAGGCTATAGGATGGATGGATGATACTTTACAGAACGTAAATGCTCTTCCATATCATATGACAGATATACAAAGTAATGATGGTACTCCTAAAAATTATAGATGTTTTTTAGCAGGTGGTAAAATGTTATGGGGATTTGAAAAGGTGTAAATTATGACAGCTTATAATTCGGGTGCTTTTACTTACACATCACAAACAGGAACATCAAATCATGCTTTCTATGTTTTTCCTAATCCCTCAACACAAAATAGTTTTTTTGAATCGATAGATACAGCTATTATATCTCCTTTTAACCAAACATCTCAAACAGGAATATCAAATCATGCTTTCTATAGACCACCTCTTGCTGCTTTACCTGAAGTGGCAGGATCACGAAAACAAAGTTGGGGAACTTTTGGATAGATGCTAGGACATTCACCTCTCGCTACACAACCTTATGGTGCAGGTCATCAGCATTTAAATGCAACTGTTAATCTATCTGCATTTAGTCCTTTAGCATTGTCTTTAGGCACAACAGGAATAGAGATATCTAAAAATGTAGATGCTCCATCTTTATTAGCTACATTATCTGCAGGAACATTATTATTTGAAGGTGATGCAAATGTAGTACTAACTAATGCAGTAGCTACATACGACACGAATACATACGATCATGCATCTTCTACATACTCTCAAGCATCGTTTATACCAACAGGACAACTGCAATTAGGTTTAATCAGTACTTCAGGAACTGCAAGTTTAACTCTTCCTAGTTTTGCATTAAGTTTATCAGATGGTTTAGATGCAGTAACAATAGTAGGAACTGCTAATGTCACACTTACAACAAATGTAGCGACTCTAAGTTTAGGCACAGTATCGGTAGAAGGTACAGCTAATCTTGTTTTACCAGCATTTGAGTTAACAACAAGTTTTAATCAGCCTAGTATAATTGGTACAGCTAATGTTTCAATAAGTGGTTTTGCATTACAATTAACATCTCCATTAGATGATGTAATTATTACTACCATTAATCAAGATGACTATGCAAAAGATAGAACAGTATTTGTGTCCTATAGAGGACATAATATTAATAGTTCAAATAATGTATCAAGTCAATTACGAACTATAGTAATACCTACAAGAAAACACATTGTTAAAGCAACAAGTATTGTTGATGATCAAAATAGAACTATTATTATTCCACCTAGAAGTCATATAGTTAGAACAACAAAAATAGCAGCGTAAAGGATATAAAATGTCATTTAAATTTCCATCAAAAGATCCTGATGAAACACTAGACTACAGTATGGATTGGTCTAGATTCTTAGGCTATGATCATGCGACTAATTCAGGGTCAACCATCGTAGCAAATTTATGGTTCATTGATAATGAGAATGGTGTAAAAACACAAATTAGTACTACAGAAAATACAACAGTAAATGGAATTACTACAATTTTTGGTGGCATATTAAGGGATAGTACAAATACTGTATGTACAATACGATTAAGTAGTGGAACAAATAATGTTACTTATAAAATAACTAGTCAGATAACAGATAGCACAGGACTCGTATCTGAACGTGTAGCAAAATTACGTATTAAGGAAAACTAATATGGCATATAATTATTTAGATTTAGTTAATGAGATCAATAGAAGATTAAATGAAGTAGAGCTTTCTACTACTAATTTCTTATCAGCTAAAGGTTTTTATGAATCAGCAAGAGATGCGGTTAATTCATCTATTAGACATATCAATCACGAAGAGTTTAGCTGGCCGTGGAATCATAGAGAACAAGAAGAGGTTCTTTCAGCAGGTATAGTTAGATATCCATATCCTGAAGATGCTAAACTTATAAATATGGATAGTTTTCGTATTAAAAAGAATACAACACTTAATGTAGAAACTAAAAAGTTAAAGGCATTAGATTATCAAGAATATCTAGAAACATATGTAGATCACGAATACAATACTAGTACAGGCATTAGAACTGTGCCTAGACATGTAGTTAGAACACCTAGTCAAGAATTTGTATTTATACCTAGTCCTGATAAAGCATATGAAGTTGTTTATGAATATTATCAGAATCCTGTTGTTTTGGAGCAAGCTAGTGATGTACCGACAATACCACAAGAGTTTAGACATGTTATTGTAGATGGTGCAATGTTTTATGCTTATCAGTTTAGAGGAGATACACAGTCTGCACAAGTATCACAACAAAGATTTGAGCAAGGTATTAAGTACATGAGAAGTCTTTATATCAATAGATATGACTATTTAAGATCTTCTATGATTGTACATACGAGTGGGGTAAACAACGTATTGAGGGTATCGTAAATGGCGACTGATTGGCAAACATTTCCTGTAGAGTTTAAAGGTGGTTTAATATCTAATTTAAGTCCTTTGCAACATGGTACAAACGCAATAGGTAGTGCTACAATTTTACAGAACTTTGAACCATCTTTATCAGGTGGCTACAGAAAAATAAAAGGTTATCAAAAATTTAATTCATCTTTAGTGCCTATAAAAGATGCATCAGGCAATGTGATAGGTAGTCCTAATGATAATCAAAAGCGTATTCAGTTAGTTGCATGTGTAAGCAATGCATATACGGCTTTAGTTGCACGAAATGATAAATACTATGTTGTTGATAGTAGTAGCATAACGCAAGCTCATGCGGATAATGCAACGAATGTATCACAAAGAAGTACTACATCGGGTGGTAAGATACGATTTGTTAATTACAATTTTGGTGCAGGTGAAAAGACTATTATAGTAGATGGTGTTAATTCAATTGCATATTACGATGGATCACAGTCTGTAGGTAGTCGTGTAACATTTTCTGATCAAACAAATGCAGCTTTTTCAGGAACTATAGGTACAAAGTTTGCAGTAGCATTTAAAAACCACATAGTTTTAGGTAAAACAAATAAAGTGATTATAGGCTCTATTGGTGTTGATAATGATTTTAACAATGCAGGTGCGGGTGTAATAGAGATAAATGTAAAAGATACAATAACAGGTTTAATTGTATTTAGAGAACAGATTATTGTGTTTACAAAAAATACAATACAGAAAATAACAGGAACAAGTGTTTCAGATTTTAAACTTTCAGCTATTACAGATGATATCGGTTGTATTAGAGAAGATACAGTACAAGAGGTAGGTGGTGACGTTTTATTCGTAGCACCAGATGGTATTAGATCATTAGCAGCTACAGATAAGATTGGTGATTTTGGACTAGATGTTGCATCAAAACCAATAAAGAAAGATGTAGATAGTCTATTAGGCACTAACTTTGATTCTTTAATTTTGCGTGAAAAAGGACAGTATAGATTATTTGCATATAATCAAGGATATACTTCAGGCGAATCAGAAGGTCTACTAGCTACAAAATTTATCGATCAAGGTGGTACAGGTTTAAATTGGGCAACACTACGAGGTATAAAATCATTTACATCTGATTCTAGATATTATGGTGCTTTTAATTCGGTTGGAGAATTAATATTATTTGCAAATGAAGATGGCTATATTTATCAATTAGAGATTACAAATGGTTTTGATAGCATTAAAATTAAAAGTATTTATGAATCACCATATATGCCAATACAAGATCCAACTATAAGAAAAACATTTTATAAGTGTGGTTTATATTTAGATCCAGAAGGTGCTATAACGGCACAATTGCAAATTAAGTATGATCAAGAGGGATCAGGTACTGTTCAGCCAAATGCTATAGATGTAGTAACTACAGGTGTTGGTTCTGTTTTATATAATTCATCTTCATCAACATATGATTCAGACACATACAGTACAGAACTTAATAAATTATATAATAATAACATTATAGGTTCAGGTAAAACAATTGCAATACGAATAGAAGAAGAGTCAACTAACCCACCATTTAGACTAGACACGGCTGTTCTAGAATACAGCACAGAAACAAGACAATAGAAAGGAACACAGATAATGGGAAATACATATCAGGTTAGAACAGTCACGCAGAATGGGGTGGGATTGCCTACATCTGGTGGCATTATCAAAGAAGAGCATATTAATGATGAGCTTACAACTATTATAGCAGCATTTAATGCTACAACAGGGCATTCTCATAATGGTACAGATAGTGCTAGAGTTTCGGTTATAGGACCGGCAGGACAATACAGTACAGATGCAAATGCTTTTTTTGCTACTAGTTCAGCATCAGTAGGACTAGGTAAAACAGGAAATGTGTGGAAAGATCTACACATTGATAATGTAGTTATTGATGGTAGCACTATATCAACTATAGGAACTAATACAGATTTAACTATAACTCCTGTAGGTACAGGTAGTGTTATTATTGCAGAGGGCGATTTAAAAATTGGTTCTACTGCTGTTTCATCAACTGCAGCTGAATTAAATATTTTAAGTGGTAAAAGTTTTCTTGATGAAGATAACATGGCATCTGATAGTGCAACAGGTATTGCATCACAACAATCTATAAAAGCTTATGTAGACTCACAAGTTACTGCACAAGATTTAGATGGTACTGCTGATTCAGGAACATTTGCTATCGATTTAGATAGTCAAGCATTAGCAGTAACAGGTGGTACAGGCATAGATACATCTGCTACAGGGCAAGCAGTTACAGTTGCAATAGATAATACAGTAGCAACATTAGCAGGTACACAAATATTAACAAATAAAACATTAACAAGCTCTGATGGTATTAATACAGGAACAGGATATGTATCCATTAAAAATGGTGGAACAAGATCAGAATTAAGATTATACTGTGAATCTAGTAATGCACACTATTTAGCCTTACAAGCTCCACCACATGCAGAATTTTCAGGAAATCCACAAATTACTTTTCCTGCAATAGCAGGTGATACACTTGTATCTAGAACTTCTACTGACACACTCACTAATAAAAGATTAACAAGTCCTAAAATTAATGAGGATGTAGTAATGTCTTCTACTGCTACTGAACTAAATATTTTAGATGGTGCATTAATTACAACAGGTGAATTAAACTTAATTCGTGGTGGTCAAGCTAGAGGTACAGATGCATTAGCAGATGGAGATGGAATATTAATAAATGATAATGGCACTATGAAGATGACAAATGTTCAAACTGTTAGAACATACATGACAACTAATGCTGCCACAACAGGAAAAGCCATTGCGATGGCTATAGTATTTGGTTAAAGGAGGAAAATATGACTAATCCAAATGTAGTACAAGTAGCATCAATACATGGATCTTCTATAGGGTCTAATATGACAGGATCTACACAAACATTTTTTACTGTAGCAAGTGGAAAATTAGTAAAAATTAATAGCATTACATGTGCAAACGTACATACGACAAATGCAGGAACATTAGATTTATTTGTAGACAAGGCTGAAAGGGATACAACAGCAGAGGGAAGTGAATTTGCAGCTAACGAAACTGTAGATGGAAACTTTTATATCTGTAAAAATATATCGGTAGATCAAGGTTCTACTTTAGTAATTTTAGATACACCTATCTATTTAATGGAAGGTGATGCATTAGAAGGTCTAGCAAGTGCAGCAAGTACTTTAGATTTATATATTTCATACGAAGTTATTTCACAATAGGAGAATACTTTGAGAGTTATTGGTAAAACAGATGTAGATGGCGAGTTTCAAGTTACAGCTAGTGGCACATTAACTGATAAAAAACCTGCAATTGTAAATTCAAGTGGTCAAGCTGAAAAGTTGTCTAGTACTTTTCAACAACTAGGTGATAGAGTATTTGTGTCAGATGATAATTGCAATTATGTTTCTTCATGTTATGATAGCAATAGTAATAGAATTGTTTATGTATATCAAATTGCATCTTCAGGATATGGTGCTGCTGTTGTTGGTGAAATAATTGGAGATACTATATCATTTGGTACACCTGTAATCTTTAATAGTTCAAGTGGTACAACTAATATAAACTGTGAATTTAATTCAACAAACAATAAAATTTTTGTAATTTATGTAAAAAGTCCAAATTCTTATGGTCGAGGTAAAATAGGAACTGTTGATCCTACAGATAATTCTATTTCATTTGGATCAGAAACTCAATGGGAAGATCAAGGTGGAATGAATACACAAAGACCCGGCATGACGTATCATAGTAATGGCGATAAAATGGTTGTTACATATAGAGAAGGTGGGGGTGATATTAAAATTGCTATGCTTTCTGCTAGTGGAACGACTATGTCTTTAGAGGGTAGTCTTGTTAATGTAACTAGTTTTAATGCTGATGCAGGCGATGTAAATTTTGAAACTGCAGGAAGCAATAAAGGTTTTGTTTCGTATTTTAGAAACTCACCTCAGAATGCTTATGTAAGAGCATATACTATTAGTGGAACTACTATAACTTTAAGTACAAATAGTTATGCAATTAATTCAGGTAGTACTGCACATCTAGTTCATAGTTTAGATACTAGAATTAATAGAACACTTGTATGTTATAGAGATGGTGGTAATAATGGTTATGGTACGATTGTACCTATAACCATAAGTGGTTCAGGAGCAAGTGCTAGTGTTACTGTAGGATCTGAATATGTATTTGCTTCACAATCTACTGATCAACTAGATACTGCGTATGATACTAAACGACTTCATCATTTTATATTTTTTCGTGGTTCATCTAACAATGGAACTGTACAAAAAGTATTAGCAAATCTTTCAGCTTCTCCTGCATTTATAAGAACAGGTAGTGTAAGTAGTTCAAGTATGGATAATATTCCGATAAATGAGAACATGGGCATGGGAACAATAACATATGATTCTACTAATAATAAATTATTTTGTGGAGAAAAATATACTGCCCAAGATGGTCCCGCAGCTAGAATCTTAGTTCCGGGAGATGATTATATAGGTAATAGACAACAAATAGCAACTACAAGTCCCGGAAGTACAGAAAAGGCTATAGTGTATGACTCTAATGCAGATAGAGTAGTTATTGTTTATAGAGATTCTAATGATAGTTATAAGTGTAAGGCTGTAGTAGCTACGTGTACTGCTACAGGAATAACAGCTTTAGGTACACCTGTATTAGTATATAATGGAAATACCACCTCTTATATAGGTGCTACATTTGATAGTAGTACAAATAGAGTTGTTGTTATTTGGTCTGAAAATAATACAAATTATACTCATATAGGAGTAGTAGATCCTAGTGATAATTCAATAGCATTTGGATTTAGTCCACAACAACTTGATCCTAATCAAAACTCACCTCTATTGAATAATATAGTTTTTTCAACAGCAGGAAATAGAGTTGTTGTAGGTTACAGAAGAAACGCAGGAGATTACAAACAATATTTTAGATCAGGAGTAGTCAATACAGGCAATAATACGATGACATGGGATACACTAATGGATCCGGGTTTTGGAAATCTTTCAGGTGGAGTTGCTATGTCGTATAATACAACGCAGCAAGGTATTCTTCTTGCTTATAGAGATAGTACAAATAATAATTATGGCACAGCTAATATTTTAAAATATGACGCAGGATCTGCCACAAAATTAAGTTTAGGTAGTGATGCTGTATTTCAATCAGAAGCTATAAGTGGAGTTAGTGTAGAATCTGAAACTAGATATGGAAGAGGTCTAATACAATACGAAAGAGATTCTAATGGCTATGGAGAAGCAAGAGGAGTTTTACTAGATGTTCCAAATCTTACTGTTTCAATTGGAGGGTCAGGATATTATTATACAGGACAGGGAGAACCACAAGGTCTTAGATATCTTCCTGATGGAGATGTATTTGCTTTGTTTCATAGAGATGGCAGTAATAAACTTTTTTATGTATATTGGAAGTTTACAGAAGGAGGTTCTGTAAATGATTTTAAGGAACTTTCAATAGCAACTGCAAATGCAGCAACTGAACAATTTACAGATTATCGTTGGTTTAATCATTATGATGCAGCATTAACGACTAGATGGGGTGGAACTGTATATCATCCTACACAAAAGAAAACATATTGTTTAGTAGAGGGTGCTAGTACTTTATACATGCAAATTTTAGACACATCAAGAACAAATTTAAAAATAATTAGAGCAGACACAGTTTCAACTATAGGAGATAATTTTATTGGATTTTCAAAAGGAACATACACAAATGGGCAAACTGCCACAATGCAAAGTGTTGGTGTTCTTGATAATCAATCAGATTTAATTCCGGGGAAAACTTATTATTTAAAAAGAAATGGTAATTTAAGTACAACTCCTGAAAAGGTAAATAACATAGCCGCTATTGGTACAGCCGAAGTAGTAGCAGGCATAGCCATATCAGCTACCGAACTATTAGTGAAAGGATAAAATATGAAAACAATAGTAGAAAAAACAACAAAACAATCTAAGTATTTATTTGAAGATAGTAAATCACTTACAATGAATAGCGATAGCATTATCGTAGGAAAAGATCCTGTAGATTTTATTGTTATGGATTTAAATAAAGATAATACTACTTTATATGAAGATGTAACTGATGCTCCTAAAGATTGGATAGGCTGTAAATATTTATATGATGGATCAAAATGGGAAGCTAATCCTAGTTATGTAGAACCCAAATCTGAATAGAATAGCAGGTTTATATGCGTACAATTGGTGAGAAGAACAAGACAAGACAAGTATCCCTGACTGCTAGTGGAGCTATCGGTCAAGGACATGCTGTCTATGTAAATTCAGATGGCACAGTTTCTTCTGTAAATAATAAAGCTATTACAGGACATTATGCCATGTCTACAGATCATTCCAATTGCTATAATATAGGAAGTGATACTAATCTTCTTAATACTAGTAATAATCCCATTTCAAAAAGCTATGGAAGTAGTGTGTATGATTCTACTAATAAAAAAATAGTTATTGCATATGGAGATAATAGTAACAGCTCATATGGTACAGCAGTTGTTGCCACAATTAGTGGCACAACTATATCTTATGGCACACCTGTTGTTTATAATTCTGGAGATTCTACTGTGATGCCTAATGGTGCAGTTTATGATAGCAACAGTAATAGAATAGTAATTACTTATGCCAACACTAGTCCTGCTAATGTAATGTATGTTGTAGGGCAAGTTAGTGGTACTTCAATATCATTTGGTACAGCAGACACAATTAATTCAGGATCAGATGCTGCTAGTTCTTTTAATCCTGTGTTAAATAAAGTTGTAACTTGTTTTCGTGATGGAAATAATCATATAAAAGGTTCAGTTTTAACAGTAGACCCTAGTGATAATAGTATAACAGTAGGTGCTATACAAACAGTTTTTGCAAATACAGCAGCTCAACTATCGCTTTGTTACAATTCGCAAGATGATAGACATGTTCTTGTTTGGAGAAATACTGCCGCAAGTAATATAGGTACATCATTTTCTTTTAATTTGATAGCAGCTGCGCCAACTTCATTTTCTAATACGAGTAGCTATGATACCTTTGAAGCAGGAGCTAGTGGTGGATTTCGTTTAACGTATGATGAAGCACATAATAAAGTTCTAGTTGTTTATTATGATGCAGGTAATAGTGATTATTTAACTGCTACTGCAGGTCGCATTCAAAATGGAAGTATTATTTGGACAGAGGATGGTGGTAATGTTGTTGTTTATTCAGGAGTTGTAGATGATATTGCAACAGCTTATGATCCACAAGCAGAAGCTATAATTATTGCATATAGAGATGGTGGAGATTCTAATAGGGGAAAATTTATATTTGCCCATAAAAATACAGCACTATCATCTTTTGCATACGCATATAGAGGAACAGTTAAGTATAATACTTCGGCTGTTAGTTATCAGCATATGGCTTTTGACAGAGATCAGAGTACTGCTGTTTTAACATATCAACAGAATTATGGTAAATCTGTGTGTTTTCAATTAGATAGTACACCACTAAAAAAAGAAAGCTTTATTGGTTTTGCAAACTCAAGTGCATCTAATGGTGATACAGTAACAATAGATACAAAGGGTGGAGTAAGTGATGTACATTCAGATTTAGCAGTAGGTCAAAGATATTTTGTACAACGTAATGGAACAATAAATATAGATGGAGCTACTTATGATAATGTATCTCATGCTGATGGAGTTGATCCTGTTGAAGCAGGTATGTCAATTACTACAACATCGTTAATTGTAAAAGGTTAAAATATGAAAACTCTTATAAAGAAAAAAACTAATGAGTATAGAGCAAAAATAACAGGAACATTACCTAATGGAAAACCTATTATTATAAATAAAGATGGTACTCTTGGTAAAGTAGAAAATACAGATTTTCGTATTGGTATAGGTCGTGAGTTTAGTAGTGACAATACAGCTACAGCAGGTACTACCTACGTAAATGGATGTTCTGATACAAATAGTAAAAGAATAGTTATAACTTATAAGCTTTCAGGTGGCAACAATTATGGTTATGCAGTAGTAGGAGAGATTGATCCTGATTTACATACTATATCTTTTGGTACACCTGTTGTGTTTAATTCAGCACAAACAGAATACACAGCACCTGTATTTGATAGTACTAATAACAGAGTCGTTATTGCATTTAAACATGACGGAGATAGTCAAAAAGGATACGCTATTGTAGGTAATGTAAACCCTGCTAATAATAGTATATCTTTTGGAACTGCTGTTAAATTTAATAATGGTGGTACTACATTATACATTAATACTATATTTGATACTAATGCAAATAAAGTTTTAATTTGCTATAATAACGGAGGTAATAGCTATTATGGAGAAGGTATAGTTGGAACAGTAGATCCTAGTGATAATAGTATAAGTTATGGATCTGCAGCAGTTTTTAGTTCTGGTGCTGAAGCTCAATATATAGCTCCTATATTTGATAGTAACACAAACAGAGTAGCTGTAGCTTTTAAAAATGCAGGAAATAATAATTTTAGTATAGTTGTAGGCAATATAAGTGGAACAACAATTACATGGGGATCTTTTAGTAATACATCAGCAACAGATCCTCTTGAAATACAAGGTTCATTTAATGAAGAGCATGGATTTTGTGTTTGGTTTTATGCTGATGAAGCAAATGATCATGCTAGAATTGCTGTTCATAAGATTGCTTCAGGTTCTAATACTTTTACAGGTGGGTTATTAGAAACTTCAATTGAATCTTTTAAGCCTACTTATGGAGGTATGTCTTATGATGCACAATCAAAAAGTCATATACTTAATTACAGAATGGGAAATGGTGGTAGTGTTACTCTTTTTACAGAAGTTAAAATAACATCTACGAGAGGAGCATCTAAATCAATACAATATAATGTAAAAAATGAAGATGGATCTAATACTTTAATAACATATAGTTCTTCTTTTTATGATCCTATACATAAAAAAACAATTGTAGCAGGGCATGGGCAATCAAGTAATGGTCGTTATGTAATGTTAAATGGTAGAACAAATCAAGTAAGTGCTAAAAGTACATTTGTTGCAGGTAGGGCAGATTATATACGATCTTGTTACGACATAAGTAATAAAAGAATTGTAATTGCATATTCAAATTCAGATGATGGTTCTGATGGCTATGCTGTAGTAGGAAAAGTAAATGTAGATAATACAATAACTTTTGGTACACCTGTTGAGTTTAATCCTGATCCAACATTATACATAGATATTTGTTATGCTGATGATCAAAATAAAGTAGTCATTGTATACAAAGGAAATCCTAGTAATAATGATGCTCAAGCTATAGTTGGAACAGTTAATCCTACAAATAATTCTATAACATTTGCTACTGCTGTACCTGTTACAACAAGTCAGACAGTAAGTAGTAATATTAATTGTGTATATGATAGAAACACTAAAAGAGTAGTAGTATGTATGCAGATAGGTTCTGGCACAGCAGGGGGGTACTGTTGTGTAGGAAACTTTAACACAAGTGGTGTGTTAAGTTTTGGTGGTATAGTAATATTTAATGCAGGTGATTCTATGTATCAATCTTTAGTATACATAGATAGTGTTGCACCTAATAGTAGGAGAGCAGTAATTTTTTGGAGAGATGATAATAACAATAATTATATGGAAGGTCGTGCTATAGTAACTACACCCGGAAGTGATACAGGTACACAAAATGATCTTTCATATGGTTCAAACGGAGTTGTTAATTCAGGTACTACACATCATATAGCTACTGCTTTTTGTAAGAAATCAAGAAAAGCTATAGTTGCTTATATGGATGCAGGTAATAATGACTATTTAACTGTTAGAGGTCTAAGTCTATCAGGTACAGGTTTAGTTGCAGGTGGTGAGACAGTTATTTTAAATAATTCACCTCATGGTGATGCGTATGGTTGGTCAGGTGGTGATAAGGGTGGCTATAGAAATAAAGTAACATATGATCATAGAAGAGATAAAGCACTTATATTGACTGAAGTTGAAAGCACAAAAGGAATAATATCAGATGTAGATGTCGGTTATGATAATGGTCATGCAACTAGAAGGACACATCCTGTAACAGAAGTTACAACTGAGTTTCAGTATAACGATATTATTTATGATCCTGTAATGGATAAGACTGTTGTACTATATGCTGATTCAGATAACAATCATTATGGAACAGCAAAAGTTGTAGAGTTTGGTAAGTTAAATATAACAGCAGATAATTATATTGGTATGTCAAAGGGTGGTACTAATACTAATGGAACAGCTACAGCAGACATTATTGGATCAGTTAGTGATCAACAGTCAAATCTTACAACAGGTAGTCTTCATTATATTGATCCTGATGGAACACTAACTACAGAAGCACCTGATTCAGGAGAGCTTAATGTTAAAGCAGGTACTGCACTATCTACTACACAACTATTGGTTAAAGGCTAATGTTCGATCCTATTACAATCGGAGCTTGTTTGACTACAGCAAGCACGGCATTCGCCGGTTTAAAGAAAGCCTTTCAGGCAGGTCGTGATATAGAATCTATGACAGGCGATTTATCAAGATGGATGGGTGCTGTGTCAGATATAGAACAAAAAGAAAAGTCAGCTAAGAATCCACCTATCTTTCGTAAGGTATTTGGATCAGTAGAACAAGAAGCCTTAGAAGCCTTTGCCGCTAAGAAGAAACTAGAAGAGCAAAGATATGAGCTTAAAACTTTCATTCAATTTTCACATGGACACAAAGCGTGGGATGAATTGATTGCAATGGAAGGTAAGATCAGAAAAGCTAGACAAGAGCAACTGTATCGTCAACAAGAGATAAAAGAACGTATTATAGAGGGCATTTTTATATTTCTATTAGTATGTACAATTATCGGTTTTGGTTGGCTTATATGGTATTTAAAATCAATACAGGAGTAACTTATGGAAATTAGTATGTGGATGTTTTGGAACATTATTTTAACTTTAGTAATAGCTCCTGCTGTGTGGGCATTTAGAGGACTCATACAGGAAGTCAAACGCATTGATATACTATTGAATAAGACAAGAGAAGAATACGTAACACGTAAAGAAATGCGTGATGATCTTGGTCAAGTGATGGATGCATTACATAGACTAGAAGATAAATTAGATAAAGTATTAAGTAAGGATTAATAGACATGGCAAAGTTTGCAGGATTTACGAATGATCAAATGTTCAAGTTAGCTCAAATGAAGGGCTACACAGGAAAGAACAATATGGCTGATATAAATAAGTTTATCATGGGCAATGACAAAGCAAGAAGTTATGTTATGGATATGTTCAATGAGGCAACAACATTAGTCGGTAGGCAGAAACGAGGTTTTGCACCAGGTGGTATGCCATTATCTGAAATGAATAAGTATATTAGTGGATCAGGTGGTAATTATAAGGATTTATCTACATTTGATAATTATAACTTTAGTAATGCACCTTTTACAAAAGAAGAATGGAAAGAAGCAGCTAGATCTGAAGGATATGGTGCTAACACACAAGCGTCTACAGATGCAAATATAAAGTTTGGAGCTACAGCACCTGGTGCGACTACTTACACTCCTGATCCTCCTAAACTATCCTCAGTAAATACAACAACATCAGACGATGTAAATACAGGTACAGGTACTACAGATCCAAATGCAGATCCTAGTACTACAGGCAAAGGCGAGACACCTGGAGGAGCTTATGCACCTAAAATTACCTCAACTCCCATATCAACAATTACTGATGCAGAGAAAGAAGCAGCAAAAATTGATAGTGGTGCAGGTCAAATTACAGGATCTGTTGATACAACCGATAAAGATGTTTCTTTAGAAGACGCAGAACAAGCAAATTATACAGACAATTTAGATGCAACAACAATCAAAGATTCTGATATAACAAAATCACTAGATAATATAGGCGAAAAAGCTTTAGATGATCTTGCAGCAAAAAAAGGAACGATAGCAGACGAAGATAAAGTTGATGCTCAAACAATGACAGAAGATGAGCTAAGTCAATTAGATCCTAAGTATGATGCTGCTCAAATTGACACGGCACAAACTGTAAAAGCACCAAATAAAAGAACATTGCAAGACAATGAGACAGTTCAGTCTGCCTATGATAAAGATAAAGCAGATGAAGTCATAAAAGAAACAGAGAAATCATTTGTAACAGCAGACCCTAGTACAAAAGCATTAGTACAAGGTCAATTAGATAATCTGATGGATGATTTTAAAGATGGTGCAACTCCAACATGGGCAGCAGGAGCTATGCGTACTGCGTTAGCCGCTCTTAATGCAAGAGGATTAAATGCATCATCTTTAGCAGGTCAAGCCATTGTACAAGCGGCAATGGAAGCTGCTGTACCCATTGCACAAGCAGATGCTCAAACAGTTGCTAGGTTTGAGTTAGAAAATCTTTCTAATAGACAACAAGCTACTATACTAGCAGCCGAACAGAGAGCAACTTTTTTAGGTATAGAATTTGATCAAGAGTTTCAAGCACGAGTAAAAAATGCATCAACTATATCTGAAATAGCAAGGCAGAATTATGATGCTGATGTGCAAATAGCTTTAGAAAATTCAAGGATGGCTAATACTGTTGATCTTGCTAATTTAGATGCAAAAAATGCAAAGATTCTTTCTGATGCAGCAGCTCTAACTAAAATGGACATGACTAACTTAACTAACAAACAGCAAGCAGAAGTTGCTAATGCTAATAATCTTTTACAAATGGATCTTAAAAACTTAGACAATGAACAACAAACTGCAATTTTTAAAGCAGAGGCAAAGGTTCAAGCATTGTTCAAAGATCAAACTGCTGAAAATGCAGCTAAACAATTTAATGCTGAACAGAAAAATCAAGTGGACATGTTTGTAGAGGGGCTTATTGCTTCTCAAGAAAAATTTAATGCTGAACAAAAAAATACAATGGATGCGTTAGAGTTTCAAGAGCAGAATGCCATGAATAAGTTTTTCTCTACGTTAAAAGAGAACCGGGCACAATTTAATGCAACAAACTCATTAACAGTTGCCCAAGCAAATGCTCAATGGGAACAATTAGTTACAACAACAAATACAGCCGCTAAAAATGCTGCTAATATGCAAGATGCTCAAAATGCAACTGCATTTACTAAAACACAGTTAGATCATATCTTTCAAGCAGATAGAGATATGATGAATTGGATATTTACAGCCTCAGACAATGATAAACAAAGAGCAAGTTCTTTGATGATTGCACAACTTCAAGCAAATTCAAAGACAGATGCTGCTAAAGCAAATGGATGGAGTTCAATATTTCAAAATATATTAGGAGTTTTAGCTGGTGTATAACACTTTTAACATTAGTAAATAAAGGAAATGCTATGGTACAAATGCTAGATGATAAAATAACATATGCAAAAGGGTACAACTCTCATGTTGCAAAAGCTAAATTAAATAGGGGTATGAGTATGCCCAATATACTTAGTAGAGATGGTGGACTTCCATTAAGTGAAGGAGTCAAAGAGTATCAATTCTACACAAATCCATATAGTGATCTTTCAAGTAAGATAGCAAAAAGTGAAACTGAACGTGTTGCAAATGCAATAGAACAGTATGCTCTATTAGATGAAAGTACTACTTCAGATGAGGAAAGACGAAATAAAATCTATATGAATGTAATTTCAGATATTTTTGGTGAGATCAATAATGAAATTGACAGAATAGACAAGAACGATGCAGTAGTAAAGATAGGGAAAGAGCCTACCGGAACAGAACCTTTAGTGTCATTAAATCAAACAAATTTGTCACCTGCCGATCTTAAAGATCAAGCTATTAATTTAGGTGAAATAGAATCAGTAGATAGTAATGTAGTAGATAAAAACACACCTACACTATCTACACCATTATCACCAGACAGTAAAGCTAAATTAGAATCGGGCGATATACCTGACTTGTTCAAGTTAAATAGCAAAGAGAGAGATAGAATTATTAGAACAATGATCGGTGAAGCAGAGGGAGAAGGTGAACTAGGTCAAGCAGCTATTGCACATATTATATTTAATAGACTAGCATCTGGTAAATTTGGAAAAACAATTAATCACATAACTAGACCTAGCCAATTTTCTGCGTGGAGAAACGATAAGCATGGGAATAAAAGAGTTAAGGTAGACAAAGATAGTGATACATATAAGAATATGTCTATTGTATTAGATAAAGTGCTATCAGGAGAAATAGCTGATCCAACTAATTTTGCAACGCATTATTGGAGTCCATCAGGAATGTTAGTAGCTAGTGACAATAAAAAAGACACTCCAACATGGGGTAAATCTTTATTAAAAGAACATTTAGATGGTGGAATAGAAATAGGAAGACATATATTTGCTGGCTATAATGGATTAGCAGGTGTAGTTGAAAAAGCACAAACTCCATTAAAAAGACCTGACGCTATGAATATTAGAAGTTTTGCTGAGAGGAGATAAACTAATGCAAATGGAAAGTGGAATAAATTTTTTTGATAGACCAACGCCTGGTGAGTCATTAACAGTTGAGCCTAGATTAAGACCATATGAAAGACCTCCTGAAATGCCAGATTTAGGACATATAATAGGTTATTATTTAGATATTATGTATTCAGAAGAGTTTATAGATAATATAGCAGAAATGTTATCTATGCAAGCTCCTGTAGAATTAATTGTTAATGCTATTACAATGCAGAATGTAATGGAGGGCAAACATAGTATGCAAACAAGAATTATTATAAGTCCACTTTTACATGAATTTATTAGACTTATAGGCAAGAGAGCAGGCATAAAAGTTATAGATGGTTTAAACCCTGACAATTCAGGAAAGAATAATCGTATGAAAAATCAAAAGTTAGCTACTGATTTAGAAGCTAGAATTGATACATTGCAGAAAGATCCTAAAACAGATGATGGTGGTGTTGAACTAATGAGACAAACAGTTGAAATGTTGCAAGAAGGTGAGCCATCTGTAGATGAAGTAGAAGACCAAAAAGAGATGCCAATAGAAGAAAAAGAACAACCTACTTCTTTAATGGCAAGAAGAGGAGAATAACATGTCATTAGGTGATCCAACAACTAAAAAAGATGATTATTTTACAAGGTTAAAAAGTAGATTAACCACAGGTGACATGATTTATGGTCTAGGTACATTAGCAATAGCAATGGCTAATCCTAAAGGAGTACAAGGACAAGCTGATGTTATGGAAGATCAACTTGAATTGTCTAAAACATTAGGTGCAAATTTATCTAAGAACACAGTAGCTACTGTTAATGGTAAAACTATTCCAAGATTAAAAGAAATAGAAAAAGAAAAGAATGAACTAGATCAATGGTACAGAAGTAGTATGATTGATGGAGAAGGATTAGCAGTTAGAAAACCTTTTGTAAAAGCCTTAGTTGAATCAGGTCAATGGAGATTATTTGCAGCAGCACTTGAAAAAGAAGAGGCGGCTCTTGCTAAAGCTACAGGTAGTGACTCTTATAAACTTTCAGCTGAAGAGATAGAGGGAATGTTTCCACAAGCAGAAACAATATTAAGAAATTATACAGATCAAGATTGGGAAACATTTGAAGAAACAGAAGGTAAAACATTTAGGGATTACTTAGATACACAGTTTAGTGGTTATAAAGATATTATAGCTGCATCAGAAAATGCAAACCAAGCTAAGACAGGGCTATTTGCATCCTTTTATAATCCAACTGCAGGTGCATTGCAAGAGCAAGCTAAGTTAATGAGTGTAATGCCATCGCAAACAATTGATGGTACAACATTCACTATGAAAGAACTAGCAGAGCTTTCACAAGCAGGTTATCTAGGTCAGAACCCTGAAGATTTTATTCCTATACCGGGCAGTTACGATTTCAGTAGAAATGATCCTAATTTATTTGTAGAAAACGTACAAGATAATTTATACGAAGATATTACAAATTCGTTTATAAGTTTACAAGAATCACAAGAATTTAATTTTTTTGGTGCAGATGGGGATTTCTCAAGAGCAGGTGGTTACTATGATGGGGATTATATCCCGTGGGATGGCGATATAAAGTCGTTAGATGAAACAATTGAAATTGGAAGTATGCAAGGTGCTACATCTGATCAAAAAGCAGCAATGGAAAGTGCTAAAAGGTTAAAAAATGCTTTTGAGGGCAATGCCGCAATTCAGGTTCTTATAGAATCCAACTTTGCTAATTTTATTCTAGATAAACAAGTAGACGCAGAGGGCAACAAAAAGTTTACACCAACCAAAATTTTATCATTACAAGAACAACATCGTGAATCTCTTACACAAGATAGTAGAGATAGGGGTCAATTTACTGTACATGGTGAGGATCTTATTGATGGTATAGGGTCTGGTGCTGTTTCATTTCAATCTGTCATAGATCATGGTAAATTATTTTCTGAATCAATGCTTGGTAATATAGCTCAATATACTGTTGATGAAAGAGCTAGAGGATCTAGGAAAGAATCTTCAAAACTTATAATAAAAAGAGAATTTCCTATTAATGGCAAAGTCTTTGCAAATGTAGATAGTGTCAAAGATTTCTTAACCTTGTTAAACATTGACCCTGATAGAGGTTCGTATAATGGATTTAGACCCACAGATACAATTACATTTTTGCACCCAGCAAGTGAAGATGGAAAATTGATTCTTGTTTCAGCTAATTTAAGTCAGCTTACAAGTGATGGAATTGAACAGTTTATACGAAGGAGAAATTAATCGTGGGAATTTATGATCATATAGATTTTAATGCTCAGACTAACACTAATACTAATAATAATCAATTAGATGTAGAGCCTATAGAGATACCTAAAGAGCCATTGCGTGAAATGTATGGCTCTAGAGAATATGAATATAGACCATTAAGTAAGTATGACATTAAAGAAATAGAGTCTTTTAGTAAAGAAGAGTTAATTGAAAATCCAACACTTAATGATGGCTTGAGAGCAATCTTAGAAACACGAGGACTAGGTAAATCAGCTTATCAATTAACAAATGAAGAAGTATATGAGCAATTTACAACAGCACATCGTGGCATTAGTACATCAGAGTTAGGTTTATGGGGAGAAACAGTATTAGCTAAAAGACTTGCAAATGAGAATGATTTACGAAAGTTAGAAGATCTTAAAACAGGATATGATATATTTGAGAAGTACCCTGATCTAGGGGATCTTATTGGAGAATCCATAGAAACAAAAGATTGGTCTAAAGTTAGATCTTTACTAGGTCAACATGCTTTCAATATATTATCACCTACTGAAAGTCCTATGACTTGGGCAGGACCCGCCATAGCTGGCAAGGTAGTAAAAAATATACCAGGAATGACTAAGGTAATTGAAGCAGGGTCTACAAAAGTAGGAATGCCTATCGGTAGAAAAGTTGCAACTGAAAAGATAAAAAAATTAACAACAAAAGGTTACATCTCTGAAATAACATTAGGTGCTGGTATTGATGGTTATGCACAAGCTCAACTAGGACATTGGTATCAACATGCATTAATGGATATAGGATACCAAGATGAATACAACCCATATCAGACAGGTTTTACAGCAGCATCTGCAATAATTACAGGTGGATTCCAGATAGGACTAAAAGCTAGAAAGAGTAAAAATTTATCATCTTTTAGTTTTGATTTTCCAAATTTCTATACTAAGTTGCAGTTAAGTGCAAAAGATAAAAGAATAGCTAGAAAAAAGATTTCTTTAAAAGCTAAAGAGATTATGAATAGATGGAACGAAGTTACTAAAGGTGGAGCAACATTGTTAGAGCCTGCAAATGGTACAAATCATGTTGATTTTATGAGAGTTTTTTTAGATGGCTATAAACATCCTACTGATCCATCTAAAAACATTGATGGTATGTTTGATTTACTAGCAAATAAATTAGGTGTTACTTATATAGGCAAACTTAAAAGCAAAAAAGGTTCAGGTGAATTTATGCAACATTTAAGTTATATGTTAAATGAAGTCATAGATAACGACACTAGAAGATTTTTAGCTAAAAAATTAAAAGAGATGGACACAGATGGAAAATACAAAAAGTCCATACTTGCAGAAAATCCTATAAGTGAAGATGGAAAGGTTAGATTTGGTAAGGTAGACAATAGAACTAAGAATCAAGATTATTGGAGTGTTTTCTTAACTGATTTGGCAAGAACAGGATCAAGAGGTGGAAGAGAATTAGGTTTTGTAGGACACCTAGCAAAAAAAGTTTATAATAATTCAGAGGAAATAACTCAGAAATTAACAGAAAGAGAGTTACTAGAAAAATATAAAAAGGGCAAACAATTTGATTCTTATTTTCAAACATTTTGGAAAAGGGCAGTTGTTACTAACTTTACAACAAGTGTATATAACTTAGCTGGGTGGACAGCAGCAACAGGAGTTAATGTTGCATCTGATGCAGGTGTTTTAGCACTAAACTTATGGGCGATGCCATATAAGTTAGCATATAATTTTACAAAGAAAAAGTTAACAGGAAATGATATGAGTGTTTTACAAGAGTCTTTTAAGACTAGTAAAGCTATCTTTTATAATACAAAAGAACGATTAGCTACTGCGTTTGACCCTGTTGCAAGTATAGATTTTTACAATCAAATATTAAAGATAGACCCTGAAACAGCTAAGTTACTTAATCAATATACAAATGCAGGTGTTGAGGCTGGCGATAGTCTTAGTGATTTAGCTAAAAAAATGGGCAACGTAAAAGTTGAAAATGGTAAAATTGTAGGGCATGTAACTCCTACTATGCATGTAGCAGAGGGATCATTAAAAGTTGCTAGATTTTTAAATGCAGTTGACTTTGTAGATGTTTTTACTAAGTCTCAATCTTTCATTACTAATCTAGATTTAGCCATGAGAATGAATGTTAAAAACGCAGATGGCAAGTATATAGGTTTAAGAGAAGCAGCAAGTTTACCAAAAGAAAAAATCAATGAAATATTTTCTTCTAAAGGTTTTTTTGATGCTTTAACAGAAGCGACACCCATGACTCAGAGAGATATATTTTCTAAAAGTTATGCTTACGACAAAGATTGGATGCTAGGATTACAATCATCTGATGCTAAGTTGCTTGCACCCACTAAGTTTTTTGGCAATGCTATGAATTATATAGCTCGCAACATAGAAGAAATAGGCAATATTCCTATCTTAGGTGTTTATTTTCCATTCGGTAGATTTTTTAATAACATGACAGCTTTTACCTATGATGCTCTAGGTGGGGGATCTCCTGCCGCTATAATGGAACTTATAAGAACAGGAACAATAGGACATCACAATCAAAGAAGAGTGATGAAAGCATTTGCAACAGGTGGTATTGCTATACCTTTAATGTTAACTGAACAAGACATTCTTAGTGAAGAGTGGCAAGAGAAATATGCACAAGGATTTGGAGATCCCACCGACCTTGATATAGAAAACTCTGTAACTAAACAAAACTTTATAAATCGGTTAGTTGAAGATGTAAAAGAAGTTAAAGAGCTAGTGGCTAAAGGGGATGTTTTAAGTATAATAGGAAAATACAATGATATTCCTACAGACACACTTGTAAGAGGTGCTACAACTTACTCTATGTTTTCGCAATGTGTAGAACGAGATAAAGCAAAGTTACAACAAGGACTTCAATGGGATGAAGAAATATACAGAGGTAAAAAGATAAACATTAGATATCACTTTCCCCTATCTCAATGTTTTTGTGCAGCTAGGGCTTACAATATTAGAAATTCCATAAGTAAAGATGGAACAAAATCTGATTTAGGAAAAGGAATGAATAGAGATCTACTTGAACAGTTTGCATTTGGGTCTATAAGTAGACACTTAACAAGTGGTACAACTCTAAACAACATGATTGCTGATTTTATTAATGGTGATTATGAAACTGCTGAACAAATAATGATTAAGTTTTTTGCAAACATTCCAACAAATTATGTATCAGGAATAACTCGTCCTTTTCAACCAATTGGTACAATTGTAAGTGGAAGTACAACAGATGAAGGTGCAGATAAAGTAACCTTTGATAATAAAAACAGTTGGGAAGCAGTTGTTTTTAATTCAGCTAGATATTTTAATGAACTTCTAGGTGCTATAGGTGTTCCTAGAAATGATAAAATTAATCCTGTGACAACAATTTCTAGAGATACAGAAAAAGAAAAAGTAAAAAATGTATACGACATAGGTGCTAATTTATCAGGACTAAAAGCACAAGCACCCACAACTAATATGGAAATACTATTGGCTAAATCAGGACTTGCAGTTTATGAAACAGAATTTAAAACTAAATTTCCTGAAGGAGATAGATTTATCAGAACTCTAATTGCACCTCTAATGAACGATAAGGCTTTTCACCTTATGAATAGGGAAGATTTTATTAAGGGATCAATAAGTGAAAGAGCAGAACTAACAAAAGACTTAATACAAGATGTAAAAAAAGATTTCTTCAAGTTGGTTGAAGCAAACGTATTAAATACAAACATAAAATTTAAAGAAGGAGATGGGTCAACTACTGCAAATTTAGCAAAAAGAATACGACAGTTACAAAAATTATCTAATTACAATGTGGACATTAGAAAAAAAGCAATTAACAGTATAAATGAAAAGCTTAATGAAGATTCAAAATTTAGACTAGATCCTGAAATTAGTTTAGTTGATTTATTTGAAATAACTAGAGAAGATAGAGATTTTAGAATAACAGATTATTTAGCTAAATTAATTGATGAATCAAAAAGAATCGCAGACAAAGGAAGTAAGAAAGGCAGATTTGATTTAACAGGATATAAAGGCACGTATAGAGAAGCTGAAAGAGTTAAGATAGACAGGTATGGCAATCAAGAATCATACTGATAAAAAAAAAGGGGGCAGTAAACTAATACCCACCCCCTCAGAGTTGACCACACAGCTACGATTGATTACGAAATATATTGCAACCAATCTATCTATATATTAAAGCATTTTTTCTAATTTGTCAAGTGCTTTTTTTAATTCTTGTATAATTAATTTAATGTCTTCTTTGCAATCTTTCACTTTATTATTAATGAACTGTTCTGCTTCCTTTTCTAGATTCATGTTTCTTTACCCTTTTTAACTGCTCAAAGTAGGCTTTATTAAATCCTCTTTCCCATTCTTTATTTCTGTAAGTGCCTATATTATAAGGATTAATTAAATTACCTTTCCAAAATGCTTTGTAGCCTTTATCAACTATGTTCATCTTTGAACTCCTTTAGATATTTATATGCTCTCATTACTGTGGTTGGATCGTCACGTAACATACCTATAGCTGTATTACAACAATGGCACAACCAACCTCTAAATATATTTTTTTCGTGATCGTGATCCAAAACAAATGAACCCATACTTTTTGATCTATGTAAAGATATTTCTTCTAAACTTTTTGCACAAATTGGGCAAGTGTGGTCTTTACTTGGTGGGGGAGTACTTTTTTTTAAGGCTTCTGTTACTTTCCTACTTTCTCCTCTACACCTTTTACATTCTGGTCTTCTCCATGTATTAGCTCCTGAAAACCATTCAAAAGATTCGTGAGGTAAATACCTATTACATTTAATGCATGTTTTACCATCTTCCACATCTGTAGGTAATTCTTCGAAAAGATCAAACTGCATTTAAGCACCGATATCTACAACTTCACATGAATCTCCACTACAAGCAAATGTCTGACTAGAAGAGGTAGTGTCCTCTTTCTCAAAGTCCTTTAACAAGCTCCAATCTATTTTAGATGGGGCTTTTTTTATTGCTTCTTCATATTCTTCTTTAGTACACTCACTATATGGTGCTTGTTGATATACGTGATCATCTTTAGGAAAGAAAGATACACCTGACATTTCATCAAAGTGTTTGTAAACAAATGCACCAACTTCTGCCCATTCGTGATCTCTAACATAGACAGAACAACTAGGCTTATGCTCACACCAATATCTTTGATACGTTAGCCATAACTCTAGCTGATCTATCGCAGACATATTGGATGCAGTTGTAGATGTACGAGGTGACTTAAATGGAAAACTAAATACAGTATTCTCACTTGGTTTGCTTACACATGGCTCACTAGGAACACCTTGCTCTTTCATAAACTGTGTAAGTGGATCGTGATTGCTACCTCTTACAGTTCTTATGTAATATTCTGAATATCTAGGATGTATTCCACTAGCTGAATCACAAAGTTGTGATACTGTACCACTAGGCTTAACACAAGTAATTGCAGTTGATTGTGGTATACCGAACTTATCAGCATAAACTTTATTTGTATCAATAGCCACTTGTTTTAACTCTTGTAATATATGTTTCAAATCATATGTAGAACTAGTTAATCCATTATCCATGATACCTGTAAGACTAACACCTAACAATCTTTCTTCTTCTGTGTTGTCTTTCCACACTTTTCTTAAATATGGGAACTTAGTCAATGTCGCCTGTGCTGTGCCTAGAATCGTTGCTAGTCGCACCTTTCTCGCTAGGTCATCAGAGGTATCTTTATCACGAACTACCACCTCTGTGAGGTTACAGAACTGATATGGACGCAGTATGATCTCAGAGCATGGGTTACATCCAAAATCTATGTCTGATGTACGTCTTCCATTCTTCTCAGCTTGCTTTTGAGCAGCAACTCTATTGAATATGCCACGTTCACCTGATCTAGACTCAACTAACGATGTCCATTCACGCAAGAATGTAGCACCATCTGGCTTGTCTGTGTAAACAACACTATTATTAGCCATACTCATGTGTGGTGCAGTTTTCCAAAACTCACCTGACTTGGCATGACGCATTCTTATATCAGATAAATTAGACAAACTAATCATAGCTGACCGGCGTACTCCACCTGATACAACTACATCACCAACCTTACACATTAAACTGTGACACTCATATGAATTAAGCTTTCGTCCTTTAGCATTCTCAAATGTATTGATAGCAAATTGAAACAGTTGCACTAAAGGTCCGGGTCCAGATGCAGTACCACCAAATACTTTTAACCTAGATCCCGCAGGACGTACCTTTGACACATCATAAGTGGGTATTTCACCAGCATAAAGAAGAGATATCAACACACGCAAAGATTTTGCCCAACCTTCCTTGCTATCTTTTACTTTAATACATGTATCTGATTTGTATAACTTGTCAGGAACTTCAGGTAACTTCTCTACGTACTTTCTCTCAACACTAAAGCCAACACCTGTACCACACAGTAATATGTACATAGCTTCATCGAATGATTTGGGATCATCAACAGGCAAGTAAGCACAGTTGTATCCCGCAGTATTGTCACGATCAAGTGCGACACCCGCAGTCATTAATGCTCTCATAGATGGCATTACTTGTAGGCTATGTATCGCTTCCCACAGATATCCTTTAGTAGCATTGTCAATATTAATTTTGCTACATAAGTAATCCATGTATCTTGATACTGTTTCTGTCCACGTTTCTCTTCTGTTTTCTTCAGCAATCCATCTTGCATAGCGAGAAACAGCTATGAAGTTTTGATAATCAGTTGGTAGTGCGTTTGTCATGTGTCACCTTTATACTTTTAATTTCAATTCCATCAACATCAAAGATTAAATCTTCAATGGTGCTTTGTACAGCATCCTCAATGCCATCGTCAATAGGAAATATATTTTCTTCCTCATCAATGTCAAGCATTAAAAATACTTTAACTTTCATTTACTTCCTCAATCATTCTTTTTAGATAAAATAGTGCTTTTTCTAAATCCTCTTTTCCATTCTTGTATCTATATCGCCACAGATATTTTAGTATGTTACCTTGTAAGTAATACTGATACCCCTCTCCTGTTGCGGCTCGTATTGCATCTAAACATTCTATACCATGCTGATTGTAATGAGGTGGATTATTAACCATGTCTTCTAAGTTAGGTGTAAATGCATCCTCTGTATATTTACCTTTAAACTCTTCTATAGCCACTATATTTGCCCCCAATCAACTTTAATAATATTTCCCTTTCTAGATATAATCTTAGGATCAGATTTTACTTTTGATTCTAACTCATCATGTTTGTCCATGACATTATGAACTCGTTGCTCGTGAAAAGCTTTCTCTCTCTTCTCGTATTCATCATGTACTGTAAGTCTAAAGTTATCATCTTCAGCCATTAAGTGAACACAAGTAGTTACCAAGCCCATAAGTCTTTTCATATTATCTACATGATCTGTACCAAATTTATTAGCGTAATCACAGTACATTTTAATTTCATAACAACCATTCCATTTACCATCTTTGTCTTCGCCACAGAAGAACATAAGTGCTATGTCATCTTTTCCTAGTTGATACATTACTTTTTTCCTTTAACCATTTAAGAGGTATAATCCTCGTTGCATATTTAAAATTGTTTTTATCGCACCACATACCATAAGTTGTCTTGCTACCTTTATATAGTTTACTTCTTTCATTTGTAAAGACAAATCGAATATCTAATTCAGGATGTTGCTTTTGTACTTCAATATGTTTTCTACGATCCTCACTAGTAAACAGTCCTTTTGTTTCAATAATAATACCATTATCTAAAACAAAGTCAGGAGTGTATACTCTAAAACGTACATCTGTCCACTTGATCTTGAACTCCTCATAGCGAACACAAGACTCATGCTCTTGTATGAACTCTGCTACTTTTTCTTCTAGACCACTACGATACTTACGTTTATTGTGTCTTCTCCTCATGCTAAAGATATGTACTCTACCATAGGTGGCTCTTTAGCTTGAGATACTTTAGATGGTAGCTCCTGTATGTTATCCCAACAATCATATTTATATTTGCAGAAGTGACACTCTTTAGGTAAGACCATGTTGCCTGACTCTTTTCCTCTGTATGTTTCAGGAATAGGTTCATAGCACCTCTCAAAAGGCTCATCATTATTTATATAAGCAACAGTTGATCTAACATCTTTCATTACAGCATCTTTGTCCATCTGCTCGGCTGATACGTACTTGAACTCGCCATTGCCTTTGTTGATTACCCACCAACCACCTACATCAGCACCTGTACCCTCTGAATAAATAGCTAATTGTGGTATGTAACCAAACGCATCATGCTCTGCTAAACTACTATAATTATCAAACTTATGCTTATATGACCAAGCTGATGCTGATTTAACGTCATCAACTTTACCATTTAAAATAAGATCGTATTCGCCTGTAATGTTTTCACCATCTACGTCTAGGTCAATCTTGCCATTATCTTGAAACTCAACTTTCATGGCTCGTAAGATGCCTTTGAATATCGCTTCAACAACATCTCCTAGAAACATATTGATGACAAAGTTAGAGGGCAGATCAGATGCTTTACTAGGCTTGTTCTTATCAAACCACAGTTGGCATTTAGGTCTGCCCAAGTTAGATGGTCTTAATCTAAACTCTTGTCGTGTTTCCCCTGCAAACTGTCGGTGCAAGGCATCTCGTATATCATTAACAACAGTTTCTATAATGTCGGAGTCCATCTTAGTTTTGTTATTAACGATATCTTTAAGATAGGCTTGAGCCAACAGTTCAACAGGATGGTTCATTAGGCTACCTCAATTTCAGGTAAATCATTGCCCATAATCTGATCAATAATCTCTACTTCTTCTTCTGATACAGAGTTACCTCTCTTCTCATCAAAGCTAGTAGTCACATAGCTATTATAATTAGTGATCCAATCTAAGAAAGATTGTAGTGTCTCAGCATCTTCCTTGTTCACATCCATTGACTCACTACGAAGTTTAGCAAGAACTGTGTAATACTTGCCACCTGTTTTTAGTTCTTGTACTTCAGTACTAAAATCAATTAGGTGTTGTATAGGTAAATGCTTACGTTTAGCTAATGATGCAAAAGGCTCACCTGATGTTTTAAAGCTAGTCCTATTGTCTACTTCAAAGATAACAGGAATGTTGGTATCAAAGTTATTGATCTTCTTACCACTCTCATCAACAGGATTAGTAAGTGTAGCTAAACCAAATATAACACGCACACGTTTGATTGTACGTATAAGCTTTTGCATATCCTCACTAAGTGCCTTGAAGTCTTTGATGTACCCTGCGGGTTTACCACAGTTGTAACCACCATGCGTATCTTTAAGGTCTTGATTTAAAGAATCAGCCATGATTGTTTTTACAAAGTAGCCCGGATTATCTGCATCAGTACCCTGTACATATTTCTTGTACATGTACCTCTGCATAAATGGTCGCATCGTTAGTTTGCTACCATAAACAATCTTATCGTCAGGCATTTGTATAGAGTACGAACCACCTTTGACAACAACAGTTTCTGTTTCCTCACCATCAATGGTTTTCATGCCCATGATTGGTGCATGAATAATCTTTACTCTAGCTAATGTGGATGTTTTAGTTTCAGATGAATCTCCATCGTCACCTACACCCATAATCTTTGCCATTTCGGCATTGTATGTATTCATATTATCTTGTGTTACTATATTGGTAGTCATTATATCCTCACTTTCGACTTTTATAGAATGTATAGTTATACACTAAATTTCTCTCGTGTCAAGCCAATTCTTTCCTATTTTTGATTCTAATAATAATGGTACATTAAAATCAATATCATAGTATTGGTGGATGATGTCGTGCAGATTTTGATTTAGGTGTGCTACTGCCGCTATCACTTCATCCACCTCGTTAGGATGTACATCAACAACGATTGAATCGTGTACTGTGTTTACTAAACAACTCTGTAGATTTCCTAACAATTTCTCAAATTCCAATAAGACTATCGGAACAATACAACCTGTTGCAAAACCTTGAACAGGATAATTCTTAATCATAGTAAAAAAACTTACACTACCATTTCTTCTCCTTTCAGCTAATGGAAATTCGTATTGTCTACCTGATGGTATTGTCACTCGCTTTGTTGCAACTACCTCATCAGCTAACTTTTTATGCCACTTTGCAATTCCTTTATACTTTTCATTAAAATGCGTATAGTACTCTGCTTCTGCTTTCGTTCTGCCATACCCACTTGCGCCGTAAAGCGGAGCAAACGTATGCATCTTAGCTACCTGACGGCTCGTAGGCTGTCCCGCATCAGATATAATCTTAGCAGTATAACTATGCACATCAAAGCCTGTTCTCACCTCTTGCATTGCAACTTCATCTTGAGATAGAAATGCCGCCACTCTAAACTCCAATTGAGCAAAGTCCGCTTCAAGTATCTGCCCACCATCAAAACGAGATACAAAAACTCTCTTAACAGGGAATGTACCACCTCTAGGCATATTCTGCATATTAGGGTTACGTCCACTAAATCTTCCTGTAGATGTAACATGTTGTGTTAGACCCACATGTAAGAACCCATCTTCTTTTGTAAATGTCTTAATGCCTTGCACAAACGATGACAAGTACGAATCTAAAGCAGATAACCTTTTTACATTAGCTATAAACTTAGCTTGTGGAATTAAGTTATTTGCTGTTGCTTGATTCTGTAGTACATCAAGATCACCTTTTGCAGTAGAGAAACCATTAGCACTTACCCAAGATTTACTCGTAGGTTTGAATCGTAAACCTGCGATAGATTGAGATGGTATCAACAGAAAGCCTTCACCTAAACACTTCTTACATATATTAGGTTTCTTAAATAGAGAACCATCTTTTCTAGTTTTGTATACCTTTTTGTTGCCCTTACACTCATCACATTGTATAGCTTTAGTTTTGTACATAGGAACAGTATTCTGTTCAACGCATTGATTAAAAGCTTTCTTGTCTTTAACAAAATGAAACAGCTCTTCTCCCCATACCTTCTTATCAATAACCTTTCTACTGTAGATAACTTGTGATAATTGTTCAGGACTATTCAAATTAATAGGGGTATCTCCCATTAACACTTTCATTTGATCAGACAACTCAAATATTATATCTGTCTTTTCTTGTTCAAACTCGTTTCGCACCCTTTCTAGTTCCATCTCGTCAACTTTCATGCCATTCATGTACATGCGAGTTAGTGTCTTGCACACTTTATTCTTAATATCTAAGACTCTACGCAGAGATTGATTCTCTTGATCTTGGTATCTTTTAAACAATGCCCAATACAAACAACGAGTGATTCTGATATCATCCTTTAAGTAACTACTTAATTCAGCATGTGGTATATCTCTAGTTGTATATCCCTTTTTAAAGTAGTCTTTCAGTATGCTTGACTTGCCCTGTGGCAACTCATAGCGTTCTGCACACTTCTCTAATGAAGTTCCTTTCTTAACTCCTCTCTGTAAGACATACTCAGCTAACATTGTATCGTATATATCACAATCAAAATTGAATCCACAATTCCACAGCCATTGCAAATCATGTTGGGCATTATGCATAATCAATAATGAGGCATCCTCAAGTAAACTCCTTAGTTTGTCAGTACTATCTGGTTGCATCTCAGCATGATCAAAAGTAAATACAGTTGGCTCACCATTACCATTCGCATCCCCAACACCTACCATTGTTAATGTATTTGTTGGCTCGTATGGATCAAGGTGTAGCTTACCATCTCTTGTGATTACTGTGTTTTCTACATCAACTACTAATTTCATTTTGCCCTCAAGGTATATAAAATGATTTCTCTTTATCTAGACGACAGGTAACTGTACCATGCCATCCATTCAACTTATTCTTAGATACAACAATATGTCTTATATCTGTTTCTTCCTCGCCCTCAAGCATGGGGTCTTTAGATAAAAGCAACATCAAATCTGTTTCTGCCGCTTTGCCTGTTTTAGAACCCTCAAGCATAGATTGATTAGGTGTAACCCTACCCTCTGCTTCCGCAGACAATTGGCTCATCCATATAATCGCACAACCATGCAACTTAGCTATGTTCCTAGCATGAATCGCCGCATCTTTCAAGTACACATCAGACTTATCGCTTGTACGCATAGCAAACTTGTCACCCATATCCAACACAACAATGTCAGGCTTAGTTGCTTTGATTGTCAACTCAACATAGTCCATGTACAAACCTGTACAATCTTTGATGGTCAGCCTATCTGTTACTTTTTTATATAACATACCTGCTTTAGCCGGATTGTTCTTGATTGCTTGCATGTCCATTCCTGTTGTTGCAGTTAAGTATCGTGAACCAACACGATGATATGCTTCTTCATTAGTTAATATAATACATCTTGCCCCTTGTTCAACAAAGCCACCAGGACCTGCTATTATTGATGCCTGAAACGATGTTTTACCTGTGTTAGGTCTTGCACCAATCATAACCAAATGCCCATCGCTGATGCCCTCTATTCTTTGTTTGAGAGTAGGTAGATTGAACTTCCACTTAGCTTCAAGATCATTAAGACGCAAAAGTGTTTCAATACTTATGTCTTCCCAATTAATCTCAATATTAGGTAGAAAGTCATCATTGTGCTTATGTATTATCTTACGCAAAGGCTCTAATGAATTAGTTGTGCCATTCACATAATCAAATCCTATGTTTGCAATCTCCTCACCCAACATCTGTCTGAACAGACTAGATAGAACATCACTTGCTATCTCCTTGTTCATAGGTTGTTGCTTACTTAACTTAGTAAACAGATTTGTGTAGACCTGTCGATTAGCAGTAGTCATTGTGGGATTGTTAGCCATAAACAAAGCTTGTAACTCATCTACAGTTAAATCCTTCTCATACTTCTTCATCGAATAGTCCAAGACCTGTTTAATCTTAACTATGTCTTTAGAAAATATTTTATCAGGTGACTTAGCACCCTTGTGTTCATCATAGAACTTCTTGTCCATGAGTGATCGTATTAAAGCCAACTCTGTCATGCTAACACCTCTTTCAATCCTTCTATGTCTGCAACTTTCCTATATTTTATATCATCTGTCAAGGGGTAAGCAGTTACTTCAGGAATATAATTCTTCAACTCCTTTGTGTAAGCAACTGTCTTACTCCTCGCATCAGGGTCTAGGGCAACTACACAATGCTCATACTTAGATAGGAAATCAATGTGTCGATGATTGAGATTAGTACCCAATATGGCAACACCATCAACATCAGGAAAACAATCATAGACTACTAGAGATGACACAACGTCCTCAACTATGATTGCTTTCTTTTTTCTCTCCCACGTATGTTGCACGTAGTAGTCTGCCCTACCACTATAACGTAACCATTTTGGTTGGCAACCGACCAAGCTACGTCCTATCGCATCTATTAATGTACCATTCTCATCTCGAAGAGGAAAAACAAGACGATCATCTTTTACATCGTACATCACATAAGATGCTGATAAGTTCTTATGCAAACCCCACTTAGACATAAAAGCCTTGATGATAGGTTTGCTTAGATCATGCGTTACATAAGTAGGCATCTCAAACTCCTCTGACTTGCCACAGGGCAACTCACTTGATCTATCCATAAGATTGTATATGTCCTCACGATTTAATCCCACAGAAACTTTACCTTTCGATCCACATGATACTTTATAACAATTAAACACAATAGTGCCATCCATCTTGGTAGCAGTAAATGTATTCTTTCCTCTACACATAGGACAATCACCACGATAGCTATCGCCCTCACTTATATGTAAATCATTTATATATGTATTTATAAACATCTAGATGCTCCACTTATAATGTACATGAACTACAAATCTCATTTTGTCAAGACCCACTACTATAAAAATTTAATGATTGTGTCTTGGACAACGCACTTTTTGCTGATTTTAGTGTGTGTTTTACATATGGAGTCACCGATTGTACGTTCTGATGCCCACTTACTGACATGATTTGTGTTATATCGACACCACCCTCAACCATCTCTGTGATTTTTGTTCTTCTCATGTCCATAATCCTCAAATCAGGTGACAACTCACACTTATCTTTGATCTCATTTGCTTTTGCAGATATTTGTGTCTTGTCGTAAGGTCTATACACACCTTTATATGCAGATACATTAGGTGCAACGTACTCTTGCCATCCCCAATCTTCATGTTGTTTCTTCAACATACGCACTAAATCGTCAGAAATAGGTAAAAATACCTCTGATCTACGTTTAGATTGCTCAAGTGTCAAAACTTTGTCATCAAAATTAATACATGACCACTTCAACTCACGCATATCACCCACTCGTTGCCCCCATTCGTAAGCCATGTGTGTAATTAAGCCTATGTTTCTCCATTTCCACTTGCTATATGCAGTTTCTAGGAACAATCGCACCTCTTTTTGTGTCCAAACTACTTTTCTTGCCATCTCTTTTTGCTTTTCTATGCCCAAACAAGGGTTAGCCACGATGATATCGTACTCAAGTGCGACATTTAGTACCTTACGCAGTACAGAATGGGTAATGTTAGCAGTTCTCACTCCTCTCTCTAGCCATTTTTCGTATGCTGACTTGATATCTGACCTACATAGCTTGCCTAACTTGATATTTTGTAGTGTTCTGCCACTTTTTATCTTAGTCATCAATGCTCTTTGCATAACATTGCGATAATCTCGCTTAGTTTGCTCACGTAACTTGTTGAAACTGTGTGTAGTTTGATAAAATCTAAATAAAGCATAAAGTGTGCTTTTGTCAGTTGGTATTTTCTGTGCAATAACAAACTTTTGCCACTCATTTAGCTTTTTATTCTGTTCTTCTATCTTATTGTACGATGCATAACGATTCCCCTCGCACCTCATAGGCTGTACGATGCCTACTGCTACTGCTTTTATGGGAGGGTTGTACTCCCACCATGTAGTTCCATCAGAATCACGAACTACTCTAGTATGTTTTGGTATTTTCTTATTCATAATATCTCCTTCTTAAAATGGTGGCTCTTCATTCCTGTAGGATGGTAGCCAAATATCATATTCAATGTGTGGTATTTCTTTTTTAGTTAGAATAATTGTTTCACGCACACCAATTTCATCTAATAATATTTTTATATCATAAGGTAAGTCGTCCATCATTGCCACCTATTAACAGTTGTAATGTTATGTACACGATCATTAGTAATGTATAGATCATAGAAACTTCTAACATGATCTGCACACATTGTCAATATATACTCAGCATCATCTGAATTATGTACATACATAGACATAATTGAATATATAATAGACACCAAATCCTCTTCATCCATATCGTATGGTATTATGTTACTAATTGAGTCCATCATCTTACTAAATTCGACAGGATTCTTTATTTGTTTAAACTTCTGTGTCATATATATCACCCCTTACACTTATCTTCACACGTTTGTGTGGTTTCTTCTTGCCTTTTTTAGGTGGCACAACTTGTGGTGACTTCCGATCAGTTAACATAGCCTTTGCGATTGGATTTACACGCACTATTTTTAATTTTTTCATCGTTCTCTCCACATATTGTAACTCGTGGGTAGTGCCACATACTGACAAATCGTTTTTCAATATGTAGCTCCCACAAATAAGCGATCACTATAATAAATAGTAAACTTTTCCACCTATTATACATCACAAAAACATTTTATCTCTATGCATGTCAGATTTATGGTCTAGTATTTCATTTTCAGTTAAGGTTGACACAATAGCTGAAACAATTTCAGGATGCCTTTGCATTATTTCTACACTATCAGGAACTAATACATCATTACTATACTTATCTTTATAATGCTTTTGTATTGTTTTTATTGCTTCATTTAAAAAATCTTCTATATGCATACGTCTAGTCATCACAAAAATTCCTTCCTATTTTACAGTTTGCAGTTTGCTTACATACCCTCTCGTGTTTGGCATTCTCCCAACAATCACCATCAGGTAGGTGCATCTTAACGAACATATCCCACGTACCCATTGATACGAATATCAAAATCATGGGAACGATTAGCACAGATATAATGATCCACATATATGCTATGCCAAATCCTTTATTATGATATGGTTTCATTCATACATCCTTCCATATTTATATGCCATTTGATTTCTATTCTTCATTAAAACATCTGTGACAAAGTTTGCCACCTTCTCGACCTCATTCAAAGTCAGACCTTGTAATGTAACTTTGAATGCGTCTTCATTAGCTGTACTCCTCTGTCGCATCAACTCACTACTGCACTTTATCTTTTCTACTTTCATTATATACCTCTAACCATTTAGGATCATAAGACTTCCTGTTCTCGCCTATGTACTCATGTGAGTAACAGATACGTTTCTTTTCTAGTGGAAAGTGATGCCAACTTTTACTGTTGCCACTCTTTGATCTGTCCACCAAGTTTGTAGCAGTTGGTCGCCATAATGGTGACTTCTGCCTATACTCGCCCATGCGTATGTGACTAGTCTTAGAGAAATATCGTAAGCCTTGTTCAATATGCATGTCAGCAATCGTATCAGATAATCGTGTACCTAAACCAATACCTTGAAAGTCAGGTAGACATACTGTCCTACACTCTCGCCACTTCATGCGAATGTCACCCTCATATAAACCTGGTGTCCGACCGGGTAGACAGATAGATGATGCGAATGCTACAAGTTCATCTCCCCATTTAGCTATCCACGCACGAGTAGCGAATGGTAGCTTGTGATTTAGATAGTGATGGTTCTTAAACATTTCCCATTTGTCTCGTTGACATCTGTAAATACTAAGCTCAATTGTGGGTCTGACCCATCGCCTTTGTGACCCCCTCGACACAAGCTGTTTTGTGTCTGTGTTATATACCCAATCTGGCTCAAGCCATTCAATAATGTCATCATGGCACGATGCAAATACAATGTGCGATAGTCCTTGCTTACGTATGTACTTAGCCACACTAGAACTGCATGACTTAGCCACATTACGATTGACTACTGATGTGAACTCATCGATTACTGCACCATAACTTAACTTACGTGCCAAGTCTGCCCTGAATCCTTCACCATTTGATACGACATGTCTAGGCTTTGCCCATGTAGGCACACTATTCAAGCCAACTGCACTCAATCTTTCAATGGCATTGTCTACATCACCAAAATGACTAGCGATTGACATATCTTTGACCCACACAGGTTTGTATTCCTCACCAAATTGTTTCAAGATTGATGACTTACCTGACCCACTTGATCCTACGATCAAACCTATGTTGAACTCTAATGGATTGCCATTGTCATAAGTCATTATCTGATCATGTAAGTTAGGCACTTCAAATGAAGTTGTATAAGTATCGCCCTCGTGATTATGGAATAGATCAAAGAGTTTGTATATCTTTTTGTCTACATCGGTAGCTTGTATACTACTTGTTAGTATCTCATTCATCTTGCTTGCTCCCTTGAAAACACTTCAACTTTTTCTAACCAAAAATCGTTTACGTCATATGTTTCTTGCCCCTCATCAACTCTCGATTTGTTTTTTCGTTTTAGCCATTCCCCAAAATTATTTGTGACTAAATCAATATATCCCAACCAATTAACATCACCTGTTGTGTGGTAAACTCCGTAATATGAAGTATCATTTTTATTCCAATCTTTACCATTCATCGTGCTTGCTCCTCAAACTTATGTTCCAACAACTTATCTATAACATTATCTAGCTGATTAATCAATAGGTTGTTACCCATACTAGCTACTTGTTCAATGAGATTTTCTGTGCTTGTCACCATAATCTCATCATTGATTTGCTCTCTTAAAGCATCATTGTGTATATCACTCATTTTCGTCCTCTCTCATATCTAAATATAAAATTCTACCTGTTTGCCTGTAGTAACCATGCTCTGCACAATAAGGTATCTTGTCCATGATTACTACTGCGTTAGTTGAAGTGCAACCCTTATGATTGCACTCAACATGTGTCATCTTTTGTTTCAAGTACTCACTATGCATTAAGTTTCTCCATTGCATCTTTATGTTTATAGTGAACATATAGCGACTTGAAATATGGTGTAGACACCAACTTAGACACTTCTTCCTCTCGTTTCCACATGGTCACAGCCTTTGTGTCCTTGCCTGTGTTTCTCTCCCTGAAACCATTACGTTCATCTGCGTATGTACTGTAATTGGTAAAAGCACTATACAAGGCATAAAGGTTACGTCCTCTCTTTTGCACCTCTGCATTGTACAGATTGAACATTCTGTCTGCCTTACGTTCAGAACTAATTAAGTGTTCAATTATAGGTTTGGCATCATGTGGCAATGGTGTTTCCGCCCAATCCTGTAACTTATTAGTGTGTCGCTTGAAATCATAGTCCATGATCTCAATTTCACGTAAGAAATCATGCATACGAAAGCCACTTGTGTTCTTCTTACGCACCTTGTCATGTTCACCTGTAATTTGACCATTTGTACAGAAACTATCTATTGCACCAAAATAAACTTGATTGGAACACAAACCATCCACACCATGCAATGCAACAACACGCAAACTCACATCTTGTGCCATC